>OIWM01000032.1_pt1 | contig 148117 bp, 162 predicted proteins | sample 1587451 | NCBI WGS metagenome assembly OIWM01 (sample SAMEA3888907, study PRJEB22519) | human gut metagenome | biome: human gut; feature: human-associated habitat; material: faeces | place: Denmark | collected 2011 | reverse complement strand
TATTAGGGCTTGTTAGGGACTTGCACCCATTAGAATAAGCTCATGCCGAGCATACCACAAAAAAATGGCCGTTGTTTCACAACAGTGGCCATCTATAAATCTACAATCTATAAAAACATATATATTTCGAAAAAAGCGGTTTTTCTTCAGGTAATAAATTCTTATTTCCACGGCACCTGATCCAAAGAATCAAGATTGGGAGAACTGAAAAGTCGCCTTGACTTTTCCTTTCACACCTCAAATATAACACTTGATTTTGATACGTGCAAGACTTTTTAAATAAAAAGATGTAAACTTTTTATTTCATTTTCTATAATAGTGTTTAAAAACATATTTTCTCCATTTTTTATTGTATTTTTGAGTAATGAAGAAAATTGGCATACTTTCCGACACCCACGGATATTGGGACGACCGCTACGCTACGCATTTCGCAGGATGCGACGAAATTTGGCATGCCGGCGACATAGGAACCGACGAGGTGCTCGAGCGTCTGAACGCCATCGCTCCGGTGAGGGCTGTGGCTGGAAACATCGACGGGCAACCGATGCGACGCACTCTCGGCACTTGGCGCAACTGGGAAACCGACGGAGTGCGCGTGGCGATGACCCACATCGGCGGATATCCCGGAAAATACGCGCCTGGGGTGAAATTCAAACTCGAGGTGAAGCGTCCGCAAATCTTCGTTGACGGACACAGCCATATTCTGAAAGTGATCTACGACCGCCAACTCGGGCTCCTGCACATCAACCCGGGAGCGGCGGGAGTCTACGGCTGGCAGGCGGTGCGCACACTGATTCGCCTGTATGTGGACGGCGGAACGATAAAGGATCTCGAAGTGATTGAACTTGCCAAACCGACAAAATTAAAATAGACTGTTATGAAAAAATTTGTAATCATTGCCGCCATAGCATTGGCGGGCGCGGGAATAATCGCCGCGCAACAGAAATGCGGAAAACAGAAATCTTGCTGCAAGCAGAAAACCGAATTGCGCTGCCAACGCTCACAAAAAACTTGCTGCAAAGCGAGAGAGCTGACCGACACGGCATGCAAAAAAACATGTGTGCAAGCCGACACCACCTGCCGCAAGACGCACATGCAGGCCGACACTACATGCTGCAAAGTGAAAAAGCGCTGCTGCAAACAGAAGAAATAACAACCTGATGGCAGAGAGGATTACCATACTCGGCACGGGAAGCGCCTTCGTGACGCGATGCTACAACACGTGCTTCATCATCGACTGCGGCGTGTCGCGGCTGATGGTCGATGCCGGTGGCGGAAACGGTATCCTGACACAACTGGAAAAGGCGGGAGTGGCGATTGCCGACGTCGGCCACCTGTTTCTGACTCATGCGCACACCGACCACGTCATTGGTGCCGTATGGGTGGCACGCGCAGTGGTCAACGCAGTAAAGAAACAGGCTTACGACGGCGCGCTGCACATCTACGGACACAAACGCGTAATCGACGTGCTGACGGAGATATGCCGGCTGACGTTCTCTAAAAAGGACTTCGGCATATTTCAGGAACGCACCGTTATCGACGTGCTGACCGATGGTTGCCAGCGGAAGATTGCCGGTATGGACATAACGTTTTTCAGCATCCACTCCACTAAAGAGGAGCAATACGGATTCCGTGCGGTGACGCCGGAAGGGAAAACCGTGGTGTGTCTCGGCGACGAACCGCTGAACGACGCAAACCGCGACGTGGCACAAAACGCCGACTGGCTGCTTACGGAGGCGTTCTGCCTGCACAGCGAGACGGAAAGGTATAAACCCTACGAAAAGCACCACAGCACGGCTCTCGACGCCGGAAAGACCGCCGCGACGCTGCATGCGCGCAATCTGATCATATACCACACTGAAGACGACTCGCTGCCGTCGAGACAAAAGGCTTACGCTGCCGAGGCTGCGCTGAATTTCAGCGGACACATCGTCGTGCCCGACGACCTCGACTCTGTCACGCTTTAGCCTCAGTCAACAAAAAATCAGCGCCGCGGAGATTGCCCGCGGCGCTGATTTTTATATGTAGCCTTGACAACGCTATGCGTCGATATTGGCGTAAGTGGCATTCTTTTCGATAAACTCACGGCGCGGAGCCACGTCCTCACCCATAAGCATCGAGAATATACGGTCACAGGCAGCGGCATCGCTGATGTTTACCTGCTTGAGCCAACGGTTTTCAGGATCCATTGTCGTTTCCCAAAGCTGCTCTGCCATCATCTCACCAAGACCTTTGTAACGCTGCACATTCACCGATTTCTCATCGCCACGGCCAAACTCCTGAATGAAGTTGCGCAGCTGGTCATCGGTCCAGCAATAACGCTCGGTCTTGCCCTTTGTGCACTTATACAACGGCGGTGTGGCAAGATAGAGATAACCGTTTTCAATAATCGGACGCATACGGCGGAAGAACAGCGTCATCAACAACGTGGCAATGTGCGCGCCGTCGACATCGGCATCGGTCATGATGATAATCTTATGATAGCGCAACTTGCTGATGTTTGGTGCCTTCGGGTCTTCTTCTGTTCCGATGGTCACGCCAAGCGCACGGAAAATGTTGGTGATTTCCTGATTGTCGAAAATCTTGTGCTCCATCGCCTTTTCAACGTTAAGAATCTTACCGCGCAGCGGAAGGATGGCTTGATGCACACGGTCACGGCCCATCTTTGCCGAACCGCCTGCAGAGTCTCCCTCGACGATAAACAATTCGCAATCCTCTGCCGTGTTCGACTCACAGTCGGCCAACTTGCCAGGCAATCCGCCACCGCCAAGAGGCGACTTGCGCTGAATGCTCACACGGGCCTTGTAGGCTGCCTGACGCGCACGGGCTGCGAGCGCCACCTTCTCCACGATGGTGCGGGCTTGCTTCGGATGCTCCTCAAGATATATGCCCAACGCCTCGCTGACTGCCGTCTGAACGGCTCCGATAACCTCGTTGTTGCCGAGTTTTGTCTTTGTCTGACCCTCGAACTGCGGCTCCAGCACTTTTACCGAAATAACCGCTGTCAACCCCTCTCGGAAGTCGGCAGGATCGACTGTCACCTTCTCTTTCTCAAGAATCTTGGAGTCGTCGGCATATTTCTTCAACGTCGACGTCAATCCGCGGCGGAAACCCGTAAGGTGCGTACCGCCCTCGATGGTGTCGATATTGTTGACAAACGAATAGATGTTTTCGTTGAACGCCGTGTTGTAGGTGAACGCCACCTCCACCGGGATGCCCTGGCGCTCGGTGTTTATATAAATGATGTCGTCGATAAGATGCTCCTTCGACTGGTCGATATAGCGGACAAACTCCTTCAAGCCCTCCGTTGAGTAGAACACCTCGCTCTTTGGATTGCCGTTCTCGTCTTTCTCGCGCATATCTGTAAGCGTCAGATGAATGCCTTGGTTAAGGAACGCAAGGTCGCGCAGACGATTGGCGAGGGTGTCGTAATTATATACTGTCGTTTCCTGGAATATGCTTGGGTCTGGCTTGAAAAGCACCTTCGTTCCCGTCTCTTCCGTGTCGCCAACTACCGCAACCGGTGCCTTCGGATGTCCGTAAGCGTATTCCTGCATATAGACATGCCCGTTGCGGCGCACTTCGGCACGCAGATATGACGACAACGCGTTGACACACGAAACGCCGACTCCGTGCAGACCGCCGGAAACCTTATACGAGCCTTTATCAAACTTACCTCCGGCATGAAGCACCGTCAGAACAACCTCGAGTGCCGACTTGTGCAGCTTCTCATGCTTGTCGACTGGGATACCACGACCGTTGTCGACAACCGTAATAGAGTTGTCCTCGCCAATGATCACCTCTATATGAGTGGCATACCCGGCAAGAGCCTCGTCAATGGAGTTGTCAACAACCTCATAAACCAAATGATGCAGTCCTTTTGGTCCCGTATCGCCAATATACATGGCCGGACGTTTGCGCACAGCTTCCAAGCCCTCAAGCACTTGGATATTGCTGGCACTATAGTTTTCTTTGTTTTCAGTCATTCTCTTTTCAATTAGCCTTTAAACGTACAAATATACGAATTTTCCCGCAATAAGACACATTTTCCACCGCCTGTTTTTACCAAAAAATATCAACACACGGACAGATTCACGACTCAACGGCAAAACTCGCCGTTTCGTAGATTAAACTTACAAATTCGGCATCCTTTATTTGCAAATTCTGATTTATTCCCTAATTTTGTGACTGTAAACATCAATGTTTACAGCGTTTCTATTTGTTTGTCCTTTAGTTTGAAATGCCATGGAAGCACCAATGAATAATTTGTACATTGGGCTGCTGCGATTAGAGAATCGGGCAGCTTTTTCAGGCAAAGGCTTCGCAAGTGACGCCGAGGGAAACCGCCGAAGAGCGGTTGTAGAGGCATCCGGAGAGGCACATCTCAGCGCGGAGCTTTTTGGGCTGCAAACTGACCGTTGACGGCGGCCGATTCCGGATGGCTACAAAACAAAAAAATTCGGCTCAACCACCGTCTACGACTACCACACGCTCAAAGGCATAGCTCTGAGTGTGCCTGACGGCAAGACGGTGGACGAGACCATATAATATTATCAAGTGGTGAAAGGCGTGCTTTCGGTCAGCCGCGATGAAAAGCTGCAACTGCAATAGAGTCATTGTCAACTTCCAGCGATGCCGCCACGTCATTTTTTGTCAATTCCAAACACATTGATTGCATTGTTGACAGTTACTTTTTTAAAGTCGGTTTCGGTGCAAACTTGTCTGAACTGCTCCAGCTTTGCCCGATATATCGCTTCGGGATTGCCGCAGCGCTTATAATACATTGGGATGCACATATCCGTTCCCCACAACAACTTGTCCACATATCCGGCATTTATGATTCTAAGCATGTTCTCCACCGGCATAAAGGCGGAGTCTACATACGCGTTATCATACTTCAACATATCCAACGCCTGCCCGATAGGATTGCCATGCGCCAGAATAAAATTTATATCGGAATTTTTTGCCAAAAGACTCTCATACCTACCAGCCTCACAGCATTCATCAGCACCTGTATGAATCAGTATTGGAATGGATAGTTCCCTCGCTATATCAACCACTTCCGCGAACTGGCTTCCTTTGGGATTCCAACCATTGGGATGTAGAAAAGGATGCACTTTCAGACAGCGCCAACTTATGTCAGCCTCCAGAAACCACGCAATACTGCCCTTCAGCCCACACGGCGTAATCCACATCATAGGCTGTACTTTCTCACCGTCCAACTGAATCAGTTCTGAAATCTCGGCAAGGACCTTTTCGTAATTTTCATCACACATCGTTGTCGACGACACGGCATAATAGTCAACCTCTACCTTTCTCATCAGCCGGCTCACGTCCCGAGGAGAAAAGTAGAGGTCGTAAAACTGCCCTACATGCACATGACTATCGACAAGCATTGTCCGTTATATTAAGCCTTTTGCTTTGTATTCCTCCACCAAACGCTTGTTGAGGAATGCAACGTCACAGAAATGGTGGTTGACTGCAAACATATCGCCTCCACTCTCATTATAATTACGCACAAGGCAACGCGCACAATAATCTTTTGCCTCGCATTCTAGGCATTGTGGAAAACTTGCCTGCGTGATTTTGCGCAGTTCTTTTATCCGTTCGCTGTTTTCCCAAATTTCTGCGAGCGACTGTCTATAGACGTTTCCGAGCACATAGTCCTGCCATCCGGCGCAAGGATAGACATCTCCATTTGCCGTGATGCAGCAGTTGTCGTAGCCCACACCGCACACAGGTTGCTTTTTAAAGCGTTCCAGATTGAATTTTATTTCCTCGGAAATCGGTTTCTGTTTCAGCGTCTCGTTTTTATACTGTATATCATGCTCAATGATGTCGCGTAGCACTTCCTCCGTTTCCTCAAGCGACAGCCGATTGGCAAGATTCTCAGTGTCGAGATCCGCACGAGCCATCATAATATAGTCGGTCTGAGCCTTTATCTTTAGCGATTTCGCATAGTCAAGCACCTTGTCGTAGCCATAGCGGTTGGCCTTCATCAGCGGACAACTGATTTGGACAGGAATATCCGCCGCCACAAGTTTTTCGATAGAAGCTTTGGACCTTGCAAATGAACCTTTGACCGTTGTGATAAAATCATGTATTTCAGGATCCATGCTGTAGAGCGACACCTGAATAAGCGACAGATTGACTTTTTTCAGCCGCTCTATCTGCTCGTCGGTAATGGCAATAAGATTTGACAGGATAGATATTTTCAAATCTTTCTCACGGCAATATTCCGCTATCTCAACTATGTCTTTGTGCAGAAACGCCTCCCCGCCCGACAATGTCACATGTATGCCACCCATCGCAGCAAACTCGTCTACAAGGCTTTTCACCTTTGCCAACGGCATGTCAAATCCATGGTTTTTCTTCTCGTTAGGAATATAGCAATGTATGCACCTCTCGTTGCAACGGCTCGACAGCTCGAACTGCAGACTTGAGATAAGCGGACGGCCCTGCACTTCCTCCAAAAAGAAATCCTGCGTGTTTTCGCTAACTTTCTCTTGTGTGTCCTGGCTGAAATCTGTAACAAGTGTTTTTGGATTGTCAATCTTATATGAAAAGTCCTCGTCTGCGGCATCAAGTTCAGCTGCCGTGGTTCCTATAACCACAAACTTGTCGGTAGCAAGACTTTCGGCGAACTCCATAAAATCAGTCTTCAGCGTGTCGAAGTCGGCATCGCCATAAATGTCCAGAAGCCGAACAACAATATCATCGACTTCCTGTGGCTCTCTCGACAGCACTTTCAGCCACAATGCGCCATCCTCGTCATACGTCCTGTCGTGGCGCGTCAGTTGGTTCGTTATATATCCATAACGCTCCGTCGTACGGATAAACGAATTTTTACTTTGTCTTATCAGCATCGTCGCACAATTTATACCAACAAGCCGATTCCTTTTCAGCATCTTCCATTTTTTCTCCATTAACATGCTTAAACAGCCCGATGTAAGATTGACCGACATCCATCAATATTATATATTCAGGATCGGTTATTTCCTTATATTCTTTGCGGATTGTCGTGTCATTGACAAGATAAAAATCATTATCTGATATTTCTTTGCACTCTTCTTTCTTCAGAAGAAGAAGAGGTTTCATAGTAGATTCCTTTAACTTATTCATAGCTGTTAATTATAAAGAAACGACATTGGCATGTCACCTATATTGCTACATACCAATGTCATTATTATTCATTACATTGCACGCATACAATTTCTATAGTACACAATATTATTCGAGATTGTTCGAGCCGATAATCGGACAGCCTGCCGTATAAGAGCCTGTCAGGAGATTTTTTGCAACGACCTGTGGCTTTGAATACTTTCTCATAATAAAATTGCTTTAGTTTGTATTAATACAATATAATCCACTCAAACTCTTATTTGGTTCGCTCACACTCAATACAATGGTAATTAGTAGAGGCCCCATCTCTATCCTTTACAGGGCAGCCTGCTGCATAAGAACCTGTTGGAAGATTTTTTGCTACGATCTGTGGTTTTGAATACTTTCTCATAATAGAATTTGTTTTTTGTTTTGCTCCGACTCCCTTTCGAGCGATTCGGATTTTTCTCTTTTTGTATAATACAAAATTAGAAAATCCATTTTTGACGGACGAGTGACCATCGATGCTAAATTACCACACAACTGTTGCAATTATTGCGACAGATTGCTTTTATTCATATCCATCGACAAATCTGCAAAGAAGTCGTGATTCAAAATCACAGAGATGCGCTTCAGAAGTTGCGTGTCGATGCTGTTTTTCTGGAATATTCTGTACACCGTGGAACGGTCGCACCCAATCTTGCGTGCGAACCAACTGATGCCGCGTTCCTGCCGTTCCAGCTCCATCTTTATCAATAAGCCTATTGACAACATAAGGTCACTTTGTTAAGCCGAATCCCCAAGGCCTGCCATCAACAAAAAAAAGACGTGGGAGTCTGCACTTTTGCCCATCCTGCGTTCAAGGCCTCGCATGCCCAATCTCCAGGATAGGCAACTCAGCCAGCCCACGCCCGTATGGATTGAGCCATGCCCACACATTGGCGCGGGCAATAGACTCGTGCATACGCACTGCGTGGACGCTTCTGCTGCCTTATCTTCGGAGATGTTACAAAGTTGCGAGTTTTGAACGCGAAGACAACGCTTAAGTAAACGTCCTATAATAAAAATTTAACACTGCAGCCCCTCCGCCCTCTGGCGGGATGAGTTGCAGTGCAAATATAGTCATTTATTATCATTCCGTAAAACTTCAAAACCAGCTTTGGCGTTTTCGAAATGACACACATTGCCATCTGTGAAAAAACGGTCATAACACAGAGCTCAAGAACATACAGAAACCTCCACCCCCTCTTCGATTAAAGGATTTCTTCCCCTATATGCTCCTATTCTGCAAAAGAGTCCAAGGAAACAGTTGCACCTGCCGATTTGCGCGCCAGCAGGCGCGAGGCGCATAGCGCCGCCAACGGGAAAAACCGCCGAAGAGCGGTTGTAGATGTCAACTCATGTCGGTTTGCAAATCCAATAACACAAACGCAAATAATTCATACAACCGCCCTTCGGCGGTTGCATTCGTCATCGGATTGCGCACCACCATGCGGAAAACCGCCGAAGAGCGATTTCATACGTTAACACAGGGTTGGCTCGCCTACCCCGTGACGCCACGCACACACATCTACCGCCGAAGAGCGGTTGTAGATGTCGACTCATGGCCAGTTTGCAAATCCAATAACACAACCGCAATCACCTTGCAAATTATTTATATAACCGCTCTTCGGCGGTTGCAGAGACATCCACCGAGGCACATTTCGTCGCGGAGCTTTTTGGGCTGCAAACTGACCGTTGACGGCGGCCGATTCCGGATGGCTACAAAACAAAAAAACGAGACAACACTTTGCGTGTTGTCTCGCCCTATAATAGTATCTGAAAATACTCGATTATTCTGCAGCCTTTTCTTCTGTAGCAGGAGCTTCAGTTGCAGGCGCCTCAGCAGCAGGAGCCTCAGCGGCAGCCTTGCGAGAGCGGCGTGTACGGGTAGTTTTCTTCTTGCCTGCTGTTTTAAGCATGTTCTCATTGTAGTCAACGAGCTCGATAAAGCAAGTCTTAGCGTTGTCACCAAGGCGGTTGCCAGTCTTGATGATACGAGTGTAGCCACCTGGACGGTCTGCAATTTTCTTAGCGATTTCCTGGAACAGCTCAGTCACTGCATTCTTGTTCTGCAAGTAGCTGAACACAACACGGCGAGAGTTCGTAGTGTCGTCCTTAGCGCGGTTGATGATAGGCTCTGCATAGATGCGCAAAGCCTTAGCCTTGGCCAAAGTGGTGAAAATGCGCTTGTGCATGATCAGCGAAATGGTCATATTCGCCAATGTTGCGTCCAAGTGCGCTTTCTTACGGCTTAAGTGGTTGATTTTCTTATTATGTCTCATTGTAATTATTCTTTATCTAATTTATACTTTGAAATATCCATTCCAAACGAAAGGTTCAAGCTTGCCAACAGTTCGTCAAGTTCCGTAAGCGACTTCTTACCGAAGTTGCGGAATTTCAACAAATCTGTCTTGTTGAACTGAACGAGTTCGCCGAGAGTCTCCACCTCCGCGCTCTTCAAGCAGTTGAGCGCACGGACAGAAAGATCCATATCGGTAAGTTTGGACTTCAAGAGCTGGCGCATGTGGAGCACCTCCTCGTCGAATTCCTCATTGCCGTCAGTTTCTGTTGTCTCCAACGCGATTTTCTCGTCAGAGAACAGCATAAAGTGATGGATCAGAATCTTGGCTGCCTCTTTCAATGCCTCCTTCGGATGGATAGATCCGTCAGTAGAAATCTCAAGAACCAATTTCTCGTAGTCAGTCTTTTGCTCTACACGATAGTTCTCTACCGCATACTTCACGTTGACAATCGGAGTATAGATAGAGTCGATGGCTATCACGTCGACAGCGTCTGTCGGTTGGACATTCTCGTCGGCTGGTACATAGCCGCGACCCTTATTGATTGTAAAGTCCATCGTGAACGAAGCCACAGTTGGATCTAAATGGCAAATCACCAAGTCAGGGTTCAACACCTCAAACCCGCTCAGCTCCTTGCCCAAATCACCGGCTGTCAAGACTTCTTTGCCCGATACGTTGATTTTGCCCGCGGTCGGCTCATCTGTCTCCACGAGGTGTTTGAAGCGAACTTTCTTGAGGTTCAAGATGATGTTGGTAACATCCTCTATAACACCAGGAATAGTTGCAAACTCGTGTTTCACTCCGTCTATACGGATAGACGAGATAGCATAACCCTCGAGCGAAGAAAGCAATATTCTTCGCAAGGCATTGCCGACGGTTACTCCGTAACCCGGCTCCAACGGACGGAACTCAAACTTTCCGAAACGGTTGTCTGCCTCGAGCATTAATACTTTATCAGGTTTCTGAAATGCTAAAATAGCCATGGATATTTACAATTTTACTGTTTAGAATACAACTCGACGATAGCCTGTTCTCTAATGTTCTCCGGAATGTCTTCACGCTGTGGCAAGTGAAGCAATTTGCCTCCCTTGATGCTCTCATCCCACTCAAGCCATGGGTATTTGCTGTGGTTGAAGCCTGCCAACGCGTCAGCGATGTTCTCCAATGACTTTGATTTCTCACGCACTGCAACAACGTCGCCTGCCTTTACGCTGTAAGAAGGGATGTTGAGCACTGAGCCGTTCACTGTGATGTGACGGTGAGAAACCAACTGGCGCGCTGCCGCACGTGTCGGAGCGATGCCCAAACGGTAAACTACATTGTCGAGGCGTGCCTCGAGCAACTGCAGCAATACCTCACCCGTAATACCCTTGGTACGCTCTGCTTTGGCGAACAAGTTACGGAATTGTTTTTCCAAAACACCGTAAGTATATTTGGCTTTCTGTTTTTCGAGCAACTGCTTGCCATACTCTGAAGTTTTTCTTCTCTTGTTGGCACCGTGCTGACCAGGAGCATAGTTCTTCTTTGAGAGAACTTTGTCCTCACCGAAAATGGGTTCGCCGAATTTTCTTGCAATTTTACTTTTTGGTCCGGTATATCTTGCCATTTTTTATTCTTTTAAAAATTAAAGTTTTTATCGAATCCGCTTAGTGCAGCCGCGATTGCAGAGAGGTGGTTGTTGGTGCAATCTATTTCACATCGGCTGGATCCTTAGTTTTGTTTATTCAGAGATTATACTCTTCTTCTTTTTGGAGGACGGCATCCATTGTGTGGAAGCGGTGTAACATCGATGATCTCTGTCACCTCAATTCCTGCTCCGTGTACCGTACGGATAGCCGACTCACGTCCGTTACCCGGTCCCTTCACGTAGGCCTTAACCTTGCGCAATCCAAGATCGTAAGCAACCTTAGCGCAATCCTGTGCTGCCATCTGGGCTGCATACGGTGTGTTCTTTTTCGATCCTCTGAATCCCATCTTGCCGGCGCTCGACCATGAGATTACTTGTCCCTCACTGTTTGCTAAGCACACAATGATGTTGTTGAAAGATGAGTGTACATGCAACTGACCGACTCCGTCGATCTTAACATTTCTCTTCTTTGCTGCGACTGTTTTTTTTGCCATACTTTAATTTTATTTAGTAGCTTTTTTCTTGTTAGCGACTGTCTTCTTGCGTCCCTTGCGTGTGCGGGCATTGTTCTTTGTGCTCTGTCCACGCACTGGAAGACCGTTACGGTGACGGATGCCACGATAGCAACCGATATCCATCAAACGCTTGATGTTCAACTGAATCTCACTGCGGAGATCACCTTCTACTTTGTAGCCTGCTCCGATAGCCTCACGCACGGCTGCTGCCTGAGCGTCGGTCCAATCCTGCACCTTGATATCCTTGTCAACGCCAGCTGCTGCCAGAATCTTGTTGGCTGAGCTGCGGCCGATGCCGAAGATATATGTAAGGGCTATTTCTCCTCTCTTATTTTGGGGCAAGTCTACACCTACAATACGTACTGCCATATACTATTATATTTTTTTTGCAAAAATAATAAAATTATCCTTGACGTTGTTTTAATTTTGGATTTTTCTTGTTGATTACGTACACGCGACCTTTTCTTCTGACAATTTTGCTGTCAGCCGTGCGCTTCTTTACTGATGCTCTAACTTTCATTGTATTTCTTTTTTTATTTGTATCTAAAAGCAATTCTTCCCTTCGAAAGGTCATAGGGCGACATCTCTACCCTGACTTTGTCTCCCGGAAGGATCTTGATGTAATGCATACGCATTTTTCCGGAGATGTGGGCGGTTATCTGATGGCCGTTTTCAAGTTCTACCTTGAACATTGCGTTGGACAACGCCTCCACGATAACTCCGTCTTGCTCTATTGCTGCTTGTTTTGACATATTTCTTATTTTCCTTGGTTTATCCGTTGTTGTTACTGCTGATTCTCACCCTCAATAAATTCAAATGAAGAAAGGATTTCGGCCTTGCCTCCTCTGATTGCCACCGTATGCTCGAAATGAGCCGACGGCTTGCGGTCCTTGGTGCGGCAAGTCCAGCCGTCACGTTCTATCACAATGTTGCGGCTGCCCATATTGATCATTGGCTCGATGGCTATGCACATCCCTTCCTTGATCAACGGTCCGACGCCGCGACGGCCATAGTTGGGCACTGCCGGCTCCTCATGGAGCTTGCGCCCGATTCCATGCCCGGTCATCTCGCGCACCACCGAGAAGCCACGCTTCTCACAGTGCTCCTGCACGGCATTGCCGATATGCCCGATGCGGTTGCCTTCCACCGCCTGAGCGATGCCGAGGTAAAGAGCTTCCTTCGTAGTCGTCAGCAGCTCCCGCACACGCGGTTCCACCTCGCCGACTGCAAATGTATATGCCGAGTCGCCATTGTAGCCGTCAACGACGGCTCCGCAGTCAATCGACACTATGTCGCCCTCCCGCAACGTGGCGCTCGACGGAATCCCATGCACAACCGTCTCGTTGACCGAAACACAAAGTGTGTTGGGATAGCCCGCATACCCGAGAAATCCCGGAACGCCTCCATTGTCTCTAATGAACTCTTCCGCTATCTTGTCAAGTTTCAGCGTGGTAATCCCCGGAGCAATCCACTTCGACAATTCGCCGAGCGTCTTCCCCACGAGAAGATTACTCACACGCATCAACTCTATTTCTTCATCTGTCTTCAGATAAATCATCCTGGACCCAAATTAATAACCCGAACCTGTGGTACGGCCTTTTAATTTTCCGGATTTCATCAGTCCGTCATAATGGTGCATCAACAGATGACTTTCAATCTGCTGAAGCGTGTCGAGAACGACACCCACCATAATCAGCAACGATGTTCCTCCAAAGAACTGTGCAAAACTGTGTGTCACGCCGCAGATTCTTGCGAACGCCGGCATGATCGCAACAATACCCAAGAAGATTGATCCCGGAAGGGTGATTCTCGACATGATAGAGTCGAGATAGTCGGCCGTTTTCTTGCCCGGCTTCACTCCCGGAATAAATCCGTTGTTGCGCTTCATATCCTCCGACATCTGTGTCGGACGCACGGTAATCGCCGTGTAGAAATATGTAAACGCCACAATCATCAAGAAGTAAATGAAATTATACCAGAAACCCTCCATGTTGGTCAATGCCTTGACAATCGAGTTTGCCTCGCCACGCGAGCCGAAGCCTGCCAATGTCAACGGGATAAACATGATTGCCTGTGCGAAAATGATAGGCATCACACCCGCTGCGTTAACCTTCAATGGGATATACTGGCGCGCACCGCCATACTGCTTGTTGCCGACAATTCTCTTCGCATACTGCACTGGCACCTTGCGTGTGCCCTGCACCAAAAGGACTGCGCCGAGAATCACTGCAAACAAAAGCACGATTTCGATTACAAGCATCACCAAGCCGCCCTGTGCCGACGAGATGCGGCCCATGAACTCCTCGATGAATGCCCCCGGCAGACGCGCGATGATACCGATAAGGATGATAAACGATATACCGTTGCCAACACCCTTGTCTGTGATGCGCTCGCCGAGCCACATGATAAACATACTGCCGGCCGCCAGAATCACAGTCATATAGGTCTTGTCAAGCCATGTCAAGGCCATCGTGCCGTGAGCTGCGGAGTTAACCTGATATTCAAGGTTGAACAGATAAGCAGGAGCCTGAAGAAGGAGAATCAGCACCGTAAGATAACGGGTGTACTGATTGATCTTCATGTGTCCGCTCTCGCCCTCACGCTGCAACTTCTGGAACTGAGGAAGAACCATACCCAACAGTTGTATCACGATCGACGCCGTGATATAAGGCATGATACCCAAAGCGAATATCGATGCCTGGCTGAACGCGCCGCCCGAGAACATGTCGAGCAGCTGCATCAAGCCACCGCTGGTGAAACTCTTCATCGCAGCCAGCTGATTCGGATCGATACCCGGAAGGACTACATAGCAGCCCACCCGGTATACCAATATCAATAGAAAAGTCACGACAAGACGCTTGCGCAAATCTTCTATCTTCCAAATATTTTTTATGGTATCAACTAATCTCATCTTTTACAATTTTTCGATAGAGCCACCAGCGGCTACAATCAACTCTTCCGCCTTCTTAGAGAATGCGTGAGCCACAACTTCCAATTTCACTGTCAACGCTCCGTTGCCCAGGATTTTCACCTTCTGCTTGCCATTGATGAATCCTGCTGCCACCAAATCGTCAACCGTTACTTTCGTAAGATTCTTGGCTGCCGCCAACTTCTCAAGCACGTCTACGTTGATTGCCTTGTACTCTACACGGTTAATATTCTTGAATCCGAATTTAGGCACACGGCGCTGCAACGGCATCTGACCGCCCTCGAAACCAATCTTGCGAGAGTAGCCCGAACGCTGCTTGGCACCCTTGTGTCCACGTGTAGAAGTACCACCCATTCCTGAACCCGGTCCACGGCCGATTCTTCTGCGTGAAGATGTCGAGCCTACAGCCGGTTGCAAATTACTTAAATCCATAGTCTTTTATTGTGTTTAAGCGTTCGTTACTTCTACAAGGTGACGAACTCGTTTAACCATACCCAAGATTTGAGGAGTCGCTTCCTTCTCAACCTCTTGATTCATTTTTCTCAATCCAAGTGCGTCGAGTGTTCTCTTTTGCACAGCAGGGCAGTTGATTCTGCTCTTTGTTTGCTTAATCTTAATAGTTGCCATGAACATTCATTTTTTAACCATTAAACACTACATCCAACGACACTCCACGGTTTTGAGCCACTGTCATCGGGCTGCGCATCTCGTCGAGTGCGCCGAAAGTTGCCTTAACCAAGTTGTGTGGGTTAGAGCTGCCCTTTGACTTGCAAAGCACGTCTGTGATGCCTACACTCTCCAATACGGCACGCATTGCACCACCGGCCTTCACACCAGTACCCTGAGATGCCGGCTTAAGGATTACGCGCGAGCCTCCGAATTTGGCTGCCTGCTCGTGTGGAATTGTGCCTTTGTGAACCGGTACGCGGATAAGGTTCTTCTTTGCTGCCTCCACGCCTTTGGCGATGGCGGCTGTCACCTCGTTCGCCTTACCAAGACCCCAGCCTACAATGCCGTTCTCGTTGCCGACAACTACAATTGCAGAGAAGCTGAATGCACGTCCACCCTTTGTCACCTTAGTGACACGGTTGATGGCAACCAGACGGTCCTTCAATTCGATATCGTTCGTTGATTTTACTCTGTTGTTTCTCTTTGCCATGTTCTTTAAAATTTAAGTCCTCCGTTGCGTGCAGCGTCAGCCAATGATTTAACTCTACCATGGAACAAATAACCATTGCGGTCGAATACAACCTCAGTGATGCCGGCTGCCAATGCCTTCTCAGCGATTGCCTGGCCTACCTTTGCTGCCACCTCGGTCTTAGTTCCTTCCTCGATTCCCTTCGACGATGCGCTGGCAAGTGTCTTGCCTTCGCTGTCGTCTACAAGCTGTACATAAATCTGCTTGTTGCTTCTGAACACTGTCATACGAGGACGCTCGGCTGTGCCCGAAACTTTGCCACGGATGCGTGTCTTGATTTTATTTCTTCTTTCCTGTTTCGTTACCATAATCGTCTTCCTTTATTATTTAGCACTTGCCGATTTACCCGACTTGCGACGGATGATCTCACCAACGAACTTGATACCCTTACCCTTGTAAGGCTCAGGCTTGCGGAGGCTGCGGATCTTGGCGCATACCTGGCCAAGAAGCTGCTTGTCGCACGACTCAAGAGTAATCAACGGATTCTTGTTTCTCTCTGTCTTGGCATCGACCTTGATCTCTGCCGGAAGCTTGAAATAGATGGCGTGTGAGTAGCCAAGCGAAAGCTCAAGCACCTGACCCTGCGCTGCCGCACGGTAACCTACACCTACCAACTCCATTTCCTTCTTGTAGCCTTCCGATACTCCGACAACCATGTTGTGGATCAACGCGCGTACAAGACCGTGGTGTGAACGGTGCTCGATGTCGTCGCTCGGACGGGTAACTACAATATGATTCTCTTCTACCTTTACAGTAAGGTCTGAGTGGAACTCCTGGCGCAACTCGCCCTTAGGACCCTTAACTGTCACTACATTATTCTCTACCTTTGCAGTCACTCCTGCTGGGAGCACTACCGGAGCTTTACCTATTCTTGACATTGCAATTCCTCCTTATTAATAGATATAACATAGAACTTCGCCACCCACTTTCTGCGCCAAGGCTTCCTTGTTGGTCATGATGCCTTTCGACGTAGAGATGATTGCGATTCCAAGTCCGTTCAACACTCTCGGCATATCTTTGTAGCCTGTATACTGACGAAGACCAGGACGGCTGACGCGCTTCAAGCACTTGATGGCGTTTACCTTGTCTACTGGATCATACTTCAAGGCTATCTTGATAGTACCACCGGCTACCTCTCCCTCTACAAACTTGTAGTTCAAGATATAGCCCTTCTCGAAGAGAATCTTTGTGATCTCTTTCTTCAAGTTTGAGGCAGGCACCTCTACAACTCTGTGCTGTGCCTTGATTGCATTCCTCAATCTTGTCAAATAATCTGCTATTGGATCAGTCATATTATTTTGGTTTAAATTGATCCGGAGTTTCCGGACAATATTTAATACTCTTTCTGTTTTTACTCGTTTACCAGCTTGCTTTCTTAACGCCCGGGATCAATCCTGCAGACGCCATCTCACGGAACTGGATTCTCGAAATGCCGAACTGACGGATATAGCCCTTTGGACGTCCTGTCAGGCTGCAACGGTTGTGCATACGGATCGGGTTGGAGTTCTTTGGCAAAGCCTGAAGCTTTTGAGCTGCCTCAAAAGCCTCGGCTGGTTCGCCGGTGTTTACAATCTTCTTCAACGCCGCACGCTTTGCTGCATATTTGGCTACGAGTTTCGCACGCTTAACCTCGCGCGCTTTCATTGATTCTTTTGCCATATCTGTTTTTAGCGTTTAAATGGTAAACCAAATTCTTTCAACAATGCGAAACCTTCCTCATCGGTCTTGGCGGTAGTCACGAATGTGATGTTCATACCTACAAGCTTTGAGATTGTGTCGATGTTGATCTCCGGGAAGATAATCTGCTCTGTGATGCCGAGCGTATAGTTGCCACGGCCGTCGAGCTTGCTCTCGATTCCCTTGAAGTCACGGATACGAGGAAGTGCGATGCGTACAAGACGCTCCAAGAACTCGTACATGCGCTCGCGGCGCAATGTCACGCGGACACCGATAGGCATTTTCTTACGCACCTTGAAGCTCGCGATGTCCTTCTTCGACAAAGTAGGAACAGCCTTCTGGCCTGTAATCGCTGTAAGCTCGTTGATCGCTGTCTCAATCACCTTCTTGTCCTGCGTTGCCGCACCAAGACCCTGGTTGATGACAATCTTAGTAAGGCGAGGCACCTGCATCACTGAAGTGTATTTGAACTCCTTCTCAAGAGCCGGTACAATTCTCTCAGTATAGTCTTTTTTCAGAGTTGTGCTGCTCATTATTTAATCTCCTCTCCTGATTTTTTAGAATAACGTACTGTTTTACCCTCTTCGTTCTTGCGACGGCCCACACGTGTCGGCTTGCCGCTCTTAGGATCCAAAAGATTCAAATTTGAAACGTGGATCGGGGCTTCCATTTTGATGATGCCGCCCTGCGGGTGCTTGGCACTCGGCTTGGCGCTCTTCGATACCATATTCAGACCTTCAACTACGGCTCTGTTCTTCGAAACGAGAACGCGGAGCACACGGCCGGTCTTGCCCTTGTCGTTGCCAGCGTTTACGTAAACGGTATCTCCTTTTTTGATATGTAATTTGCTCATTACTGTTTTTTTTTCGAGATTAAAGAACTTCAGGAGCCAATGAAACAATCTTCATGTTAGTAGCGCGCAACTCTCTCGCAACTGGGCCAAAGATACGGCTGCCGCGGATTTCACCGGCATTATTCAATAACACACACGCATTGTCGTCGAAGCGGATGTAGCTGCCGTCTGCACGGCGGATTTCCTTCTTCGTTCTTACAACAATAGCCTTTGACACAGTACCTTTCTTCACGTCAGATGACGGGATGACGCTCTTTACAGTTACGACGATTACGTCGCCTACGGTAGCATATCGGCGTCCTGTGCCTCCTAATACGCGGATACACAACGCTTCCTTGGCGCCGCTGTTGTCCGCTACAGTCAATCGTGATTCAGTCTGTATCATTATTATTTAGCTTTTTCAATGATTTCTACTAATCTCCATCTCTTTGTCTTGCTCAGAGGACGAGTCTCTACCAAACGCACTGTATCGCCTACATTGCACTCATTCTTCTCGTCGTGAGCGTGATATTTCTTCGTCTTGTTGACGAACTTGCCGTAGATTGGATGTTTTTCCTTATACTTTACAGCCACGGTGATTGTCTTGTCACCCTTGTTGCTGGAAACAACCCCAACACGTTCTTTTCTTAAATTTCTTTTTTCCATTGCCTTTGGGATTATTTTTCGTTAAGTTCTCTTTTTCGCAACTCTGTCTTCATTCGGGCAATCATGCGACGGTCCTGTGTAATCTTTGCAGGATTGTCCAAAGGAGAGATTGAGTGGTTGACTTTCGTCTGAAGGTATTCCTTCTCTGCTGTTTCCAAACGGGCACGCAAATCCTTAGTGTCCATTTCTTTATATTCTGCCTTCTTCATTTCCTAATTACACGTTTTGAGTTGGGTCATAATCTCGTCTTACTATAAACTTAGTAGTCACAGGCAATTTCTGTGCTGCAAGGCGCAATGCTTCTTTTGCGATTTCGTAGCTTACGCCTTCAACCTCGATGAGGATACGGCCTGGAGTAACTGGCGATACGAATCCCTCAGGATTACCTTTACCTTTACCCATACGCACCTCGGCTGGCTTCTTTGTGATTGGCTTGTCCGGGAAGATGCGGATCCAAATTTGTCCCTGGCGCTGCATGTAGCGGGTAACTGCCACACGGGCGGCCTCAATCTGACGTCCTGTAATCCATTTCGATTCCAGTGACTTTATGCCGAACGAACCAAAAGCAAGCTGGTTGCCGCGATGAGCCAAACCCTTCATGCGGCCTTTTTGCTGTCTTCTGAATTTTGTTTTCTTTGGTTGTAACATTGTTCTGTAATTTCAAGTCGATTAACGATTGTTTTTCTTGTCGCGGAATCCGCCCTTCTTGCCGCGTGGGCCATTGCTGCGGCCGCCCTTGTCTGTGTTGACAAACGAAGGTGCCAGGTCGCGCTTGCCATAGACTTCGCCACGGCAGATCCAAACCTTCACGCCTACGATACCTACCTTCGTCAATGCCTCTACGAGTGCATAGTCGATGTCGGCGCGCAATGTGTGAAGCGGCGTACGGCCTTCCTTGAACATCTCCGAACGTGCCATCTCAGCTCCGTTCAAACGTCCGCTCACCTGCACCTTGATGCCTTCTGCGCCTGCACGCATCGTCGATGCGACAGCCATCTTGACAGCGCGGCGGTAAGCTATCTTGCCCTCAATCTGGCGGGCGATGTTGTTCGCCACCAACTGAGCGTCGACTTCCGGACGCTTCACCTCGTAGATGTTGATCTGTACATCCTTGTCGGTGATTTTCTTCAACTCTTCCTTGAGCTTGTCAACTTCCTGACCGCCCTTGCCGATGATAAGTCCCGGACGCGATGTGCAGACAGTGATGGTGATAAGCTTCAAAGTTCTTTCAATTACGATACGCGATACACTTGCTTTAGCCAGGCGAGCATTAAGATACTTGCGGAGCTTAGAGTCCTCAAGCAAAGAATCACCGTATTTTCTTCCACCATACCAGTTAGAATCCCAACCTCTGATGATACCTAAGCGATTGCTTATTGGATTTACTTTTTGTCCCATTTCTTATGCTTCCTTTTTAGCGTTAGTTTCTTTTGTACCGATGAACAATGTAACATGGTTCGAGCGTTTGCGGATTCTGTATCCACGGCCCTGTGGAGCCGGACGCAAACGTTTCAACATTGGAGCGCAGTCAACGAAAATCGTTGTGACATAAAGCTCACCGTTTTCCGCCTTACGCTCATTTTTCTGTTCCCAATTGGCGATTGCCGAACGAAGCAATTTCTCAACCTTCGCAGCAGCTTCCTTATTAGAGAACTTAAGTACTCCCAAAGCTTTGAATACCTCCATACCGCGTACCATGTCGGCTACATAGCGCATCTTGCGTGGCGAAGAAGGCACATTGCGCAGCTTTGCGCAATACAAAGTCTTTCGAGCTTCCTTAATTTTTTCAGCTGAGTTTCTTTTTCTAACACCCATTGTATTTAATTCTTTTTTAATTCAAAATAGTTCTTATCCCTCACTATTTCTTCTTGTTGCCTGCGTGTCCACGGAAGATACGTGTCGGGGCGAACTCGCCCAACTTGTGTCCAACCATGTTCTCAGTTACATAAACCGGGATAAATTTGTTTCCATTATGCACAGCAAACGTGTGGCCTACAAAGTCCGGTGCAATCATTGACGCGCGCGACCAAGTCTTGATAACCGACTTCTTGCCGCTGGCTTCCATTGCTGCAACCTTCTTGTCGAGCTTCACGCTGATGTATGGACCTTTCTTTAATGAACGACTCATAATTCTTTTGATTTAACTGGTTACTTCTTTCTTCTCTCGATAATGTACTTTGAAGAATGCTTCTTAGGAGCGCGTGTCTTGAGACCTTTAGAGTACAAGCCCTTGCGCGAACGTGGATGTCCTCCTGATGCACGTCCTTCACCACCACCCATTGGGTGATCAACCGGGTTCATTACAACACCACGGTTGCGTGGACGACGGCCCAACCAACGTGAACGGCCGGCTTTACCCGAACGCTCCAACGCGTGGTCTGAGTTTCCTACCACTCCTACTGTTGCTTTGCATGTAGCCAAAATCTTGCGAGTCTCTCCCGAAGGCAACTTGATGATTACGTAGTCGCCCTCGCGTGAGGTCAGCTGTGCGAATGTTCCTGCCGAGCGAACCATGAAGGCTCCCTGGCCTGGACGCAGCTCAATGTTATGAATTAAAGTACCAACAGGTATTTTGCTCAGTGGAAGAGCGTTCCCCACCTCTGGTGCGGCGTCCTCTCCACTCATAACTGTAGAGCCAACTTCCAATCCGTTGGGTGCAATTATGTATGCCTTTGCACCGTCTGCGTAATAGAGCAATGCGATGCGAGCCGAACGGTTCGGATCGTACTCTATTGATTTTACGGTCGCTGGCACACCGTCTTTTGTTCTCTTGAAGTCGATAAAACGGAATTTACGCTTGTGGCCGCCGCCGACATAGCGTGTCGTGCGGTGACCTTCGGCGTTGCGTCCGCCTGTGCATCTTTTTCCGACTGTAAGAGATTTCTCTGGTGTACGTGCAGTGATTTCATCGAATACACCAATAACCTTGTGTCTTTGCCCCGGTGTTGTGGGCTTCAATTTTCTTACTGCCATTTTCTATTAAATATTGCTATAAAAATCTATAGTTTCACCTTCTGCTACCTTGACATAAGCTTTCTTGAACGCTGCTGTCTTGCCGCGTTGCAAGCCTGTCTTTGTGTAGCGCTGCTTTCTTTTGCCGTCATAGTTGGCCGTGTTGACCGACACAACTTTAACGCCATACATGTTCTGAATCAATTTCTTGATTTGCTCCTTGTTGGCATCAGGAGATACGCGAAATGTGTAGCGGTTCAGCTTCTCGCTAGTCGCTGTCGCCTTTTCAGTAACAATCGGCTTGATCATTATTTCCATTTTTTATTCCTCCTTACTTTTAAAATTCGTTAATCACTGCAACGCTGCTCTCGCTCAAAATCAATGAACGATTGTTCATGATTTTGTATGTGTTTAAGCTCGAAGCAGTTACAATTTCCACATTGGGCAAATTTCGAGCTGACAAATATACATTTTTATTTTGGTCTGATAAAACCATAACTGCCTTTTTATCGGCTACTTGTATATTTTTAGCAAACTTTACGAATTCTTTAGTTTTCGGAGCCTCGAATGCGAAATCCTCGACCACGATGATTGCATTGTCCTGAGCCTTTACTGACAACGCTGACTTGCGGGCCAATTGCTTAACCTTCTTGTTGAGCTTGAACTCGTATGTGCGTGGACGCGGACCGAAAATACGGCCTCCGCCGACGAGTACCGGAGAGTTGATATCACCGATACGCGAGCCGCCGCCACCCTTCTGCTTGTGCAGCTTGCGGGTTGAGCCCGACACTTCGCTTCTCTCTTTTGACTTGTGAGTGCCCTGACGCTGGTTGGCAAGATATTGCTTTACGTCCAAATATACGGCATGCTCGTTTGGCTCGATAGCGAATACGCTGTCGTTGAGCGTCACTTTGCGGCCTGTATCTTTACCTTCGATGTTATATACTGCAACTTCCATTATTTCTCAATTAAAACGATTGAACCTTTTGCTCCCGGAATCGAACCCTTGATCATCAATACGTTGTGTTCCGGAATTACTTTTACCACCTTAAGATTTTGGACTGTCACACGCTCGTTGCCTGTCTGACCTGCCATGCGCATTCCCTTGAACACCTTGGCTGGGTAAGAACATGCACCGATTGAACCCGGAGCACGGAGACGGTTGTGCTGACCGTGAGTGGTCTGTCCTACACCGCCGAAGCCGTGACGTTTTACAACACCTTGGAAACCTTTACCCTTCGATGTGCCGATAACATCGACAAACTCAACGCCGTCAAACATCGCTACGGTTATTTCGTCTCCCAATTTGTAGCTTTCATCAAAACCTTTGAACTCGGCCAAGTGGCGCTTTGGTGCTACACCGGCTTTCTTGAAGTGACCCTGCTCCGGCTTGGTTGTGTGCTTCTCCTTCTTGTCCTCGAAGCCCAACTGCAATGCCTCATAGCCGTCTTTCTCCAATGTCTTAACCTGAGTAACAACACAAGGACCTACTTCGATAACAGTGCACGGTACGTTCTTACCGTCGGCACTGAATACGGATGTCATTCCGATTTTCTTTCCTAATAATCCTGGCATTTCTCTAATTTTTTAATTGTTTCAAATTCTTTTTGGTTACTTACTTACGCCTTGATCTCTACGTCTACACCGCTTGGAAGCTCAAGCTTCATCAACGCGTCGATTGTCTTAGCTGTCGAGCTGTAGATGTCGATCAAGCGTTTGAACGATGAGAGTTGGAATTGCTCGCGCGATTTCTTGTTTACGAAAGTCGAGCGGTTGACAGTGAATATTCTCTTGTGAGTTGGCAATGGAATTGGTCCGCTGACCACTGCGCCTGTTGCCTTCACCGTCTTTACAATCTTCTCGGCAGACTTGTCAACCAAGTTGTGATCGTAAGATTTTAATTTGATTCTGATTTTTTGGCTCATTGTATTTAGTTATAATTATTTCAACAAATCTGTTCTACCTTGACACTCTTCAAGAACACCCTTGGCGATCGATGCGCTAACCTCTGCATAGTGGCTGAAAGTCATTGTGGAAGTTGCACGGCCTGATGTAATCGTACGCAATGCTGTTACGTAACCGAACATCTCTGCCAACGGAGCTTTCGCCTTAACGATGCGGGCACCGCTGCGGCTGGTCTCCATGCCTTCTACCTGACCACGACGCTTGTTCAAGTCGCTGATAACGTCACCCATGCTCTCTTCCGGTGTCACAACCTCGATCTTCATGATTGGCTCAAGGAGAACCGGACCTGCCTTCTCACACGCTTTCTTGAACGCCTGGATAGCACAGAGCTCGAACGACAACTGGTCTGAATCCACTGGGTGGAACGAACCGTCGATCAAAGTCACCTTCAACTGCTCCACTGGATAGCCGGCGAGAACACCGTTCTTCATCGCTGTTGTGAAACCTTTCTGTACTGAAGGGATGAATTCCTTAGGAATGTTACCGCCCTTGACCTCGTCAACAAACTGAAGGTTGCCCTCGAAGCCTTCGTCAACCGGCTCAACGCGCACGATGATGTCGGCAAACTTACCACGACCACCTGTCTGCTTCTTAAACACTTCGCGAAGCTCAACCGGCTTGGTGATAGACTCCTTGTATGTTACTTGTGGACGGCCTTGATTGCACTCTACCTTGAACTCACGACGCAGACGGTCGATGATGATGTCGAGGTGAAGCTCACCCATACCGCTGATCACTGTCTGACCTGTCTCCTCGTTTGTCTCTACGCGGAATGTCGGGTCTTCCTCTGCAAGCTTCTGCAAGCCTACGCCGAGCTTGTCGAGGTCTTTCTGAGTCTTAGGCTCTACTGCGATACCAATCACTGGATCCGGGAACTCCATAGCCTCGAGTGTAATCGGGTGCTGCTCGTCGCAGAGTGTGTCGCCTGTGCGGATATCCTTGAATCCTACTCCGGCACCGATATCACCGCAGCCGATAAAGTCTTTCGGGTTCTGCTTGTTTGAGTGCATCTGGAACAAACGGCTGATACGCTCTTTCTTGCGTGAACGTGTGTTGTAAACGTAGCTGCCGGCGTCGATCTGACCTGAGTAAACGCGGAAGAAGCAAAGACGGCCTACATATGGGTCGGTTGCAATCTTGAACGCCAATGCACACATCGGGTCCTCGAAGATTGGACGGCGACGCTCTTCTTTTTCTGGATCGTCTGGATTCTTACCTACGATTTCGCCAGAGTCCTCTGGGCTTGGCAAGAATGCGCAAACGTCGTCGAGCAAGCACTGAACGCCCTTGTTCTTGAATGAAGAACCGCAGATCATAGGAACGATCTCCATTGCCAATGTAGCCTTGCGGATTACGCGGCGGATTTCGTCTTCTGTGATTGTCGAAGGATCGTCGAAATATTTTGTCATGAAGTCATCGTCATACTCGGCGATTGTCTCGAGCATCTTGTCGCGCATCGACTCGCACTCGTCTTTCAACGACGCTGGGATCTCTTCGCGGCTGTACTCAGCACCCATTGTCTCGTCGTGCCAGAAGTAAGCCTGCATTGTGATCAAGTCAACAACACCCTTGAAGGTCTCCTCTGCACCGATTGGAACCTGGATTGCTACAGGGTTTGCACCGAGCACTTCACGCACCTGACGCACTACCTCAAAGAAGTTGGCTCCCGAACGGTCCATCTTGTTGACGTAACCGATACGAGGCACATTGTATTTGTCTGCCTGACGCCATACTGTCTCTGACTGCGGTTCAACACCACCTACCGCACAGAACGTTGCCACTGCACCGTCGAGCACGCGGAGCGAACGCTCAACCTCTACTGTGAAGTCAACGTGTCCCGGAGTGTCAATCAAGTTGATTTTATACTTGTTGCCAGCATAGTTCCAGAATGTTGTTGTTGCGGCTGATGTGATTGTGATACCACGCTCCTGCTCTTGTTCCATCCAGTCCATAGTGGCTGCACCATCGTGCACCTCACCAATCTTGTGGGTCAGACCTGTGTAGAACAGGATACGCTCTGAGGTTGTTGTCTTACCGGCATCGATGTGGGCCATGATACCGATATTTCTCGTCAGATTTAACTTTTCGTCTATATTAGTAGCCATTGTTGTTTATTTATTCAAATTAAAATCTAAAATGTGCGAAAGCACGGTTGGCCTCAGCCATACGGTGCATGTCTTCCTTACGTTTGAATGCGCCACCCTGCTCGTTGAATGCGTCAACGATTTCTGCTGCAAGCTTGTCGCTCATCGTTTTGCCTCCACGCTTGCGGGCGAAAATGATTAGATTTTTCATTGAAATTGACTCCTTGCGATCCGGACGGATCTCTGTAGGAACCTGGAAGGTAGCACCACCTACACGGCGAGACTTAACCTCCACTTGCGGTGTAATATTCTCAAGCGCTGCTTTCCAGATTTCGAGCGCTGTCTTTTCTTCGTTAGGCAATTTCGACTTCACAGTCTCCAATGCGCTGTAGAATATTGTGTATGCGGTGTTCTTCTTTCCGTCATACATCAAGTGATTCACAAATTTAGTAACTCTTGTGTCTCCGAATTTTGGATCCGGCAAGATGATTCTTTTTTTAGGTTTTGCCTTTCTCATTTTTCTAATAAATTCGTTTTTGTTCGTTTGGTTGCTCTTTGCATCTTCAACGCGGCTCTCTTGCCGTGTTTACTCCGCCGAATAATCCAATAAACAAAAAACTCGTTTTTCGACTCGTTTTGTTTATCTCTTTGTGCTGTTTAGATATTACTTCTTGGCTGCACCTGCCTTAGGACGCTTCGCTCCGTATTTCGAACGACGCTGTGTTCTGCCTGCAACACCGGCTGTATCCAATGTGCCGCGTACGATGTGATAACGCACACCTGGAAGGTCTTTCACACGTCCGCCGCGAACCATCACGATTGAGTGTTCCTGCAAGTTGTGGCCTTCTCCTGGGATGTAAGAGTTCACCTCTTTACCGTTTGTCAATCTTACACGCGCAACTTTACGCATTGCCGAGTTAGGCTTTTTTGGAGTAGTTGTGTAGACACGCACACAAACGCCACGACGCTGCGGACAGCTGTCCAACGCCGGCGATTTGCTCTTGTCTTTCAAAACTACGCGCCCTTTTCTTACTAATTGCTGAATAGTAGGCATTTTAGTTCTTTTCTTTTTTATTACTGTTAATTAATCTCTTTTTTCGCATTTTCAATCGGGCGGCGCTATCGCTCGCCGGCTCTACACCCTTTATTATTAGGTGATTACAGCCGTGAGGACGCATTTTCCGCTCGAAAAGCGTTGCAAAGTTACTCCATAATTTGCTAACTGCCAAATGTTTTTGACCCATTTTCATCATTTTTCAGGCGTCTGCGCCGCGGTTTTGCCATTTTAAGGGGGTTTGATGTATAGTTTTATATATTTTTAACTATTCCCGACGAGAATCCGGACGGTTTCTAATTTCACAGGGTAAAATTTGAGCAGTACGAATTAAGTTTGTATCTTAGCAACCTCAAACTATTACGACTATGCGCAACTTGATATTATTCGACGACAAAAACGTCTGGACCGACTTGCTGCCAATCACATACACGCGGCCGCTCGCCAACATCCGGATTGGCATAATGACAATACGCCAGAAATGGCAGATGCGCTTCCCCGATGCCGTCGTGTCGGCTCTGACAATGCCGTATCTTTCAAAGAAATACCCCACCACCGACGCTGATTGCTCTACATTCATCGCCGGGCACATACTTCCCGACGACTCGTTGGCGGAAGCCATCGGCAACCTGCCTGTGGGGACGGCCTTGATGGCGGGCGACGAGCTTTTGGCTTTCTGCGGATGCCGTTGCGATTTCGATGCGAGAAATTTCGCAACAATATGCAGATACGACTCTGAGTTTTCCGTTGTCCACTTCCTCTACGACATTTTCCTTAAAAACGATTGTGAAATAAAGCGCGACTTCAAAACGCTGACGGCCGGACGCCAATCGCAGCCGCTGCCTGAATCGTGCACGGTAATCGGACCAAGGATGCTCGACGACGGACTCCCATCAATCTTCATCGAGGAGGGCGCGTCGATAGAGGGGACATACCTGAACACAAACAATGGTCCTATATATATAGGTAAGGACGCTGTGGTGATGGAGGGCTCGTGCATACGCGCGCCGTTTGCGGCTTGCAGCCACGCACAGGTGAACATGGGCGCGAAAATCTACGGAGCGACCACTATCGGACCACACTGCAAGGTGGGTGGCGAACTGAGCAACGTTGTGATGCTGGGATTCAGCAACAAGGCGCACGACGGATACCTGGGAAACGCCGTGATTGGTGAGTGGTGCAACATCGGAGCGGGAACAAATGCCTCTAATCTGAAAAACGACTACACGGAGATTAAGCTTTGGAACTACCGCACACACAGGTTTATGCGGACGGGGCTGATACACTGCGGACTATTCATGGGCGACCACTCGAAAGCTGGCATCAACTGCATGTTCAACACCGCCACCGTAATCGGCGTGGGCGTGAACGTGCACGGTGCCGGATTCCCGCGCAACTTTGTGGCGTCGTTCTCCGAAGGCAGCGTGGCGGGCTATTCCGACGTGTCGGTCAACAAGTTCTTCGACACGGCAAAACGGATGATGGCGCGCCGCGGCGTGACGCTGTCCGACGACGACAAGGCTATATTCGAGTCTATCTACAACATCGCTGACAATTACAAATAAATCTATGGAAAAGGAACTGATAAAGGAAATCCCATGCCTGCCGCTCGACAAGCTGATGTCGATTTTCAAGCCCGACAAAGACGATGTCTATCGCCATGGCCTGCTTATCGGTCGGCGCTCGGCTGTCGGCGGCGAACATGCCGACATCTCTTTCGTGCATCCGTTCAGCGTAAATGCGTTCATCTTGATATGCTGCGACAGGGGCGAGGTTTCCATTTCCACCAATTCTGAAGAATTCGACCTGAAACCGGGAACGCTCTACATCAATTTCCCGGGACAGATAATGCGGGCGTCGCGCGTCGACAACTGTGCGGTGCAGGTGGCTGTGATCGACCTGAACCTGATTCGCGACATGAGTCTCGACGTGAAGCCGATGGCTCAGAAACTGCTGGCGCTGAAATACGCGCAGTGCATGCAACTCGAGCCGGAGGCTTTCAAAGAAACGAAATGCCTGATTGATTCCATAGCCGACGAAATCCGCAACAACGAGGAGGACGCGCTGTCGAACGACATTCTGCGATGTCTGATTTCCGCTTTGTTCTTTAAGGTGGGACGCGCCGTTGACAAAAACACCGGAGAGACCAAGAAGCTTGACCAGGAGGCGTTCAGCAAAAATGCTGGCTACTTCAAGGAGTTCATGCTGCTGCTCGGCGCAAACTACAAGAAGGAGAGAAGCGTGGGGTTCTACGCCGAACAGATGCACCTGTCGCCAAAATACTTCACCACTCTGATCAAGAAGGCAAGCGGACAGACTGCTGCCGACTGGATAAACCACTACGTGATTCTCGAAGCGAAAAACCTGCTGAAATATTCAACCATGAACGTGCAGGAGATTGCCTATAGCCTGAATTTCCCAAACCAGTCGTTTTTCGGAAAGTATTTCAAGCACCACACGGGTATGACTCCAAGCCAATACAAAAGACTGTAGGCAAGTGTCCTTGCCTACAGTCATATTCTATATTTCCTTATTCTTTTAGTCTTTCTTGATGAGATGCTGTGCTATCTGCACGGCATTGAGCGCGGCACCTTTCTTTATCTGGTCGCCTACCACCCAGAAACTCAAGCCCTTTTCATTGGCGAGATCCTTGCGGATTCGTCCAACGTAAACGGGATCTTTACCTGCCGTAAACAGCGGCATCGGATACTGTTTCTCTGCCGGATTGTCGATGACAACCACTCCTTCAGCCGCCTCAAATGCCTTGCGGGCTTCGTCTACGCTTATCGGGCGTTCTGTTTCAACCCAGATTGCCTCGCTGTGGGCGCGCATCACTGGCACTCGCACACACATGGCGCTGACATCGAGCTTCGGGGCATGCATTATCTTCTTGGTCTCGTTGTACATTTTCATTTCCTCCTTTGTGTATCCGTTGTCTTGGAACACGTCGATATGAGGAATTACGTTATATGCAAGCTGATATGCGAACTTCTCAACAGTGGCGTCTTTTCCAGCTCCGAGTTCGGCATACTGGTTGACGAGCTCGTCCATGGCGGCGGCACCGGCGCCGCTGGCTGCCTGATAGGTCGCTACATGCACTCGGCTTATCGGCGACAGGTCGTTGATGGGCTTGAGCGCAACGACCATCTGTATTGTCGTGCAGTTTGGATTGGCGATGATGTGGCGGGGCGCGTTGAATGCGTCGTCACCGTTGACTTCGGGCACTACCAATGGCACGTCGTCGTCCATGCGGAACGCCGATGAGTTGTCAATCATCGTCGCGCCGTATTTGGTTATCGTTTCTGCAAATTCTTTTGATGTGCCGGCGCCTGCCGAGGTAAATGCAATGTCCACTCCTTTGAAGTCATCGTTGTGGCAAAGTTCGCGCACGGCATAGTCCTTGCCACGGAATTTATATGTCCGTCCGGCACTGCGTTTCGATCCGAACAACAGCAACTCGTCGACGGGGAAATTCTGCTCGTCGAGCACTCGCAAAAACTCTTGACCTACGGCGCCGCTGGCACCAACAATTGCAATTTTCATTTCTCTTATATCCTTATTTTGATTGTAGGGTGCAAATTTATAACTTTTTTCATTAGTACGGATATATACAATTAGGAAAAATAACTAATTTTGTTCTTAATTATGACTGAATTGATTCGCAACATAGCAGGATATTTCCCAGTTCAGGACCCTACATGGATTTTCTTCATCGTGTTGGGCATAATCCTTTTTGCGCCAATTGTGTTCGGCAAGCTGCGCATCCCGCACATAATCGGCATGATTCTCGCGGGTATGGTCATCGGCGAACACGGGCTCAACATCATTGTCCGCGACAGTAGTTTCCAGCTTTTCGGCAACGTCGGACTCCTGTACATCATGTTTCTCGCGGGCATGGAGATGGACATGAACGACTTCAAGCAGAACCGGAACAAGGCGATTGTGTTCGGTCTGCTGGGTTTCATCGTGCCTATGGCAATGGGATATGCCGTAAACAGTATGTTGCTGAAATATGCGGCTGTGCCGGCTATGCTGGTGGCAAGCATGTATGCGAGCCACACGCTGGTGAGCTACCCTATCGTGAGCCGCTACGGCATGGCGAGGCAACGCAGTGTGAGCATTTCGGTGGGGGCGACGGCAATCACCGACTGCCTGACACTGTTTCTGCTTGCCATCCTCGGCGGTTTGTACAAAGACGCCGACAGCGGTTCGCTGCTGTGGCTGTGGCTTGTGGTGAAGGTGGCTTTGCTGACGGCTTGCGTAATCATTTTCTTTCCGCGCATCGGACGGTGGTTCTTCCGCCGCTACAGCAACGGTGTGCTGCAATACATTTTTGTGCTTGGAATGATGTTCCTCAGTGCCGGTCTGATGAAAATCGTCGGCATGGAGGGTATCCTCGGAGCGTTTCTCGCCGGACTGGTGCTAAACAGACTCGTTCCAAACGTGTCTACGCTGATGCACAACCTTGAGTTTGTGGGCAATGCGTTGTTCATCCCGTTCTTCCTTATCGGTGTGGGCATGATGATTGACCTGAGGGTGTTCTTTGGAGGCTGGGAGGCTGTGGAGCTGCTGGTGGTGATGGTGGTGATGGCGATTGTGACTAAATGGATCACGGCGTGGCTGACACAGAAGTTATGCCGCATGTCGGTTTCTGAGCGCAGCCTGATGTATGGTCTGTCCACTTCGCGTGCCGCGGCTACGCTGGCGGTGGCGCTTGTGGGCTACAACATAATTCTTCCCGACGGGTCTCACCTGCTGGGGAATGAGGTGCTGAACGGAGCTATCGCTTTGATTCTTATCACATGCGTGGTGAGCAGCATCGTCACCGAACGGGCGTCGCGACGCATGGCGCTCCATGAGATGGAGGCGGCTGAGCCTGAGACGTCCGACGGCGAACGGGTGCTTATCAGTGTGTCGAATCCGAACACGCTCTTCGAGCTGGTCAGCCTTGCGGTGCTCATACGCGACTCCAAAAACACCGACAATGTCATTGCCGTAAACGTGGTGAGCGATTCCGACAACCGCAACGTGGCGAGAAGTGCCCGCCAGGGAAAACGCTTCCTTGAAATGGCGGCTCAGGCGGCGTCTGGCTCGGGCATGACGCTGAAGACGGTGAGCCGCTACAGTGCCGACGTTGCCACGGGCGTTATCCACACGGCGAAGGAGCAGGAGGCCACCACGATAATTCTTGGCATACACCGCAAACTCACTGCCGCCGACTCTCACAGCGGCCCGTATTCCGAGGCGTTCCTGTCGCGGCTGCACAGGGAGGTGGTGATGATCAAGATGCTGATGCCGTTCAACACGTTGCGACGCATCGTTGTGGCGGTTCCGCCGAAAGCACAGTTCGAACCGGGTTTCTCTAAATGGATGAACCAGGTGCTGAAGGTTGGCCGGACTCTCGGTTGCCAGATTCATTTCCACTGCTCGCATGAAACGGCGATGTTCGTGCGGCTGATTGTCGACCGTCAAGGATACTCCGATAAGGTGCGCATCGAGCAGATGGATTCATGGGATGAGTTTATGATGCTCTCGGCTTCGGTTAATTACGACCATTTGCTGATTGCGGCGGCTTCGCGGCCGGGCGGTGTGTCTTACCTGCCTGATTTTGAAAAGTTGCCCGACATGCTCGCTCAATATTTCGGGAACTGCTCTACTATGATTGTCTATCCTGACCAGACGGGAGAACCAGTTCAGCTCCCGGCGTTCTCGCAGCCGATAAACCGCTAAACTTTCTCAAACTCTCCGTCCTTCCATGTCCAGGCGTCAGCCCGGAAGCGGTAGGTGCCGTCGGATGGACGGCAGACTGCCAGAAGGCTGGCTATCGACGCTTTGTCTGTTGCCGCGGCTGAATATGCCGTCAAGCGGCGCACTCCTGCCACAACCACCGGACGCTCTGTTCCTGCCTGCGTCCACTCGCTGCGCTGCGCCTCTGCATCATCGCTGCCGGGAGCGGCAAACTGCGTCACGTCGGCTGCCCAGCAGTCGAGCCTCAACGCAAGCGCCCGCACACACCTGGCTGGCAAATCCACTGTGACGGCTCGGCGGGCATCGACCGTTGCAGGGCAGTCCTTTGCGATGTTTTCTATCGGGAGCATCTCCGACGGGGCCTCGCGGAGCATCTTGTTGTACCAATCGTCCATCTCACGCTGCAACACGCCGTCAAGGTCCACGCCGTCCTCGCGCTCCACATCACACGACCGCACTCCGCTGTAAAAGCCTTTGCGTTTCTTCCATTCCTCAAGCATTTCTGCTTTTGTAAGCGTAATCATTCCGTTGTTTTCCATAGCATTTTCTTTTTTCGGCAAAGTTACGCCCATAAGCCTTGCGGCGGTCGTAAAAAAGAGATTTATTTATCTATGTCATACCGCACGAAGGTGTCGCCGGCAAGTCTGTCGTTCACTTTTATTATGAAGCCTTTCAGATTGGAATCGGATAGATAGCGGCTTATGTCAAACGAGATGATGCCCACGATGTTGGTCACCGGGGTGTCGCCGTTCAAACTGTGGCGGAGCTCAAGATACTGATAGCCGGGCTTGGCCTTTTTGGACGAGGGCACGGAAACGAGATCAAGGCTATGCACATAGGTGCTGCTGGAGGCAAACATATATTGGACGTTCAGAAAATTTTTGGAATTCCACAGATTGACAACGGTAATGGGGTCGTCGCCCATACTTTCATCCAACGCCGACACTTCTTTTACCGAAACAGGATATGTCCGCAACACTGTTATCTGACCGACATACGGACGTTCTCCGACAGGCGTGTCGAACTCGGCATAGACTCGCTGACCGGGTTTATAACCCTTGTCAAGCATATCGCCATAGTTGGCTACATAGAATTTATTGCCTTTGTCGCTGTCTATATAATAGGCTTCGTCCGACTCTTTCTCAAACGAGCCGATTGTGGAGTTGTATGTCGGATACGTACATGTCATGTAGTCGCCGTCTTCCTTGCACGACATGAACAGCAGCATCGCCGCAATCATACTTATCATCACAACCAATATGTTTCGCTTGTTTTCTTTCATAATTTCTGTCTTTCTTTCATCGCTAAAACGTCCGGACAGCGAAAATACTGCTCGCCAATAATTAAAAATTCACTGTGATGCAGTATTTTTGCAATCATTCCGTTTAATTGTCAGAACATCAGCAGACGTGACCGAGGAGGAAATATACGAAGGATGCAGACGCGGCGACGCTACAGCGCGCCGCGAGCTCTACACGTGCTTCAGCGGGACTATGCTTGCCATCGGCATTCGCTATCTCGCCGACCGCGACGAGGCGGAGGACTTGCTGCACGATGTCTTTGTCAACGTGCTGACAAACTTCCACAAGTTCTCATACAAAGGTGAGGGTTCGCTGCGCGCGTGGATGAAGCGTGTGATGGTGAATGCCGCGCTCAACAGACTGAGACGCAACAAACACGCCGAATCGACCGACATTGAGTCGGTGGGCGACATTCCCGGCGAGGAGCCCGACACTTGCCGGTTGCCGGCGGCAGAGATTCTTCGCATGGTCGCATCGCTACCCCATGGTTACCGAACGGTGCTCAACATGTATGCATTCGACGGCTACAGCCATAAGGAGATTGCTGCGAGGCTGGGCATAAACGAGAAATCGTCGTCGTCACAACTGTCGAGGGCGAAATCTATGCTCACAAAAATGATTAACGATTACTTGAGAAGAAACGACGAAATATGAAAAACGACAATGACAAATGGCTTGAATCGCTGCGCGAATCCTTAGACGGGTTCGAGGTGGAGCCGCGCCCCGGCATTTGGGACAGCATTGAGCGCGACGCTGCGGCGGCTCGACGCCGTCCAACGCTTACTGTTGTCTGGAGGGCGGTGGCTGCGGCGGCATGCCTTGCGCTGGTGGTGGGCGCCTATTTCCTGATGTCAAATCCCGACAATGGGAATGTCGCTCCACGAGTTTCTCCTGTCATCACAAAAACGAAGACTTCGGCAGCGCCGGCTTCTGCCGGCATAGTCACACCGGCTGAGCTTATCGCCGACTCCCACGACCACACTCCTCGCCCCCGCGCTGAGGCGGTGATGGCGATGACCGACGACGCGCCTCTCGTTTCTATCGACGAGGAGCCGGTTTGCACCGTCGCTCCTGCCGACTCTGTGGAAGACAGACCCCGCGCCACGACGCGCGAGTTTCTCGAAGCGATGCCCGCCGCGTCGACTGCCAGTTCCAACAGGAGAGCCGCCAACACACCGACGGCAAAGCGGATTGACAACGGCAACCGCCGCTGGCACATTGCTCTTGCCGCCAACAATGCGTTCGGTCAGGGCAGCAGTGCATCGGAGGGTGGATTCTCTCCGCTATACCATATCCCTGCCCACAGCCATATGCTTTCGGTCGGGACGTCGACTTTCGATGCCACTTATCTCAAAGCGACTACCAACAACATCGACGAGGCTACAGCAACCGATGACATTGTTTCGTTTCCTGTGTCATACTCGGCTTCGTTCCGCTATATGCTTACCGACCACTGGGGCATAAATGCCGGAATTTCATACGCCTACGCAACAAGCGAACGGCGGTCGGGTTCGGAATCCGACTATTACTCGTCAAAAATCCGTATGCACTACATCGGCATTCCTGTGACTGTAAGCTACACGTTTCTGTCATCGCGCTACGTGTCGCTCTACGCTCTTGCCGGAGGGCAGGTGGAAAAATGCGTGAAAACGACGCGCAAGGATTTCGTTGTCGCGTCGGGTCAGGAGCAGAAGCAAGCCACCCGACACAATACGCTCGACTCGCGTCCTTGGCAGGGGTCAGTAAACGCCGGTGTCGGCGCGCAGCTGAACATCACCGACCGTTACGGAATTTTCGCAGAGCCGCAATTGGTCTATGACCTGTCTGACGACAGTGCATCGCCGGTGCATCGCCGCAACGACTTCAGCTTCCAGCTTGCCGTCGGTCTGCGCCTCAGTTATTGATTCTGGCTATTGGACAGCAGTTCCTGCGTCACGCACCTCCCAGTCGGTAATATTGTGCCGCTCCACATCGAAGTTGATGCCCACATTCACAACGGGCAGTCCTGAAAGCATAAACCGCTGTGGATATTCCTTCAAATCTATCTGCCGCATTGCGGTGGCGGCATCGCGGTTGAGTTTCAGCTCGAACAAATAGATATGCGTTGCCGTGCGCAGTACCATATCGACACGGCCGTGCGGTGTGCGCACCTCAACATCGACGTAATTGTCAAGGATGGAGAAAATCACATACATCATCTGCTGGTAATGACCTTCTGAGTCTGCGTTGCTGCAATAAGGCACCGTAGCAAGGTATGCCTGAAGCATCTTGAGCGCACCGTCCATATCTCCGCGACGAATCAACGCCGACATCTTGGCTATTGTGGTTGTTCCCTTGACTGTGTTCATCCCGATGTAATTGGGCAGCAGGCTGCGGTAAAGCCCTACGCGGATTTCTTTGTTCGGGATATCGAGCCTGTACAGATCGGTCTCGGGGTCGTAGCCCTTGATTGTGATGTAGCCGCTCTGATAGAGCAACGGCGTTATCGTGGTCATTCGCTCCGTCGGAGCGTCAAACTCTGACTTGTCGGCATCGCCGCCTCCTATCTCCGACGGCATAACATGGTATTTGTTGAGCATCTCTATCAGATAGGTCGGTGTGCCCGTGGAGAACCAATAATAGTCAAGACAACCTGACGCCATCGCGTTGAGAAGGCTGAACGGATTGTACACGTCGGGCGACTGGGCTGCAAAATGATAGCCATCATAATATTCTCGCAGTCTCGTCAACGTGTCCTCCCTGGTCATGCCGAGCCGCGCAGCCAACGCGTCGACATCGGCCGACATCTGACTTTCAAGTTCTTCATTCGTTATGCCGCAGATACCGGCATAATCATTACGCATACTCACGTTGACCATGTTGTTCAACTCGCTGAAAATGCTCATCTGCGAAAACTTGGTTATCCCTGTAAGAAACACAAACCGAAGATAGGGTTCGCAATCCTTCAACGGGCTGTAGAAATTGCGCATCACGTTGCGCAACAACGGCAGTTTCTCATCCTCATGCACCACGTCGAGCAACGGCGCATCATACTCATCGACCAGGACAACGACCTGACGCTCCGTCTTGTTGAATGCTGTCATTATGAGTGCTGACAGTCTGTCATTTGCGTCTGCTGCGGGAATGTCAATTCCCCACTCTTCCTCATACTCTGCCAATCGGCGGTCAAGATAGCGTTCCAACTGGTCCTTATCCATGTGTTTTCCTCCAGCCATACTGAAATGCAGCACTGGATATTCAGTCCATTCCGTTTCAAGCCGTTCAATGGCAAGACCCTTGAACAAATCTCTACGTCCCTCGAAATAGCTGCGGAATGTTGACGTGAGCAACGACTTGCCAAACCGTCGCGGACGGCTCAGGAAAAAATATTTGCCATCGGTATGCGTCATGTGGTAGACATATTCAGTCTTGTCTACATACAGCATATCTTCCTTGCGTATACGCTCAAACGTCTGTATGCCGATAGGGTATAGTTTTCGTGACATAATCTTTTCCTTTTATGAATTTGACGTAAAGGTAAATAGAAAAGTCCAATCCTCCAAACAATACCTGGAAGGACCGGACTTTTCATAGCCCGCTATTATAGAAGAAAGATAAGAATAAATAGAACCGATTGCATAAAACGCAATAATAAAATGCCTTACGAAGTTTTGCATTTTAGCGGCAAACAAAAAAGCCCGCGCCCGCAGGATTGCTCCTGCGGGCGCGGTTGTGTTATGGCTTGCTGACGGATTAGAACAATGCCTTGCCTGTCATATCGGATGGCTGCGGCATTCCCATAATCTTGAGGATTGACGGTGCTACATCGGCGAGGATGCCGTTTTCAACCTTCGCGTCCTTGTTCTCTGTAACGTAGACAAATGGCACTGGGTTGAGCGAGTGTGCCGTGTTTGGCGTGCCGTCTTCGTTGATGGCGTGGTCGGCGTTGCCATGGTCGGCGATGATAACCACCTCGTAACCATGGGCCTTGGCTGCCTCGACTGTATCTTTCACGCAATTGTCGATAGCGACAACGGCTTTCTCGATAGCCTCATAGATACCTGTGTGGCCAACCATGTCGCCGTTGGCGTAGTTGACTACGATGAAGTCATATTTCTCTGTGCCGATGGCGTCTACCAGCTTGTCCTTGACCTCGTATGCGCTCATCTCTGGCTTGAGGTCGTAGGTGGCTACCTTTGGCGATGGCACAAGGATGCGGTCCTCGCCCTCATACGGTGTCTCGCGACCGCCGTTGAAGAAGAATGTCACGTGGGCATACTTCTCTGTCTCGGCTATATGAAGCTGGTGCTTGCCGTTGTTTGCAAGATACTCGCCGAGGGTGTCCTTTACATTCTCTTTGTCGAAGAGGATATGAACTCCTGTAAACGATGAGTCGTAAGGTGTCATGCAGTAATACTGCAACCCTGGGATTGTGTGCATGCCTTCCTCCGGCATGTCTTTCTGTGTCAACGCGATGGTGAGCTCCTTTGCGCGGTCGTTGCGGTAGTTGAAGAAAATAACTGCGTCGCCTTCTTTGATTGTGCCGTCAACTTTGGCGTTGACAATAGGTTTGATAAATTCGTCGGTAACGTCCTCATCATACGACTCCTGCATTGCCTGAACCATATCTGTCGCCTGTTTGCCCTTGCCGTCTACAAGCAGGTCGTAGGCTTCCTTGACGCGGTTCCATCGTTTGTCGCGGTCCATTGCATAGAAACGGCCTACGATTGAGGCTATCTCGCCTGCCGACTGGCTGCAGTGCTGCTGCACCTGCTCGATGAAGCCCTTGCCGCTCTTCGGGTCGGTGTCGCGGCCGTCCATGAAGCAGTGGAGATAAACTTTTGTCAAGCCATACTCTTTGGCGATGTCGCAAAGTGCATAAAGATGCTCAAGCGAGCTGTGCACGCCACCGTTTGATGTAAGTCCCATGAAGTGGATGGCTTTGCCGCTATCCTTGGCGTATGTGAATGCCGAAACAATCTCTTTGTTATTGAGGATTGACTTGTCGGCTATCGATTTGTTGATTTTAACGAGGTCTTGATAAACCACACGGCCGGCTCCGATGTTAAGGTGGCCAACCTCTGAGTTGCCCATCTGTCCGTCGGGCAATCCTACGTTCTCACCGCTTGCCTGAAGCTGCGAGTGCGGATATGTTTTCAACAAATAGTCCCAATAAGGCGTTGGGGTGCAATAGATCACGTCATCTTTCTTGTGATCGCCGATTCCCCATCCATCGAGAATCATCAGCAATGCTTTCTTACCCATAATGTTATCGTATTTTTTTAATTCGTATTTCCTTGTTTTGCGCTTGCAAAGTTACAACCTTTAGCGTTCATCTGCAAGCACTTTGCTGAAAACAAAAATCTTGCCATCTGCACTTATTTTTTTTAATTTTGTTGTTTTTTCAATTATTTTGCTTATCTTTACATCCATAACCTATAATTTTTGACTAAATGAAACGGACTACGACTATTCTTATCGCTATTTGCGTATCGGCATTATTCGCCAATGGAAAACAGATTTCCCAGAATGCAGCCCTTTCAGCTGCGCGCAAATACTCCAGAACTGGACAAGTCGCGCCCGCAAAAAATCTGCGAAGCGACAAGACAAACAACGCTCCATACTATGCTTTCAATCTCGAGCAGGGCTATGTCATCGTCAGCGGCGACGACGAGATGACAGAACTTGTGGGATATGCCGAAAACGGCTTTTTCGACGCTGAGAATGTTCCGCCTCAAATGCAGCTGTGGCTCGACGGATATGCTGAATATGTGGCTGCGGTGCAGAGCGGAAAGGCTAAAGCCAGAAAAATTCTGCTCTCCGACTCGCCGTCGGTTGTGGTGGAGCCTTTGGTCACCACCAAATGGAACCAAGATGCGCCATTCAACAACTTCGCTCCGGAATACACTGACGACAACAACAACACGCAGCGATGCGCAACGGGATGCGCAGCTACAGCGATGGCACAGATAATGAAATTCCACAACTGGCCGGAACAGGGTGTCGGACATTACTCTTATGAGCATCAGTCATTCGGCACAATATCATCCAACTTCTCGGAGCACGTCTACGACTGGACGAATATGATTGACAGATACAACAACGGGGAATACTCCAACGTGCAGGCTGATGCCGTTGCGTTGCTGATGAAGGACTGCGGCGTGTCGTTGAACATGAACTACGGTCCAGTGAGCGGCGCTTCAATCTATAGCTACACACCGGCTTTTAAAAACTACTTCCGCTACTCGTCGCGCACGGTAAACCGCAGCGGGTGCGAGACTGCGGAATTCACAAAAATAATCACCGATGAGCTGCAGGAGGGACGCCCGATTATCTATTGCGGCACCGGCGAGGATGGCGGACACGCTTTCGTGGTCGACGGATACGACACCAACTATTTTCTCCACGTAAACTGGGGATGGGGTGGATACAGCGACGGCTATTTCGACATGAACTATATGGACCCGGCGGGTCTCGGAATCGGTGGCGGAAGCGGCGCTTTCAAATGGAACCAGGGCATCGTGCTCGCCCGTCCGCTGAAAGACGGCGTGGAACCGTATGAATTTATACAGCAGCTCTGCTTCGTGCTCTTCAACGACGTTCAAGGCGGCATATTCTGCGAGCAGGAAATGCCTGCCAACAAGGGTGACGATGTGACTATCTTGCTGCGCAATACGGCAAACCTAAGCGGGGAGTCGTTCTTCGGCAGCCTTAATGTGGGTGTGTTCGACAATTCGGGCGCATTGGTGACTATGGGAAATGAGGAGCGCATAGAGAACAATAACGGTGAACTGTTGGAATTTCAAAGCGGCAGCCTATATTCCGTCGACCTTCCAATGACTCTCAACACCGCGGGAATAGCCGACGGAAACTACATCGTACGAGCTATGTCGAAAGCTAATGGAGACGTATGGCGGAAATTCGCCTCTACTGACTGTCTGAACATGACGGTTGCCGACGGCAAGGTCTATTTGTCTGCTCCGACACCAAATATATCAATGGTCGGAATCGGATCTTATGACACTGCCACCTACAAAGGTTTCTCGTTCAACGCCGACGTCACTGTCCACAACAGCTCATCAATACCGGTCGACGGCAGCATCATGTTTACCGTGACTGATTCTGAAACGGGCGATGCTCTCAGCGGCTCCTTGCGGGCAATTGTCTACGACAACTGCGACTTCAAGGCAAGAATATCGTTCCCGACAACAGACGACTTCTTCGTCATTGGCAAAACTTACAACATCTCATTCACCGGATTCCAGACAACCGACGGCAAGACTCTGCCGATAAACAATGCCATTCCTTTGAGTTTCTCTATTGTCGAGAACGCAGAAGTGCAGAACAGTTTGACGTTCTTCAACATCAACGGCAATCCTTTTGGTATGACTGTCTCTAATGAGAATTTCAGCAAAACCGACGATACAATGGTGAGCATCAACTGCATTGGAAATGCCAACAAGGAAACATACATGGGATACATCGGCATTGAGACCTACAACTTGTACACTGGCTCAAAATGGTATTCAGCGATTTTTAAGACCGTAGATATCACACAAGGCGCTTACTACGCCCAACTCAATGCCCCGTTCAAGGCATTGCCGATTGCAACGGCAGCCGGCGACGGTGTGTACCGGCTCTCAACCGTCAGCCGGGAAATTCGCAAGGAATACCTGTTCCCTGACTGGCTGTATACAACCAATTCATCCCATATCGACTTCCGCGTGAACGGTTCGGATGTGACTGTGCTGCACCCGGTAGATGAAGTGGCTTTCAGCGCCGCTCCGGAATCATATCCTACCATCGGCACAAACTGCACTTTCAATCTCGATCTTGAGAACAAGAACGACAAGTCGGAGACCATCAGTGCTGGAATGTATTTCGTAGACCAAGACAACAATGGAATAGGCTTGGCTCAAGTGGACGGAATAACCCTTAAAGCCTATGAGCAACAGACTGTGCCTGTCACTGTGTTTATCGACCCGGCAAAGTTCCATGAGGGAACCCATTACGCTGCCTATCCTGTCATCCGCAAAGGTGAATCATATATTTTAGGAGAGCCATACGAATTCAACGGTGCTATATCAGGCATCAACGATGTCAACGCGGTCAATGTGAAGGCATATCCTAATCCTGCTGTCGACGTGCTCCACGTCAACGTGGAAGCCTTGAGAATTGACGTATACAACGCTGGTGGCGCACTTGTTGCCGACGCTTCAAACGCCGACTCTGTCAACATTGCGCATCTGCCGGCAGGCTACTACATCGCCGTTGTCGCAACCGCCGACGGAACTGCCCGCATCCCGTTTGTAAAGAAATAGCTCTATAATAAAACCTGAAAATAGAAACGGCGCTGAATCGACATCATGTCGGTCAGCGCCGTAACTTTATATGGAGAATTGGCTATTTGCCTTCTTCATACCATTTTGAATACATCAGATAGTTGTGTGCTATCTTCACGTTCATCTCCTTTGCCTGTGCCGGATCGACCATCTTCTTGAACTTGGCAGGCACTCCCATCCACAGTTCGTGCGCTCCGATTTTAGTGCCTGGCGAAACAACGCTGCCGGCTGCCACGATGGCGCCCTCGCCCACCTCGACGCCGTCGAGCAGCACGCTGCCCATGCCGATAAGCGCATAGTCGCACACCTTGGCTCCGTGGATTGTCACGTTGTGACCCACCGAAACGTCGTTGCCGATTTCAATAACCGACTTCTGATAAAGAGTGTGGAGCACCGAGCCGTCCTGTATGTTGACGCGGTCGCCGATGGTGATTGTGTTTACATCTCCGCGAAGCACGGTGCTGAACCAGATGCTGCATTCGTCACCCATCGTCACGTCGCCGACAAGTGTGGCATTCTCTGCGATAAAGCAGTCCTTGCCGATTTTGGGAGTAAATCCTCTAACTGATTTTATAAGTGCCATTAGAATTATTTTTTAAGTTCTTTAGTTTTCTCTTCAAGCCAAGCCTTCTGCTCTGCATCAAGATGCGGCATAAGTCGCTCGCGCACTGTGGCGTGATAGTTGTTGACCCACGCCAGCTCATCGGCTGAAAGCATCGACAAATCTATCAGACGGCTGTCATAAGGGAACAAGGTCAGCACCTCAAAGTTCATAAAGTCTCCGAAATCATCCGTATGACGATAGTTGCGCGAAAGCACAAGGTTCTCGATGCGGATGCCATACTCTCCGGTCTTGTAAAGTCCTGGCTCATCGCTGGTAATCATTCCCGGCACAAGCACCGTAGGATTCTCGTTCAAACGGAAATTCTGCGGTCCCTCATGCACGTTCAGGAAATGTCCGACGCCATGGCCTGTTCCGTGCCAGTATGTCATACATTCCTTCCACAGGAACTGACGCGCAAGCACATCAAGCTGGCTGCCGCGGGTGCCTGTTGGATAAATCATCGAACCAAGGGCGATATGTCCCTTCAGCACGAGAGTATAGTCGTGGCGTTGTGCTTCGGTTGGTGTGCCGAGAGCAACGGTGCGCGTGATGTCGGTTGTTCCGTCGAGATACTGGCCGCCAGTGTCTACAAGCAGCATTCCTTCCGGGTGCAGCGTCGACGCCGTTTCCTTCTCTGGCTCATAATGCACGATGGCACCATGCTCGTTGTAGCCGGCTATAAGACCGAAGCTTTCGCCGCGATAAAGCGGGCTGGCTGCACGGAACTCCTGAACCTTCTGCGCCACGTCATATTCCGTGATGCTGCCGGAAGCCACGTTCTGCTCAATCCACATAAACAGTTTCACGAGAGCCACGCCGTCGCGCTCCATAGCCTTACGCGTGCCCTCGATCTGCACATCGTTTTTCACTGCCTTCAGCAATGCTACCGGCGACTGCGCATAGACCGTGCCGCAATTGAGCAGGCTGCGGGCAATCGTGTCGCTCGTCTTGTTGGGGTCAAGAAGCACTGTGGCGTCCTTGATTTTCTCAAGAAATTTCTCCACACTGTCGTAAGGTGCAACCTCTACACCACACTCCTTGAGATACGCACGCACATCGGCATCGATTTTGCGCTCATCCACGAAAAACACGTTAACAGTGTCCGACAGATAGGCATAAGATATTGTCACCGGATTGAATTCAACGTCTGAGCAGCGCACATTGAGCGTCCAGGCAATCTCGTCGAGTGCCGACAGCAATGTAGCGTCGGCGCCGTGCTCCGCTGCCTTGTCAAGCACTTTCTTTATCTTGCTCTGCGTGCTTTCGCCGGCATACTGCTCCTCATGCACAAACACCTTATCGAGAGGCAATGCCTGACGGTCGGCATAAATTTCAGGAAATGGATCAAAGTCGGTGGCGAAACGGAATCCGTTCTCGCCGCAGAACGCCTCAAGACGCGATGCCTGAACCACGGAGAAAAGCAGTCCGTTGACTGCAAGCACTCCGCCTTCCTCAAGATTCTCGGCAAGCCACTCGGTCGTTGTCGGATCGTTGCCGCCGTCTTCCTTATACATTGTCACGCCGGTGCCTTCAAGCTCCTGTTCTGCCTGAAGGAAATAGCGAGAGTCAGTCCACAGTCCGGCATCAGTGAGTGTGACCACTGCCGTACCGTTTGATCCAGTAAATCCTGTAACCCAGTCGCGCAGTTTCCAATGCGCGCTTGTATACTCACTCTGATGAGGGTCGGTGCCTGGGATAATCACCGCATCGACGTGGCTCTTGCGCATTGCCTGGCGCAAAGCCTCAAGATTTTTTACAGTATCTTTCATTGTCTGTATGTTTGTCCGGTTTTATTTGCCGGGGTTCAATGTCAAGCGGTCAAGCGCCACGTAAGCGGGAGTGTTCATGCCCCACTGTCCGGAATCGCTCGAAGCCATCTGCAAGTAGATGCTCTTCAACGCGCTGCCGGCACTGAGCGGCGACAGGTCGACCATTGTCCAATCCTTTACCAATGCGTGCTTTCCGTCGCGGTAGTCGGCAAGATAGAAATCCACCGGACCCACGACAGTGCCATTGGCTGTAACGCCATAGAACGACGCCTTCATCCAGTCGCCGTCGGCAAATTTCTTTGAATACGACGAGCCGTTGAGCATCGTGTAGAATGCGTAGGTCGTATTGTTCAGATACACAGACTTGACGGTAAATGTAGAACCGTCGGTCATCGAAATTCCCAACGACGGGCTTGCTGGATTCTCTCCTTCAGCCGAATTCCAATAGCCTACAAGATACGGTGTGCCCAAGCCTGTGACACCGCCGCCCGACATTGAGGCATACTGATGGTCGAGCCATGTGTTTTCAGCAGTGTAGTCATCAACGTCTGTGACGCGCGACGCGCAGAATCCCGACCAGTATGAGCCCCACTCGCTCGCTGTGGCTGTGTGGGAGAATGTAACGCCCTGACAATCGATGCCATGCACCTCTGTATTGAGAGCGTCGGCCCATTCGCCATCGCCGTTATATGTCAATTTCGTATTGACAAGATTGACAGTTACCGTATTGTCGGGCTCGTTGTCGGAGCACGAAGTCATAGGCAACACTGCCAACAGTCCACATATCAAAATCAAATTCTTAACCGTAAGTTTCATCTTCTTAATTCTTTAAAATGTTATATGTTTTGCTTCAATATTGTCGGAAAGAAACACCGAAGCCATCGCGCTGAATTTTTCTGACGACTCTGTGGTGCGATATTCGCATCCGCCGCCTTTCGCGCAGCGCGACTCCATCTCAGGATGGCGCGAAAGATAGTCTTTAAGGCTGTCGGCAACGATGGTTCCCTGCTTCACGATGCTGACTCCTTCCGGGATATAACGCTTGATTTTCTGATACAGCAACGGATAATGCGTGCATCCAAGCACAACCGTATCTATGGCCGGCTGCTGGGCAAACAACATGTCGACATATTTCTTGACGAAATAATCGGCTCCGTCGCCGTCAGCCTCACGATACTCCACCAACGGAACCCACATAGGGCACGCCTGACCGTAGGTGTGATAGTCGGGATACATCTTGGCAATCTCCATCGGATAACTCCCGCTCTGGATTGTGCCGGCGGTGCCGAGCACTCCGATATTGCCGGTGTGGGTCAACTGTCCGAGCACCTCAACCGTAGGACGTATCACGCCGAGCACACGACGCGTAGGGTCGATTTTAGGCAAATCATTCTGTTGAATGGTGCGCAACGCCTTTGCCGACGCCGTGTTGCACGCCAGGATAACCAACCGGCATCCGCTGTCGAACAAATGGCGGACAGCCTGTAGCGTGAACTGATAAACAATGTCGAACGAACGGCTGCCATAAGGTGCGCGCGCATTGTCGCCAAGATAAATATAGTCATATTGCGGCATCAGCCTGCGCATCTCCGACAATATGGTCAATCCACCATAGCCGGAGTCGAACACGCCAATCGGCCCTGCCGTCATCTTTTCTTTCTCCATAATGCAAAGATAGTGCAAGGTGAGTGAAGAGCAAAACAAATTTATTTGATTTTGCGCTTCCGCTAAAGACCTTAAAGTCCTTAAAGCCCCTAAAACCCCTAAATTTCTACTGCCCCTAAAGCCCCTAAATTTCTACTGCCCCTAAAGCCCCTAAATTTCTACTGCCCCTCAGCTCCCCCTTAAAAACAAGCAGGAACGCCGGTCGGCGTTCCTGCTCTATCCATTCAACTATTACATTTGTAACAACAACTAAAGATTTTTTCCAAAATTCTCATTATCATCGGTTAAGGAATCCGACAATAATGGTAACACTACTTTGGTCTCTTTTCGGTTACAAATGTATAGATTATTCCAACAAGTTGACTAAGAAAATGATATGTTTAAAAACATGTTTTGCCGTTCTTCATCATTTTCAAGTACATATAAAATAAAAAAGTTATTTATCTCCCGACAAATAACCTTCCTACCTTAAAATCTAATACCATGAAAAACTTGATGCAAATGTACTGCTAAATATGTTATAAAACATACTTTTGAGACACAATTTGCCTATATTAAAACATCTTTTAACATACATTACCCTTAAAGCTCTATTCACAAAACACATATTAACAACTCTTTTATTCTCTCTTGTGTCAATCCAGCGAAGACGGGGTATGCGGCGCCGACAAGGGGGGCGGCCGTGAAACAGGGACATAAAAAAAGATTATTTATCTCCCGACAAATAATCCTTTCACCTTAAAATTTAATACCATGAAAAACTTGATGCAAATGTACTGACAAATTTTGTCCCAGCAATAGCTTTTCATCTAAAAAATATGTTGTATAACATCATTTAACAACATCAAACTGATTTTTGCCGTTTTCAAGGCTGTTTTGTTTTCATTTTGTCACGAAACATAGCATCATCGAGAACATTTGGCAAGCATTTTTTATTCTACAGGCAACAATTCGAGCAGATGAACGCGCAATTCATCCCACAACACATAGTCGGATGTCTGGCCTGGCAACAACCTTACCGGGCGCTCGTTGAGATCCACCCGCGCATAAATTCTGCCTGAGCCCGACCGGAACAGCGTCATCTGCAGATTGCACGCCATCGGCACCGTGGCATAAGCATGCCAATTGTCTGCCACTGTGTCAAAATAGTTTGTCAGATAGCTGCAACCGGGCACGCGCATAAGCGCCAGCAACGGCATCATTGTCTCCGCATGCCCGAAGCGCAATTTGGCTGCTACATGAAGTTTGCCCGAGACCACGCTGTCGGCTGTCTGCACAAGTTCGAGAAGCAGCGGCGCGGCAATCTCCGCCGGACGCGACGACAGGGTGTTGGCTGAATAAAGCAGATATTCGCGGAAGTTGTACACCGACCACAGTTGCCGGTACTCCTTCAGTGTGAAATATGCCGACGGGTCGCTTTCCTGCCCCATGGCGTCCATTCCTGCCATAACATAATATTCCGCCATGGCAAGATTCTGCGCTTCGTCGTAATCGAGCGGATAGTTCTCGCCAAGCACACGGAGCAAAGGGTCAATGGTTACGTTTTTAGCCAGAAACCTGCCGTAGGTGTTAAGATACGACGAATCCTTGCGGTATGCCTTATACTCCTCGTCAAGGTCGAAATTGCGCATCAACGGGCTGAACCTCTCTCCCGACATTGCCGTGATGTCGATATGCCGCGCCATCTTCGACAACTGGTGGGTGAACGAATACATACTCATCACCGACCGTGGCGATGACGACGAGAGTGCCACAACCCGTGCGCTGTCGAGCAATTGCGGACAGGCGCGGTAAAGACGTGCGGCTATGCCGCGGTGCTCTGCCTCGCCTATTGAGTCGAGCTGCCCCCATCGGCCCTCGCTCGACGCCACGACAGCGTCAACCTCGGCAAGAAGCCGGCGGCCGAGCGGAGTGATGGTATTCAGCGAGTCGGCACGATCGAGAGCGCGCTTCATCAACAGCGTGAAATAACTGCCTGCCGGGTAGCGCGAGCCATGACGCGACACGTGATTTACGAAAACAGGTGTCAGCGAGTCGGGAAACGTGCGCACAACGCGGTCGGTTGGATACGGCCCGAGCGTCGAGCGTCCTTCTTTATAAGTAAAAGCCGACGCCTGAATTGCAAGCGCCAGCAACAACATTAATGATAAAAGTTTTTTCATATCTCCAATTATTATATGTTCAAAGGTAGTGCAAGGCGAGAGAAAAACAAAACAAGTTTGAATGTTTTTCTCTCGCCTTGCACTATCTTTTCATAAAATAGGCTGCGTCTCGGAAAAGCAAATTCAAATAAATTTGTTTTGCTCTTCTCTCGCCTTGCACTATCTTTGCAACGTAACAGCGAAACTAAAGAATATGGCTACAATCGAAGATGTCAAAAATATGATTGAGCGCAACGAGGTGAAAAACGCGATTGCGCAACTGGATGTGATGATAGAGTTGTGTCCGGAACTTGACGAACTTTATTACTTGCGGGGCAATGCCTACCGCAAGTTCAACAGTTGGAAAAATGCGCTCAACGACTATTGCAAGGCAATCAGCCTCAACCCCGACAGTCCTGCCGTAGAGGCTTACAGGGCTTCGCTCGAGATTCTCGAATTTTTCAATAAAGATATGCTAAACCCTTAGTTGAAAGGGATGCATAATTGGCCGTCGCGCTCCATAAGCCCGGCGGCTATCATTTCTTTATGGCTTGCCGACGGCATTTCCCTGCCTACAAGCAGCGACAATGTTTTCGACCACCCGCGTGTGCGGTTGCTTACGCTCACTTTGACAAATCCTTTGACCATCGGCGACAAGCGGCATAATGCCTTGTAGACGTCGGTCATTCCGGAAACTGTCGTGTCGCACCGCAATTCTGCCAACACTTTTCCTGACTTAATCATCGACGCGTAAACGCGGTCGCCTCGCTCTATTTTTCCTGTCTCGATTATCATAACACTGCTTGTTCTTTTGTTTTCTTGTACAAAGGTCGCAAAACACCGGGCATATTTCCTGCCCATACCCGACAAAATATGCAAATAATGCCGTCAATGGGTTGATTTATTGATTAGTTTCTTACTTTTGCACATCAAAAGCATTCAAGACAATGAAAATTTCTCTACGCATACTTATCATTGCAATCTGCCTTATGGCGGGGGCTACGTCGTGCTCGATGCTCGACAGGCATAAACTTGAAGACAGAATCGACCAACTGGAGCATAAAATGCCCAAGGAAATCACTTCGGTGATGAAAGTCGATGAAATAGACTATGACGACGACAAGAACATGGTCGAAATCACTTTTGTGTGGGACGTGACAGCCAGCGACATCGCCTGGGCTTCTGCCGCTGAACGCAAACAGGAGATTCTAAACCTTGTAAACATCAAGAAAATCGACCGTGCCCTCCCGGAGCTTATCGAAAGGGCGGAAGCCGGAATTGAAATTGAAGTAGAGCTTGCCGACGGCACCGATGCGGCGACAATCACTTATCCAAACATCGCAACATTCAACGCCGCCGCTCGTGGCGAGGCGACCGATGTGAACGAATAACCGCAACCCTATGGCTGACAATTATCTGGAAAAGAAATTTGAAGAATATGCCGCCGCAAAGGCGGGCAGACGCGCTCCCCACCGTCTGTCGCCAGCCGGAAACCGTCAGGGGGTCGTGGAGTTTAAATTTCCTCGCCGCCGTGTAGTGGTGGCGGTTCCCGATGCCGACGCTGTGATTGAGGCTTTCTGCAATGCCGGATGCCAGGTGGCTTTCTGCGGCACAGACATTGACGGCGGTCAGGCATACGCCGAGGCTGTAGGCGCGCAGTTCAACCCGGTCAATGAGTTCTGCGCCGAGACGCTGTGCCATGCAATGAGCCGGGTGATGAAGGCTTGGCGCGACATTGAGATTGTAATCTGCACCGCCGACATGGCGCCGGCAATCACCAGTCATTGGCGCACGCTGCGCTCAGCTCTTCCCATGGAGCCCGACTACGGCAGGGTTGTGGTCATCGGCCCGGAGGCTGCGGAGATTCCGGCAATCCCCAACGCTACGGTCAACGCCATCGTGTGCCGCGACATCGACAATGCCGTAGCCAGCGCATGCCTGTTTTTCGCATTGCCGGAATGCGGCGCGGTGTCGGGACAAACCATCTCTACGCTCTAAAAATCCAACTCCAGCTGCACTGCGACGGGACGATGGAAGCCTGCCGCCGATTTCGACACCGACAAGCCGAGCAGACGCACTGCCATGTGTTCAACGTCAATGTCGGCAAGCAGCGACTTTGCCACCGGAAGGATGCGGGTTTTCGACGTCAGCGGCTGCGCCACGGTGCGGCTGCGCGTAATCTGCGTAAAATCGGAGAATTTCACTTTAAGCGTCAACACGTTGCCCTCAAACTTGCCTTTGCGCAACCGTTCCACCAACTCAAGCACCAACTGATACAGATGCACCGACAGCAGCGAACGGCGGGTGAGGTCTTCATCAAGCGTGCGCTCGCAACCTACCGACTTGCGCTCGCGGTCGACCACCACCGGACGGTCATCGATGCCACGCGCAAAGTCGTAGTACACGGCTCCCATCTTCCCGAACGCGCTTATCAGCCCGCCCTTGGAGTATGACCGCAACACGGCTCCGTTATAGATTCCCATCGAATGCATTTTCTTTGCCGTGACAGCGCCGACTCCCCAAAATGCCTCGACTGGCAGACGGGCAATAAAATCGAGTGCCTGCGAGGGATGAATCACGCAAAGTCCGTCGGGCTTGCGGTAGTCGGAGGCTATCTTAGCCAGAAATTTGTTGTACGACACTCCTGCCGACGCCGTCAGATTGAGTTCTTCTCGGATGCGGCGCTTTATGTCTTTGGCTATGTCGACAGCCAGCTCAACGCCCTGCTTGTTTTCTGTCACATCAAGAAATGCCTCGTCGATCGACAATGGCTCTATGACGTCTGTATAATCATGGAAAATCGAATGGATATGCTCGGAAATCTCTTTATACACACTCATCCTTACCGGTGTGAATATCAACTGCGGACAGCGGCGAAGAGCAACGACCGACGACATCGCGCTGTGGACTCCATAACGACGGGCTTCGTAGCTGGCGGTCGAAACCACTCCGCGACGGCCTTCGTTGCCAACGGCAATGGGCTTGCCACGCAACTCCGGATTGTCGCGCTGCTCAACTGCCGCAAAAAATGCGTCCATGTCGATATGTATTATTTTCCGCAATTTCTGATTTTCCACACCGCAAAATTACATAAAAAAAGAAAGCGACCGTCACCACGACGCCGCTTCCAAACCACTTTTTCCTTATTACTTTATCAAACAAGTTTACTTGAAACTTGTGATGCCGTGGACTTAACCACTTATTACATTTTCAACCTTTACTTAATCAATTCCCAAACTAAAAAACAAACCTAACAAAAAACTCTTCTAATACACTAAAAATCTTTTTTACACTGCAAAGATAAACACATTATTTGATTCACGCATCATTTTCTGCCTAAAAAATATGTTTTATAACATCTTTTTAGGGATTTAACAATACTTTTCACATTTTCACCCCAAATTGTCACAAAACCCGAACAAAAGTGCGATTATTTACCCAAATCTATGTTTTGAAACGGGATTTGGGTAAATAATCGCAACAAAACCACAATGATTCGGCCATGCGTCAAATGTTAAAATCGAAGGAATCCTAAAAAATATTATGCCGTGTTGGATTTTGTTTTAATAAAAAGTTGTACATTTGCAGCAACTCTCAGCTGGTGCGTCGATTGGGACAGACCGACATCGCGCACCGGCAGCCCTCGCCGGGCTTGACGCCGCAGCGGGCAAGCGCCCCGACGGCATCAGGCGGGATCTGGGTGGGAACGGGAGTGAAGACATATTTAAAGCGTTTACCAACGCTCTGTTTGAGACCCACAGGAATCTTGCAAGCTCCATAGTCAAAGTCTTGAACATAGCCAACGTAGATGCTCCGGGTGTGGTTATATCACCCCGTAGAGACCTTGTAGGCATCGGTTGTCCCTTCACGGAGGCGATTGAGATGTTTATATGGGTCTCTTTACGGTAAGCGTATTTTCATATCGGCGTGGGCTCTGACGTTGTCTGTTCTACTTTGATGGGCATGCAAGAGCCTCTGTGGGTGGGATTGACAACAGAACAGTTTCCACGCTTTTTTTATGCACATTTTAAGGATTAAAAATTAAATGTCATAAAAAAAATGAATTTAAAACGATTTCGCTTACTTGCTTTCATCGCACTGATGCTCTGGGCGCTGTCCTCCAATGCGCAAATCAGCGTCGCGAGTTTCCAACTGCTTGAAAACGACATGACGGCCAACACTGCCGGCACCATGAAGGAGGACCAGAACGGCAGCACTTGCGCCTTGATCAAAGTTGTAACGTCGGAAACTGGTTTCAACTTCGACGTAGGGATGCTCGGTGTGACAGCCACGGAGCAGCACACAGGTGAAATCTGGGTGTACGTGCCTGAAAAGGTGCGCTTCATCACCATCGCCCACCAGCAGCTCGGCACGCTGCGGCAGTATGCGTTGCCACAGCAGGTGGCGAGCGGACGCACCTATGAGATGCGGCTCACCACGGGCAAGGTGCGCACCATCGTGGAGGATGCGCAGACCGACCAGTTTGTCGTGTTTCACGTCCTGCCGGCCGACGCCATCCTGGAATTTGATGGAGAACCGCTCGCGCTTGACACCGACGGCTCGGCATCGTGCTTCAAGCCTTTCGGCAAATACAACTACCGCATCGAGCGCGCGGACTACCACACGGAGGTAGGCATGGTCAGCATCGGCGCGGAGAAGGCGACTGTCGACGTGACGCTGAAGCCTAAGTTCGGATGGCTGACGGTGGACAGCGAAGTGGACGAAGGCGATGCCGACGTGTATGTGGACGGCCGGAATTACGGCAATCTGCCGTTGAAGGCGTTGCAGCTGGGCAGCGGCAACCACACGTTGAAAATCATCAAGCCGCTCTACAAGACTTATCAGCAGTCGGTGAAAATCACAGACAACGACACGCTGCATGTCAACGCCGCGCTGAAGAGCAACTACCGCAACTATACCATCTCGGGCGACGACGATGCCGACATCTATGTCAACCAAGAGTACAAAGGCCACGGCACGTGGACCGGCCCGCTCGTCTCTGGCTCCTACCGCATCGAGTTGCGCCGTGAGAGCCACCGCACATCAACGCGCTCGGTGACAGTCAAGGCCAACGACGCCAACATGGACGGCACCATCACGCTGCCCGCGCCCACACCTATCTACGGCACGCTGAAAATCACATCGTCGCCGATTGATGCCGTAGTGGCTATCGACAGCAAGGAGGTGGGCAAGACGCCTCTGCTGGTGAAGGAGGTGCTCATAGGCAAGCGCACCATCACGCTGAGCAAGCCTGGCTACCGCACGGAGACGGTGAGCGCGACGGTGGAGGAGCGCCGCTCCTCTGATGTCAACGTGACGATGAGCAACATGGTCAGCGTGCGCTTCAAGTCAAACGTACCGTCGGCCACGCTAAGCATCGACGGCAAGTACATCGGCTTGATGCCCTGTAGCGTCGACCTGTCATGCACCGACCATGAGGTGAGCATGAGCGCCGACAACTTCCTGACACGCACGGAGACGGTCAACATCTCGGAGTCGGCGAGCGAAATCAATTGGGAGCTTACGCCTAACCGCATCGCCGTAACCCTCACGAGCAACCAGAATGAAGCTGTCTACTATGTGGACGACAAGAAAGTGGGCGAAGGCCGTCAAGTGCCGGTAGAAATCAGCTACGGCGAACACGTTATCAAGGCTGTTTACTACGACAAGACAAAAGTGGAAACCGTCAACATCACAGAAGACGCCTATTACACTGTCAACTTTTCGTTCCACAACAAAAGTTTTTATGACAACCACGTCAAAAGCACAGCCTTCTATGTTGGAGTTTTATATCAACCATTTAATTTAATGGGTGTAGGAGCAATGGCTGGCTGCTATATAAAGAAATTCAACTTCGAATGTAGCTTTATTGCACCCTACCATATAACAGAAATAACTAATTATAATTATAATTACACGTATAATTATGACGTTTGGCGTGTTGATTGCAAAATTGGATATGGGATACCATGTGGAAGGATGTTGCGTGTCACTCCACGAATTGGCGTAACTACATGTCCAACTCCAGATATCGATTTTGGTTCTCCTCTTTGTTCCCTCACGCCTTCTGTCCAATTATCATATGTCTACAAGAAACTATGCATCAGCATAGCTCCAGAATACTATATTTCGCTGACCTCTCCTAATGATATCCCTGATAATCTTGAAGACGGAACAAAAGGCTTCAACCTGCAACTCGGCTTATCAGTAATCTTTTAAACCACACAAAGCAATGAACAAACTAAGCAAAATAACATTATCCCTTTTGACAGTTGCGGCTCTCGCCGCCTGCTCTGAGACTATCGATCTCCGCGAATTCACCGAGGAGAATATTCCACAGATGGTATTAGTAGACCCCGATGGCGGCACAACATATTTCGACATTGCCAGTTTGGACGACTGGTATTTCTCAGAGATTCCGCTTTTCACAGTCTATCCTTCATTCGGATTGGGCGGAAAAGCAATGTCGGGAGTTCACGTCAGCGCACCCGAAAATAAATCTATAAACACTCATCGGTATGTGAAATGTAATATCACAACGGATGCAACTATAGGCTTAGAACAGGCCAATGCATATCACGTAAACTTCACCAATGCCGGTGGCACCAAAACATTCGTAGTCTACGATGACACTTCCAGTTGGCAAATCACCAACATTCCCTCGTGGCTGACTGTCAGCCTGACCAGCGGCGCTTCAAACAATGTGACTATCACGGCTAAACAGAACTCGACGGGAAGTGCCCGCTATTGCACATTAAGTTTCAACGGAAGAGATTTTTATGTATACCAAGGTTCTGACAAAATTGATATTATAGAGTCAAGCACTGGCAATAGTTATTGCTTCTTATTCCAGAATGGAAAAGAAGGCCAAAGCAAAGAACTGACCATCACCTCGTCAGCCGACTGGACGATAGAGTCATCTTCCTCCGGCTCATGGCTCAGTCTGTCAACGATGTCAGGCAAGGCTGGAAAAACGAAATTGACTCTTTCTCTTTTAAAGGACACCTATTCTACCCGCTTCGCCTATAACTGCTTTATATATTTCAAGATAGGAGGCGCAGTAATAAAACAAATTGCAATCATAGCCAAATAATCTATGTCATTCAAATCAACTTACATCTCCATTCTTCTAACTATTCTCGCCGCCCTGTCCTGCCACGGGCAGAGCTGGAACGAGATAAAACAGAACCAACAGTACCTCTACGGCGAAGGATGGGGCTCAAGCGACGCCGAGGCCGACAAGAATGCTCTCGCCGACTTGATCAGCAAAATATCGGTGCAGGTACAGGGTTCATTCACTATGACAGAGGACGAGATGAGCCACGGCAATGACGTGGACGGCACTACCTACGCGCGCTCGAAGGTGCAGACCTACTCGCAGGCCACGCTCACCAACGCCGAGAAGATGGTGCTCGACTATGAGCCTGACGCACACGTGGGCCGCTACATCCTGCGCTCCGAGCTGTCGCGCATATTCGAGTCGCGCAAGAAGCGTATCCAAGAGATGCTGCAACTGGCTCAGGAAGCCGAGAAGCAGACAAAAATCGACGATGCGCTGCGCTACTACTATTGGTCGTACGCCCTGCTGAAGACGCTACAACGCCCCGACGAGGCTACCGATGCCACCGGCCATGTGCTAAGCTCGTGGATTCCGGCACAGATGGATGCCATCTTCAGCGCCATCAAGGTGACACCGATGAGCAAGACGGCAGACAACGTGATGGAAGTGGCGGTGACCTACAAAGGCCAACCGGTGGCAAGCTACGACTATACCTACTTCGACGGGCAGAACTGGAGCAACATCTACAGCGCAAAGGACGGTCGTGGAGTAATCGAGCTGAATCCGGGCGCGGTAACCGACAATCTGCGTGTGAAAAGCGAATATGAATACCGCAGCGAGGCACACATCGACAACGAGATTGACGCGGTACTCGCCACCGTGAAAGGCCATGCCTTCAGGAAGTCGTACCTCGCGGTCAGCGGCCGCACGCCGTCGAACAGTGAGAGCCGCATGGCTCTGGCTTCGATTGAGACGAAGCAGTCGGAACCGGTGGTCGAGCCCATGACCGACGATGCCGACTACCGCAAAATTATAGACAAGGTGCTGGCGGCAATCACAACGAAGAACTATGCCTCGGCTGAACAATACTTCACGCCGCAAGGTGCGACGATGTTCCGCAGCCTCATCAGCTACGGCAAGGCGCGCGTGCTCGACACGTCAGACATGACGTTCTACCAAAGCACCAACGGCGTGGTGTGCCGCAACGCCAAGATGTCGTTCACGTTCAAAAACAACGTCCGCTCGTCGTTTGTCGAGGACATAGTGTTCACGTTCAACGCAAAAAAGCGCATCGACTACATAGCATTCGGGCTTGGCAAACAGGCGGAGAGCGACATATTAGGCAACGACAACTGGGACCTCGCTACGCGCAAGTCGCTGATGAACTTCCTGGAGAACTACAAGACTGCGTTTGCGCTGAAACGCCTGGACTACCTGCAGAGCGTGTTTGACGACAATGCGGTGATAATCTCGGGATGCACAGTCAACCCCGGCGGCAACCGATTTGCCGACAGCAACGTGCGCTACGCCAAGAACCAATACGTGCGCTACACGCGAGAGAGCAAAAAGGAGTATCTGGCACGCATGGCGCGCAGCTTCGCAAGCAAGGAATTCATCAACATCCGCTTCTCCAACAATGTGGTGAAGAAATATGGCAAAGGAATGGAGTCGTACGCCATACAGATAAAGCAGGACTACTACTCGTCGAACTACGGAGACTCGGGCTATCTGTTTCTCTACGTGGACATGAACGACCCCGACAACCCCGTAATCAAGGTGCGTACATGGCAGCCTAAACCAGACCCCAACTTCGGCCTCGTCGACGAAGGTTACATTTTTTAAAACTAAATCACCTAATCAATAAAAATAATAAAATGTTATGAAAAAACTAATCGCATTGTGCCTCGTGCTGCTGCTCGCCGCTCCGGCATTTACAGTCTATGCCGAGTCAAGTCTCCAGAAGGAACTTAACAAGGAACTCGTGAAGCAACTGAAGAAAAACTACAAGAAAAGGAAGAAAGAGCTTGAAAAGGACAAATGGAAGATTCAAGGGTCGACAAAGACTCTTGAGGTAGCCCTTCTGGAGCATTACACGAAGCTATACAATGAAGACGACGTGGCTGAGGAGATTGTGGGCACAGCCGACAACTTCAAGTCGACCAACATAGGCCGCCGTCAGGCTGTGACCAACGCGCAGATGTCGTATGCACAGCGTGCCGGAGCGATGGTAAAAGCTCGCATCGTGGAGGACATGGGTGCCAACGCCGATGATGTCAACGCCGAGTTTGAGCATTTCTACGCAGCATATGAAGCCAACGTGCAGAAGGAAATCGGTATGGAGCTGCAGGAAAGTTTCACGCTGATGCGTCCTCACGCAGGAGGCAAAAGCACCTACGACATGCAGATATTCTTCATCGTCAGTGAAAACGCCGCGACCCGCGCCCGCGTACGCGCCTACGAGAACGCGCTGAAAGAATCGGAGGCCGCACAGCGCTACGCCGACCGCGTGTCGCAGTTCATCCAGGAAGCTGTCACGCCAGTAGCCTCCAACTAAAACTCAGGCTCGCTGCTGAACTCCAGCATCTCGCCGGTCGACGGATGGCGGAAGGAGATGTAGCTGGCGTGGAGGCAGAGGTGGGTGGACGGCGTGCCGTAGAGCATATCGCCGTGGATGGGGGCGTCGAGGCCTCCGGCATAGGCGGCATGCACACGCAATTGGTGCGTGCGCCCTGTCAGGGGACGGAACTCCACGCGGGTCTGCCTGCCTAAGCGCGAGAGCACTCGATAGGCCGTGACCGCAGCCTTCCCGTCATTGAAGTCAACCTTCTGCCGCGGGCGGTTGGGCCAATCGGGGGCTATGGGCAGACGTATCTCTCCCTCATCGCCGACCACTTCGCCGTCAAGCAGGGCTATATACTTTTTTTTCACCTCTCTATTTTCAAATTGGCTTCTCAACTGCCACAACGCTCTGCCGGTCTTGGCCACCAGCAGCAGGCCTGACGTGTGCTGGTCGAGGCGATGCGCGCATTCAGCGCGCTCCGCGTTGGGCATCTGCTGCCGGATTATCTGCTGCACCGACATCCCGCCTGCGGGTCCCGGCACGGAAAGTAACCCTGATGGCTTGTCGACCACCAGTAGATCATCATCGCTGTAAACGATGCGCAGATTGCCTTCCGACTCCAGAGGGTTGGGCTCCACGCGGAGTCCTTGAAGCATATAGTTCAGTATGGGTTCACACTTGCCCTTGCATGCACCGTAGAAGCAGCCGTCGCGACGCAACTCGCCGACGGGCGACTTGCCGACCCAAAACTCGCCCATCGCCAGCGGACGATAGCCGTTGACATAGGCATACTGCAGCAGCTTCGGGGCGGCACACTCCCCGGCGCCGGCTGGTGGCAGCTCGCCGCGGGCATCGGCAAATATCTGCGTGAGCGTGCGCCGGTCGCCTTTGGCGTCAAGCATGACGAAGCGGTCGAATATCCACCGCTGAAGCGATTCCGACAGGCGCCGGCGTTCTTCTTTCAGCGTCGCCACTTCCGCCTCAAGTGCCGACAATCGGCTGCCGGCAAGGCGCACTTCCCCATCCACGCGACGGCGCAGACGTTTAAGCTCAGCTTTCTGATACTGACTTTCGGCGACAAGTGCGGCAGTGTCGCCGCCATTGGCCCTCAGGCGCCGACGCTCCGCCTTGCACTGCGCCATATAGGCGCGGTAGTCGGCAACTGCCTTCTCGCCACGCATCCTGACTTCGTCGACCGCACTGCGCGCCTCAGCCATAGCCTCGCAACGCTCTGCCTGGTCGACACGACGGTTGATTTCCGTGATTTCCGCCTCGCGTCTCTTAAACTCGCCGTCCGGACAGAGAATGTCGTAAACTGCCGGAACGAAGAAATCGTGGTCGTTGGAATGGCTGATATTGCCGGAGAATGCGGCAAGATAGCCCACCTCGCCCGCTGAATTTTCCACAACAAGCACCCCCATCATCTTGCCCGACTGCAATTCATCAGCGAGGTCTGCCGGCTTGTCGAGATAGGAGCGCAGACAGCCCGCCGCCATCTCCACGAGAGGATGAGGAGTGTAGCAGAACGGAAACGTAAACATCTCCGGCACAGAGATGCCGGAGATGTCGCCTATTATCTTATGGAATTTTCTGTCTGTCAAATTGTTGTCATCGACTAATCATCAAGATTTCCCTCCGCGCGCAATTCCGTAGGAGTCTTGCCGAAATAATGCTTGCAGAAATTGGAGAAATACGACACCGAAGAGAAGCCATAACGCTTAGAAAGGTCGGTTATCGACCGGTTGGTGGTCTTGATGTCGGAGAGCATACGCTCTGCCTTGCGGTCAAGAAGCCATTGCTTTACCGATGTCTTGAAATGCTTTTTAAACTTGCGTTGGAACGTGGTCACTGGCATGTGCAGAAGTGCGGCAAAATGCTTGACGTCAGTGACGTTCTCGTAGTTGCTCATCACGAGCTGCTCAAATTTGCGGTTGAAGCAGAACAGCGGGTAGAAGAATTCTGCAAGATCGTTCTTGTCATAGTACGACAGCATCAACAAAAACAATTCCTGCTTCTTAATGTTGAAATAAACACTATTGGATATTCCGTCGTCCATGCAGGCAACCACTGAGTCGACAAATGTCTTGATTCTCTCGTTGATTGGCAGGCTGACTCCCACCCGACGGGAACTGTCTTCCACAGAATCGGCATCGTGCATAAGATTCACGAGCGAATAACGCGAGCAAAACGGTTCTTTTTCTGTAAAATTAACCATTAAAAGATAACTTCCAGGTTCTACCGACGCGATTAGATAGGAATTACATGGCACTAATGCCACATTGCCAGGTCCAACCACCTGCACTTCCAACTTATTTATTTTCAACTTGACCTTTCCCTCCAACACGAAGAGCAGTTTGGAATAGGTCAGTTTTTCCTCGAGGAACAAGACTTCCGTCTCCTCCTTCCGGTCCATGATTTTTATAGAACCGTCTTCCGGCAAACTATACAAACCACATTGTTTATGAATTTCCAAATTGTAGATATTCATTAGTTCTCACCTCTCAATTTTAATTTTCACTACAAAAATAATATATTATTCAGCCAACGGCCGCTATTTGCGGAACTTTTTTAATTGTTTTAACATCATTTTATCACACCGTGTAAGGTTGCAACGCAAACATTTTGCAATTTCTACGCATGTGCAACTTGCATCTCCGAATTTTAGCTGTCTGAATCCAGAAAAAGCAAGCAGCAGCGCAGTCAACCGCCCACAATTGTTTTAACAAGCCAAAGGCTGTATTGTTCACATTTACGCAACATTTTATCAGCTCATCATCAAGCATTACAACCGCAGCGGCCGTCACAAGTCGACAGTGAAACGGTCGGCATCGTCAAGTGCCGGAAATTTGCGGCGGAAAGCGCGCAGACGCGACAAGTCGATTTCAGCCACGGCAACGCCCTCTTTGCTGTCGGCTACACCCGTGACAGTGCGGCCCAGATAGTCTACGACACGGCTGTGGCCGTCATACTCCAACTTGCCTACCGTTCCCACCCGGTTTACCGCCACGACATACGCAAGATTTTCTATGGCTCTCGCCTGAAGGAGCGTGTCCCATGCGGAGATGCGCGACTTAGGCCAGCTCGCAACATACACCGCCACGTCGTAGCAGCCTCCGCAATTGCGCGAAAACACGGGGAAACGCAGGTCGTAGCACGTCTGCAACAGCAGGCGCACTCCTTTATATTCCACCACACAGGGGCTTACGCCTTGCCGGTAAAGACGGTTCTCGCCGCCGAAACTGAAAAGATGACGCTTGTCGTAGTAGCGGTATGTGCCGTCGGGATACACAAAATAATGGCGGTTGCGGAGGCCGTTGTCGTCGACAGCCACGCTGCCTTCCACCGCCGACCGCCGGGCGGCTGCAAGACTCTGCATCCACCGCAGCACGGCGCCGCCCGATGCCGGCTCCGCCACCGACGCGTCGTCGACGTCAAATCCAGTGGCAAACATCTCTGGCAGAACCACCAGGTCGACCGCCTCGACACCGGCAAGCAGACTCTCTATTCCCGAGAGCGTTCGCTCCACTGATTCAGCCACAATATCATGCTGCACAATCGCTATTTCCATTTTTTCATCCATATTCCTTCTTGTTGCTTCCACAAAGTTAGTGCATTTTAACCGTCTCCTAAGCATCCGTATGCATAAAAAACGCTATCTTTGTAGGCTTAATGTATGGAGACTGCAATATGAATATCGAAATAACCCCCGAAATAAAAGAAGCCAAACAACGATTTGGAATCATCGGAAACTCCCCAGCCCTGATGGCGGCTGTGGGACGCGCCCTGCAAGTGGCGCCGATCGACCTGTCGGTGCTTATCAACGGTGAAAGCGGCGCCGGAAAGGAGTTTTTCCCGCAGATTATCCATGCCTACAGCTCGCGCAAGCACAGCAAGTACATCGCCGTAAACTGCGGAGCAATCCCTGAAGGCACTATCGACTCCGAGCTGTTCGGACACGAGAAAGGTGCGTTTACAGGTGCCATCTCTTCACGAAAAGGCTATTTCGAGGAGGCTAACGGAGGTACGATTTTTCTCGACGAGGTGGCGGAGCTGCCGCTGACCACACAGGCGCGGCTGCTGCGAGTGCTGGAGTCGGGAGAATTCATCAAAGTCGGCTCGTCGGAGGTGCAGAAGACCAACATACGCGTTGTTGCCGCCACAAACGTAAACATGCAGAAGGCGGTGGCGGAAGGACGTTTCCGCGAAGACCTTTACTACCGACTGTCGACAATCTTCATCGTCGTGCCGCCGCTGCGCGACCGGGGCGACGACATAATCCTGCTGTCACGGAAGTTCAGCCGCGACTTCGCCGACAAATACCGTATGCCTGCCATCGAGTTTGAGGATTCGGCAAAACGCGCCCTGCTGAGCTACCGATGGCCGGGAAACGTGCGCCAGCTGAAAAACCTGATTGAGCAGATTTCGCTGTTTGACGCCGGCAGGAAAATCACTGCCGACGAGGTCGCAGCATATCTGCCATACGCCGGTGGCGAATTCACGCCGGCTGTGGCGCCGGGAGAGATGCTCCACTCCTATGAAAAGGAACGCGAGATGCTCTTCAAGATGATTTTCGAGATGCGCAAGGAAATCGACAATCTGCGCGACGACATCGAGAATCTGGCACAAGGGCAGCCACGCCAAAACATAGGCACCATCAAGAACCTGCAGAAAAATTTCGCGCCGCAGGCTATGCTGCCGCAGCATGCGTTGCCGGCAAGCCAGCCCAACGAGGCGGAATTCATCAACGCGGAGCCGCACGACGACGCGACAATGACCCTTGAGGACACCGAGCGCGAAACCATAAAACGGTCGCTTGAGCGCAACGAGGGCAAACGGAAGAAAACCGCCGAGGAACTGAAAATATCCGAGCGGACGCTCTACAGAAAAATCAAAGAGTACGGACTGGAATGAACAAATTAAAATACATCTGGATTGTGGCGGCAATGATCGTCGCACTGAGCGCATGCACCATCAGCTACAAGCTGAACGGCGCCGCCATCGACTATTCTATCTACAAGACCATCAACGTCGGGCAGTTTCCTATCCGAGCGGCAATGGTCTACGCTCCGCTGCAGCCGATGTTTGAGAACAAGCTCACCGATACATACACCAAGCAGACACGACTGCGGATTGTCGACAGCTCAAACACCGATCTGAGCGTCGAGGGAGAGATTACAGGCTACTCGCTCACCCCGCAGGCGGTGACCGAGGACGCATACGCATCAAAGACAAGACTGACAATATCGGTGCGCGTGAAATACACCGACCACAAGCAGCCGAAGAACTCAATCGACCAGTCGTTCTCGGCGTTTCGCGACTTCGACTCTTCTGAGATGCTGACCAACGTCCAGGACCAACTCTGCGAGGAAATAACCGAGGAACTCGTAATGCTGATTTTCAATGCCACAGCAGGCAACTGGTAAGCTTACAAACAATATAGAAATGGAGAAAACCGACCGCGTCAAATGTCTCGACCGCGCCATTGCCAACGGTGCAGCCATCAACGACAGCCTATTCTGCTCGCTGATGGCCGACTACCCATATTTCCTTCCGGCAATGGTGATGAGAATGCAGGACGGCTCTCTGACCGACAGCCAACGACAGCAACTGCTTGCCGGCGCGGCAACAACCATCGGAAACCGCGAAGACCTCTTCTATCTCGTAGGCAACGACGGTTCCGCAATACGCATTCACAACACTGAAACAGACAACAAGACAAAATCCACAATGGACACAATATCGCACTTTCTCGACACATTCGGCAACAACGACGACGCCGAGACACGCGCCCTCGAACAGCGAATCTTCAACCCCACACCCGACTATGCGCAGCTGCTGGCAAAAGAGGAGGAGAAAAGCGAGCCCGAAGAGAACGGAGAGGAAAGCGAACACGACCGTCTTATCAATAAATTCATCACACGCAGCCGGCAGCAAAGCGGACGCTTCCCGTCGACTGCCGACAACGATGCCGACAGACAGGCGGACGAAGTGGCGGAGGAAGTGGCGCGCGCACCAAAGCCAACAGCCCCAGTCGCCGACGACGACCCGTCGCTGCTGAGCGAGAGTCTCGCAAAAATATACATCCGTCAGCATAAATTCGCAAAGGCTTTAGAAATTATTCAATCATTAAGTTTGAATTATTCAGAAAAAAGTATTTACTTTGCAGACCAAATCCGTTTCCTCAAGAAACTGATTGAAAACGAGAAATATAAACAAAATAAACAATAACAGAAATGTTTAAAGCATTAGTAATTTTCATAGTGATTGCCTCAATCTTGATGATTGGCATCGTTTTGATCCAGAAATCCAAAGGTGGAGGTCTGGCTTCCAACTACGCAAGTTCAAACCAAATCCTCGGCGTTCGCAAAACGAACAGTTTCGTTGAAAAAGCAACTTGGACTCTCGCAATCGTAATCTGCGTGCTCAGCATCGCTTCTGCCTTCTTTATCGGTGGAACAAAGGCTGAACAGGCTTCACGCACACAGGACGTTCCTTCCCAGACAACAGCTCCGGCCAACTTCGGCACTCCTGCCGCCAAGAAAGAGGCTCCTAAAACAGCTCAGGCTCCTGCAACGGCTCCGGCTCAGCAGGCTCCTGCAAAATAAGATTTACAAAAAAAACCGAAATACAAGCGGGGTTGCATCATCTACGATACAGCCCCGTTTGGTTTACAAACACATTGGCTGCAATGAAAACCCTGTATCTCATCCCTGCCCGCGGCGGAAGCAAAGGCATACCGCATAAAAACATACGTCCGCTTTGCGGACTGCCGCTGATTGGATACTCAATCAACGTGGCACGCGAATTTGCCGACGACCGCGACATCTGCCTCTCGACCGACGACCCGGAAATCGCCGAGACCGCACGGAAAATGGGACTCGACGTGCCGTTCATGCGCCCAGACAGCCTCGCCACCGACAAGAGCGGCTCATACGAGGTGATGCTGCACGCCCTCGACTTCTACCATAACCGCGGCGTGGACTACGACAGACTCGTGCTTCTGCAGCCAACATCGCCAATGCGCACCGCCGACGACGTGCGCCGCGCACTCGAGCTCTACACGCCCGACATCGACATGGTGGTGACCGTAAAAGAGGCGGAAAGCAACCCCTACTACAACTGCTTCGAGGAAGGCGACGACGGTTTTCTGCAAATCTCGAAAGGCGACGGGACTTTCACCCGGCGCCAGGATGCCCCGAAAGCGTGGGAATACAACGGCGCGGTCTACGTCATCAACACCACAAGTCTCAGAAAGATGCCTCTCGGCAAGTTCAAACGCCGCAGAATGTGTCCGATGGATGCCGGCCGATCAATCGACCTCGACACTCCGCTCGACTGGCTCATCGCCGAACATCTGATGAAAGAACGCAATATTCAAGCGTCTTTGTAATTTTGTCCACACATTTTTCTATATACGCATTGCAATACAATTAATTATTCGTAAATTTGCGCAATTTATTAAAATTCCAACCCTTTATGGACAAGGTAGTCATCGACGATAAAACGTTTGTTCCCTACATTACAAACGACAAGATTCAAGCAAGAATCAAAGAAGTAGCAGCTGAAATAAAGAAAGACTGCGAAAGCAAGAACCCTTTGTTTGTGTGCGTGCTTAACGGCGCATTTATTTTTGCCGCCGACCTATTCCGTCAGATCGATTTCCCATCGGAAATCTCTTTCATCAGGTTCAAGTCTTATTGCGGAACGCAATCGACTGGTTCGGTAAAGCAACTGCTCGGACTCGACCAGGACATCTCCGGACGCACAATTGTGATTGTCGAGGATATCGTCGACACTGGCTACACCGCTCAGCAGCTCGTTGCCGAACTGAAAAAGCAGAACCCTGCCGAAATCCGTTTCGCCACATTGCTGCGCAAGCCTTCTGCTGCAAAAGTAGATGTCAACGTCGACTATTGCTGCTTCGAGATTCCGACCAAATTCATCATCGGCTACGGACTCGACCTTGACGAACAAGCCCGAAACTTGAAGGATATATACATCCTTGAAAGTAATTTATAACCCTATAATCTTCGGGCTTCATCATTGCAAACGGTGAAGCCCGAACATTTAAATCTACAATTAGTTATGTTCAACATCGTTATTTTTGGCGCTCCGGGTTCCGGGAAGGGCACTCAGAGCGAGAATTTAATCAAGAACTATGGCCTGCACCACATCTCTACAGGAGAAGTGCTGCGCGACCACATCGCACGCGGCACGGAACTCGGCCGCACTGCCGATGCCTATATTTCGAAAGGACAATTGATTCCTGACGAGTTGATGATCAGCATTCTTGCCGACATCCTCGACAACACTCCAGAAGCACGCGACGGCGTGATTTTCGACGGTTTCCCACGCACTATCGAGCAGGCAAAGGCTCTGAAGACTATGCTTGCCGAGCGCGGTGCAAAAGTCGACGCCGTGGTCGGCCTGCACGTCGACGAGGACGAACTCGTACAGCGTCTGCTCAAACGCGGACAGGAGTCGGGACGCAGCGATGACAATCTCGAGACCATCAAAAGCCGTTTGAAAGTGTACCACTCACAGACACAGCCCCTGCAGAAATTCTACGAGGACGGAGGCGAATACCTCGCCATCGAGGGCATGGGAAGCGTTGATGAGATTTTCGACCGCATAAAGTCTGCCATCAAGGCAAAATGTGGAAAATAACACGACGCATCAATTACAACACAGCGCGGAAGTTTGTAGAAATTCAAGCTTCCGCGCTTGTTTTTTCCCGACGATTACGCAATTTGCAATCAAATAATCATTCAGAATTTGCCCGTTACGATTTTTATCTATAATTTCGGACTCCAATAAGTTTTTTTTTCAAATGTACGACTGCAGCAAACACATAATCAGCCAAGACGCCTCTCTGATAGAGGCAATAGAGCGCATAAACGGGCTGTCGGGACAATCAATGGTGCTTTTCGCCGTCGACGACAAGCAACGCATGACAGGCACTCTGACCGACGGCGACGTGCGACGGTTTCTGATTGCCAAACGCTCGCTCGACGTGACAGTCCGCGAGATAATGCACCGCAACTTCCGACGCTTCGAACAAGGCAAAATAAGCGTGGAGAAGGTGCGCGAGGTGCGCCGACAGGGAATCACGCTCGTGCCGTGCCTCGACAGCGAATGCCGCATCGTGGAGGTCTACGACTTCACTTCTTGCCACTCCATCCTGCCGCTCGACGCCATAATGATGGCTGGCGGTCGCGGAGAGAGGCTGCGACCGCTGACACTGACCACCCCGAAGCCGCTGCTCAAAATCGGCGACAAGTGCATCATCGACTACAACGTGGAGGCTCTTGCCAGGAACGGGGTGAGAAATATTGCCGTCACGACCAACTACCTCGCAGAGCAGCTCGATGAGCATTTCTCGCGTCCGGTGGGCGGCGTCGACGTGCGCTGCGTGCGCGAACCACGCAAACTCGGCACAATCGGAGCAGCCAAGCTTGTCGACGGGCTGTCGCACGACAATGTGCTGATAATGAACTCCGACCTGTTTACCACAATAAGCTATGAGGACATGTTCCTGCAGCACATCGAGGAACAGGCCGATATGACAATCGCGGCGATTCCATACATGGTGTCGGTGCCGCTCGCCATATTCAGAAGCGAAGGCAACCGCATCCTCGGACTGGAGGAAAAGCCAACCTACAACTACTACGCCAACGCGGGAATCTACATCGTGCGGCGCGCGCTGCTCGACCGCATCCCCGACGACACCGTCTTTGACGCAACCGACCTCATAGAGATGCTCGTTGCCGACGGGCGCAAAGTAATCTACCACCCTATCAACGGAACATGGCTCGACGTTGGCTCGCCCGACGATTTCCGCCATGCCCAGGAACTCGTAAAATAAAATTTCATGCCACTCATTCTCATATCAAACGACGATGGGATAACGATGGAAGGCATCCACCGTCTTGTCGACGCCGTGTCGGAGTTCGGCACGGTGATTGTCGTCGCTCCCGACGGCCCACGCTCCGGCGGCTCGTCGGCCATTTCCTGCAACACAATGCTTATGCCGAAACGGATTGATGACTACAACGGTGCGCAGATGTGGTCTGTAAACGGCACCCCTGCCGACTGCGTCAAACTTGCGCTCAACGCCATCGTCGACAAGCAACCCGACCTCGTGCTGGCTGGCATCAACCACGGCTCAAACACGGGCAACTCCGTGATTTATTCAGGCACGATGGGTGCCGTAATCGAGGGTTGTCTGCAAGGCATCCCAAGCATAGGGTTCTCCGTTTGCACCCACAACCCTTCGGCTGCCGACTTCGACGCCTGTATGCCGCACGTCACCGAAATCACACGGCGTGTCATCGAGCACGGACTGCCCGACGGCGTGTGCCTCAACGTGAACTTCCCCAAAGGAGGTGTCGTGAAAGGCTTCCGACGCGCACGCGCATGCCACGGCCGATGGACCGAAGAATATGCCCACTACACAAGTCCGGAAGGGAAACCGTTCTACATCCTGACGGGAAAATACGAAAACCACGAACCCGAAGCCACCGACACCGACCTCTATTGGAACGCCCAAGGCTACGGCTCTGTTGTCCCCGTAATCCCCGACCTCGATTACTCCGGCCCGCTCGACATCATGAACGAATAGCACCGACTTTAGTTTATCAACTACGACAGCAAAAAATGGATGGTTTCCGAATTTGGAAATCATCCATTGATTTTTTATGCAGTTTTTGTAAAAATCTATTGCATATATCATACAAATAATATAAGTTTGTAACGCTGATAATTATTTTATAACATTAATCTTTTTTGTATGAGAAAAAACTACCTTTTAGTTGCATTATTTGCTATCCTGTCACTTTCAGTCGGCGCACGCGAAAAACAGGACGGATGGAAACAGTTGGGCACGGGCACATTCTGTGACGATATGTTCTCGGCTATTGACGAAAGCTTCCTCGCCACATGGGATGTGGAGATATAAGAGAGCGAAACAACACCTGGCTACTATCGCCTTGTCAACCCGTTCGGCAACGGCAATTGCCCCTACTTCGGTGACAAAAACAACTTTAAAGCCAACGACCTTTATATCCACGCCGAAGACCCAGAACACGTGTGGATGGAATGGCAGGACATGGGCTTCAGTGTCAGCAACTATGGCGGCGTGTCTGTCAGCTGCATGGTAGGTCTGTATATTCACAGTGAAATATTCACATTTGAGGATCTTCTCAATCCCGACTATGGTATCGAGTTCGGCAAACTCGCCGACGGGAAAATCACCTTCCCCGACAACGAGATGTACTACCTTCAGATTGCATTCGCCAACTATCTTGAGGGCGTACCAATGAACGGCAACACGCACAACAAGTTTCTTGTAACGATTCCTGCTCAGGACGGAGTCGACGAAATAACCGTTGACGAGCAAGGCACTCCAGAATATTACAACATGCAGGGCATGCGTGTTGACAATCCGACACCGGGCTGCCTCTACATTCGCCGCACTGGTTCAAAAGTGGAAAAAATCATCGCCAGATAAGCAGGGCGACAATCAAACATAACCTTATCACAATAATGCCGGACGGCGTGTTTCAGCAACATGCCGTCCGTTTTTTTGTCAATACGAAAAACAAGTACCTTATGCAGCATAATAACAGCAAAACCGCTTGGAATATCAGAAACGGCATCCGACCGCGTGAGCGCCGCCGCTGGCATAGGCATGCACGCCGGCTGAAGGGAGCCTGCCAACGTTGACATTGTCTTTTGCGCAAAGTGCAATATATTCCGCCATTCCAACAACGCTTTTTTAAATTGAGCCGTATTAAGAAGGTAAGTGAATAAAAAAAAGGGTCGCAAATTGCGACCCTTTGGTGATCCGCCTGGGGCCGTTAAACTCCGACGCTGTATGGTGAGTATCAATGAGTTGCCTTAGCTGTTGCCGGTCGACTCACTTATCTATCACGCTTGTACTTCAATGTTCTTCATCAGATTGCAAATCTGATAATGCAAAGTTACATAAAACTTTGTTTATTTAAAATCATTATGGTGTTAATAAATCCCTTTAATTGATTGTCATTGTGAAAAGTATAATAATTTATATTTGGAGCCGTGATTGAAACGCTTTAATCACTGGATTCATAAAATTCATATGAATTGTAGCATCTATATCTTGTTTAAGTATATCAATAACGTAGGATAAAGAACCCACCTTATCGCTCTCAAAATGATATGAATATGAATTCAGACATTTATCTACCATATGACATGCGAATAAAGAGATAGGATTTTCTGTTTTAACACGTTCCTCATAATTCTTTGCAAGAACCTCTCCGTTATTCGGATAACTCCACATTTCATTAATAACTATCACGGCCTTTACTGGATCTTTTGATTGAATTATGCAATCAGCGACTTCATTTATTTTTCGGTATGCAGTAGTTCTAATTGTTGTGTCAAAAGGGCTTTGGATTTCGCAAGTGTTATCATCATACACCAATATAATTGTACTCATAATGTGATTATTCTGATGAGAATATAAGAATGCGTGACATATTATAATTTTCAAAAATAATTTATGTATATCATCAATTGGATTAATTCCAAGGTTATCGAGAGAAATATCCCCTCCCAATTCATCCAGCATTCCGAACATCTTATTTTCGGGTATACGGCATTTCGGCAATCGTAATTCTATCCGAGAGCCTCTCTCAAAATTGTCGTTGCTTGAATAATATACATAGTCTTCAACAAATAAATCTGTACGATTAACTTTTAAGATATTGAGTTTTCCCACTTTATTCATTATGTCATGAAAAAGCTTGCTATTATCTCCAATTTTTTGATTTAAAGCACATAGAAATTTGTAAATATTAGAAACTCCCGGCAATAATTTGTCGAATAAATTGGCCTCCGATTCAAACTCTTTATATATAAATTCCACCGAGAAAGATGTTTCAATTCGGCCATTATCTTTTAAAAGCAGACGTACATCTTCAATAAGACTTGAATAATCTGCATCATCTTCTGCTGTGAATTTTTGTGACGTTATCTTTAACGTTGAAAGGCTATCGTATATGGTAACTTTTACTACCTTTTGAAGTTTAAAAGGGTGTTCTTTTAAGACTTCATTTCTCTTTCCAACAAACCATTTTCCTAAATCTCCACTCAAAAATTCATCACGAGTTTCTTCGTAAATAGAAAGTAAATTTGTATGTGCTAAAGATTTTTGAATGACAAATTATAATCGCAAAAACGAAATGTGCAAAAATTGAAAACGAAACGAGCAAAACTTCTCTTTTTTTCGCTTCCTTTTTTCTCTTGGCTTCAGGCTTTGTAAAATGTAAATTAAACGCTGATTGAAAACCTTTTCACAGGTCTTTAATCAGCGTCGTTCTTTTTTATTACCTTACTTGACTTCACACATTCAGTTCAAACCTTACAGCTTCATTTCCTGCCAGAAGTTCACGCGTTTTATCCACATTGTTTGCGTAAATGTGAACGTTTCCAAGGTTCAGCGTTATTGACTTCAATGGCAGTTCAATTTGTCGCGTAATCAAATATAAATGGTAAATGTCTGCTGGTAAACCTAAGTTTGCATCGCTGCTTCTCTGATAGGCTGACAAAACCAATTCACCGTCTTCAATCTGGAACTGAATAAGGCTTAAACAAGGAGCTTGGTTTGTTTCCGCACCTGTTGATCCTAAAAACAGCACATAGTTTTTGCTGCTACGTTTCTCCCTGTTGATTTGGGCAATTAAAGCCGGCAACTTTTCAAAGTATGTCGGATAACTGTTTATAAGAATTTGCCCGCAATAATCCCACCAGTTTATCCCTGCTTCTCTGTATTTCGTCAGGTCTCGTTCTCCCTGCATGAACAGGCTTAATTCACTGCGCAGCTTTTTGCGTGCTATGTTATGACCCTCAAAGATGTTCAAGAGGTCAGAAGGCGACAAACTTAGCTGCTCATTGAGCAAATAGATTATGTCACCCTTTTTATTGCTCTGTCTCTTTCCACAGCGCAATATTTTGTCTAAGATGTTATAATACTTGTTTTCCATTCGTAAGCGCGAAATTAGCCCGTTTTTGAGCCTTACACAAGGTTTTGTCCGGCATCACGCTGAAAGAGTTTTGCAGTCCTGCCCAAACCGCTTTACTACGTCGTAAACAGTCCTTTCACTCACTCCGTAACGTTCCGCAAGTATTGCCACAATGTAGCCAACTTTTTCACCTGTTTTCTGGGCTTCCAGATAGTCATCATATAGTGCAACATATTTGTGGTCATTGGCTTTTATTCCAGCCTTTGAAAGCCTTTCCAACGGCTCACACATAAATTTTAGCAGTTCATAAATTGTCATTCAGCGTATTATTTGTAACTTTGCATATCCTACCTCATAAATAAACGCATCAAAGCGCGGGCGGGAAGGCTTTTGCCCCCGGCTGCCGTGCTTTGGTGCGTCGTGTTTGTATGAGGTAGGATTCTGCAAACAAGCCGGGGGCTTTTTTATTTCCCCAGCCAATGAATGAGGTTAGAACTTTGCCATCATCATATCATTAAATTTTGCTTGGTAATTCAGGGTGTTTGTGCGCACCTGTCTTATTGCTCCATAAAGTGGTGCTGCTTCTCCATATTCGCTAATCAGCCAGTCACACAGTTCCATTATCTGGGACTTGTCAGAAGTGAAATAAATGTATTTCGTACCATTTGTGAGCTTCAGCACGTCCAAATAATCTGTAAGCCTCCAGTAATTTTCATATTGGCCGACTTCTGTAGTCAGATACGGCGGGTCCAACACAAACAACGCCCGGCTGTTGTCCTTGTGCAGTTCAAACAGTTCCCGATAATCCATGTGGACAACTTCCAGACCGTCAAGATAGCCTGAGCAGTCATAACCGCCCGGCTTAACGCGGTTATACATTGTGTGCTTGCGCAATTCGTCAAGTGTCTTAACCCATTTGCCGCTGAACAGCACAGACCGTCCAATGGTCATTATGTCCACATAGCCGGTTGCCGCATATCTTTCCACAATGGCAAGCACATCGGCTCGCTGCTCATCGCTTAACCTCGCATTGGGTGGAACACCATTTAACCGCTCTTTAATCAGCATTAAAATTTCATTGGTCTTCGCTATATTTGCGAGCCGCTGCGTATAACCGTCATAGTCATTATAAACGACCCTGCACCCCGGCAGCACAGCTTTAGCCGTGTGGCTCAACAAGCCACTGCCGCCGAATAAATCGACCACTGTATCTACTTTTCCCTCCACCATTCCAAGCATTTCAGAGAATGCCCAGACAAAATAACGCTTCTGCCCCATAAAAGGGAGCGGAGCGCTTTTATAAATCCTACTCATTCAGCATAATTGCATCGTATTTTGTTTGTTACATGAAAATTTAGTCGTATCTTTGCAGTATCTGTTAGAACACCAGTAAAAGTCCGTTTGTAGCCCGATATGCACCGTTTAGAATTTTCGTAAAAAACCTGTTTGTTAGCTTCGGCGACGTTCGGGTCCCCGTCACCGTGGGGAGCTCCGAAAAATGCTTATCCGTGTTCCCTGTAAGTTTTGAGGGAATGGCAGGGTTTAGCCCCGTCCCTTTGCTTCCTGTTTAGTCCCGTGAAGCGAAACTGCTTCCGAAAAGTGCTAAATGGGCCGGTAGCAAAAAATTTTTATTACTACCTTGATGAGCGTACATTGTGTTTCGACCGCAGGGACTTAAAAGTGAGGTATTGCACCCCACTTTTTTTATTTTCCCTTTCTATGCTATTCCACGGAAAAAGAGCGTTTGAAACCCCACGATATAGGCTGTTTTTTACCGCCAGCATTAGTTTTATATGCGGTCACGTACTGGCGTATCCGGTATTTCATTCGCACAATCTCACCGCCGCTGTCCTTGCCTCCGGTTTTGCCAAGCCTCGCTATCTGCAAGCCTATTGGGGCATAACCAGAATGCTGCGCACCTTTTTTGTTCGCGGTTGGCTTCAACGCTATTTTATTGTGAAGCCCTTGAATGTGGTAGAAGCCGTCGCTGGAGACATAGAACAGCGATGAACACAACCCCGGCAGTTCTTTGCCTATCAGGTGGCTATTTGATGCCGTGTCTGCCACTCCTATACATTTAGGCACATACCATTTGCCAGGTGTTCCCTTGCTTAAACGTATTCCCTTAAAATGCACATACTGCGTTTTGGCGGCTCGTCTTTTGCGGATTCCCTTGTTTTTGCTGTACGCCTTTGCCCCACCGGTGGCACGCCAGGCACTGCGCTTCTTTTTTCGTAGCAGTACAAGGTCGCAGTCGTCACCAAGCACACCATGGCGCACATATACTGTGGTTCCAACGATTTTAACATCTAAGTGCATCGCTGTTTCTGTCTGGTGCTCCCACACGCCCCAGGTGGAGTAATTACCGGTACGGACATAACGCACATTGCTGCCCTGTATCAGTTCCTGCCTTACATTGCGGCTGCCCTGTTCCGTCACTATAAGGGTATAATCCGAAGCCCCGAAAAGAGCTACACTGTCAGAGCAGGACAAAACGCATGAAGTACGCAGCGAGTCAATCTGTTCTTTGGTCAGGCCTTTCAGCGGCTTGCTCGTGAGCTTCTGCGCCAACGTGTCTTTGAGGTATTCCAGAACAGTAGCCGGAAGGTTCTTTATCTGTTCAGCCAATATGGCATTGCTCGGGAACGCGCCAAGGGTCTTGCCCGACACGTTGGCAAAACTGTTGATGTCATAGCTTTCCGCTCCTTTGGAAGTCGTGAACTGCGCCCTCCTGTATGTGCGGGCTTCCAGATACTTCTCATCGTCCGCCTTGATGTCCTCGGTTTCTGTTACAACCGTCACATATTTTACTGATGCGGAAAATGCTGGTTTCTGCATCAGCTCCAGGACTTCGGCGCTGCTGTCTTTCTTTGTCACGACGACGCACCCGCCACTGTCTGTCTGGAGAATGTAGTTTTTGCCGCCTATCCCGGCAAGGCATTCCAGCAGTCTTATTTGTCCCTGGATAAAATCCAGCGTTTCTGTTGAAAGCGGATATTTGCCAACTCCGCCTGTGGCGGTGGTCGTATTTGTATAACTTGCAGTATTCATTATTTAGGAATTAAACGGTTAAACACATTTGGAGTCCAAACCGGCGCAGTATTCGTGTCCACCGGGTTGCCGGTCTTGACATAGTGCGCACGCTTGGTCACGAGTTTATATTTTTCCACCATTGCCTTTATTTCCTCCAGCCTTGGCCAATATCGGGCTGGAACAAATACCACAAAATCATTTTGAGCGGCGTTAAGCATTTGCTCGCTGTACAGCACCGGCACCCCCTTTCCCTCCTCAGAGACTGTCAATGTTATGTTTTCCCCGGCTTCTGTAACAGCATACAGCCATTCACCCTCCTGCCTTACATTGCCTATCTTGAAACCTGCGCCAAAAGAGCTGTTAAGCACCCCGCGCAGATAGCAAACCTGTCCAGTATGCGTCAACCGGAAATTATGCTCCCTGCGTGCAGCGGTAAAGTATTTATACACCTGTTCAACTCCACTGACCCCGGCTCGCAATATGCCAAAGATAACAGGGCGGCGCAATGACACTGGAAGCAGCAGGGCGACAAGCCGCTTAAAGTCTATTTCAAGCATCATTCAACGGCTTTATATGGTTGGTAGTTCACCGATAGTTTAGTAATGCGGTAATAGCCGGAGAATGGCCTGTTAAATCCGCTGACGGTTTGCCATTCCTGCGAGTTCCTTGGCTTGACTTTCACTTCGTCGATGTCTGCCACTTCCACGCATGGCAATGCCTGAAGCGCTGCCATAAGGTCGCTTTTGCGGAAAACGCCGTTGAATGGAAGTCCGGTAATTACTTTCTGCACAGCTTCACGCACAGGCTCGGAGCCGTCGGCAAGTATGCCCGCACCGTTTATGTCCACGCTAAGAAGCGTTGGGTCGTAGTATATCACAAGGGAAATTTGCATGTCGTCCGCCGGCTCGTTGCGGACCTGCACGGAAACACCGGCATCCTTGATTTCATCGATGTATGCGCGAAGTCCCGCAAGCTGCGTTTCTGTAAGTTCGGCGGGATTCCCGTCTGCGTCCTGCCGGGCAACCTTGATATACACCACGGTATTGCTTTCTGTCGCTACGGCATACTTTACCACTTGGGCGGCTTCAATGTCCGTGGCGCTCATGGCGCTTGTGTCGTAATAGTCGCTGTCCGCCACAAGTTTGAAGCCTTGCATATACGCCTTTGTCTTGGTCACATACCAGCGCAGCGTGTGTGGTTCCAGCTTTTCGATAAGCTGTTCTACTTCTGTGCTGTGCATATCGAACAATGACTCAAGCGACCACACGGCAAAGGCAAAGACGTAGAAAAGGATATTTTCAAGGCTGGCCACACTGAAACAGTCCTTAAACGTCTTTTTGCCGTCAAGCCCGTAGGCAGACATGACCGCCGGCTGCTTAATCCATTCAGCGGTCATGCCGTTTTTTATCTCCTCTATTGTCCTTGCCATGGCAGCAGAAAGTTAGAGGGTACGTGCCAGAAGTTCGTCCACTTCGCCCTTGCATTGCTTGCGCAGTGTGGCGAACTGTGTAAGTTCCGCTGCGTGTTCCGGGGTGTCTGCCCCGTTGGCAAGCGTGGCAATCTGTGCGTCAAGGTCATAGTGGAGACCGATAAGCCCGGCAACGAACTTGTCGCGGCGGTTCTCATCAGTCACGCCCTCAGCTGCTATCATCGTGGAGCCGTCGGCTTGGTCGCCTGTGTAGGAATAGCCCGGCGCGCTTTCCCCAGTTTCAGGGTTGGTCACTTCGCCTGGCTGCTCATTCAGATAAAGCAGCACATGGCTGTCGTCAAATTTTACAAAATTCTTTCTTTCCGTGTAGGTTGCTGTGTAAATCATTATTGTTTCGCTTTTTAATCGTCCGGATCGACGATTTTATAAAAGCACCGATTCCGTTCGATTGGTTGTTTAATTATTTTTGCCCTGAGCGGTTCCGTTATCTCCACACCGTCCAACTGGCGTATCAACGCCTGCGACCCCGTGAATGTGATATGCTGCACCCAGCCTTTTACGGCGTTGCCCTCGTCGTCTATCACCTGGCGGCTGGTGCCGTCTGCCATAACTTCCATTAGCGGCTCCTCTATCTCGTATTGAAGTGTGAGGCACGGTTCTGAATTGTGCTTCGACGGGGCGACCGTGTAGCCTGTCAAATGGATTTCGCGGTTCAAAATTGTGTCAATGTGGTACTTTGTACCTGTCAGGTTGCCGGATTTTGCCGGCACAAGTTCACTGAATTTTTTCATACCAAGAATATTTAATAAATGTTTGCTGTTGCAATGTACCATAAAGCCGACGCGCGAAGCGGTCCGCAGCATGATGTCAGGTTCGGGCACTCCCTGCTTTCTCAACTTCGCCACCTCCCTACATAGACCCTTTTTGTTGCGCTTGCGTGCAAGACTGTGCGTGTGGTAGGTGACATAGCCCACAAAGTCGATTCCCCGGCTTTGCACCGGGAATATCTGGTAATTGCCTTTCATCGACAATTTGCGCTCCGTGTTCAGATAGTGGTTTATGAACACGCAGACACTGTGCAAAGTGGGTTTGTCGCCAGCAAGCACCACTATGTCGTCGGCATAACGGTAATAATACCGCACCCCGGCCACTTCTTTTATGAGGTGGTCAAGTTCCGACAAATAGAGGTTAGCGAAGTATTGGGAAATATAGTTGCCTATGGGAACACCCGGAGCACTGGCAATAATGCTGTCAAGCAGCCAAAGCACTGCCGGGTCCTTGATTTTACGGCGTAAGACGCTTTTAAGAATGTCATGGTCAATGCTCGGATAAAACTTGCTTACATCAAGCTTGAAGCAGTATTTTGTGCCCTCGGGGTCTGCCGCCAAATCCTCACGCAGTTTTTTATGCAGCGAATGAATGCCGCGCCCTTTTATACAGGCGTGCGTGTCTGCGGTGAACTGCGGGGTCCATATAGGTTCAAGCACCTGCATGATTGCCCACTGAACTACACGATCCCTGAAAGGCAGCTTGTAAATCTCACGCCGCTTGGGCTCATACTTTATAAAAATCTCGTAGGGCGAAGTTTTATAAGTCCGTTCCAGCAACTCGGTGCGCAGTTCTTGCAGGTTGTTGCCAAGCTCTGAAAAGAACTGTTTCACCTCATCGCGCCTGTGCTTGCCCTTTGCCGCATTGTGGGCGGCTAAAAGCAAGTTGTCAAGCGAACATATTTGCTCAAATAAATAGCCATGACGTTTCATCGGGTTTTCGGGTCTTTTGTCGGGTCTGTGGGTCTGCTTTGCACACTTCGGGAACTGTCAACACCGGCAGCTAACGCCCCGGTCTTACCGGCACCCTCCGTATTCAAGTTATCTTTTGCCAAGTGGCAAGGTCCTGCCCCTTTATCGCAGTGTTGTTTCTTTATTCAGTGCAAGTATAGGGGCGACGAGTAGTTCGCATTCGCAGTCGAAGGAGCGTAATTCGCATTCACGTAGAACGCGCCTGCATTCGCACCATTGTTAGCGTTACCGCCAGCCGCGCGGACACGAAGGCTCACTACTGCAAGGGCAGCAACCTGTTATGGCTGTTTTGCCTTAACGGCTGCAAATTTAGCAATTTTATGCCACATACCGATAAGCAACGGCTGTTTTTCATAAATTTTCGCCCGCCTTACGGCGGGATTCGGATTGCTCCGCCCCGCCGCTTCATCAAGACTTCTTGGTATTTCAAAATTTCAAAGAACTTGTTATTTTTCGGACTTATTCCGTTTCTCTGCTTACTCCCCCGTATTCGTTTATTCAACCACAGGATCTTCCACAAAGAAGCAGAGGGGCGACGAGTAGCCCGCATACGCAGCCGAAGGAGCGCAATTCGCACCCACGCAGAACGCGCCCGCACCCGCACCATCGTTAGCGTAACCGCCAGCCGCGCGGACACGAAGGCCCGTGGCCTTGTCTGCATCGGTATAGAAATAGTCAGGATAATACGTTACAGAACTTCCTCCCACTTCCGTAGGCATGGAGCATAAGCCCTCAAAGCTGACGCGTTTAATATAGCCTGTCTGTTGCGGACATTCGGCAACCTTTTTAAGCCCCTCTACACTATTGGGGTTGAAGTCCGCCGCCATACTTTTTGCGACATACACTTCGGTTTTTACGCCGGCTTCCTGTTTCACTGTCAAGCCGCGCACAAAGCGGTGCAGACTTCCATAACCGGCGTGCACCAGTCCAAAGAACACCGGCACGTTGAATGTCTTGTATGGTGTTTCCTTGTCGTCTGCGCTCTCGCTTGCAGGCAGTGAGTAGGGAACCAAGCCTATGCCGTCGCTCATTTCAAGACCCACATTGGTAGGAATCAATGGGTAATAATCGTTGAACTGTCCCCAGTCTGGCATATCCGTTACACCTGTGCCGAAACCTCCCTGATATAGTCCGTCAGCATCGAGTTCGGCCTTAAATGCGGCTTGGCTGTTGCGGTCGCCCATAATCACAAGCATAAGAATTTCAACGGCTACCTGTGCCACAAACCAGTCGGCTTCCCAACCGTTGCCGCGCTTACGCGCATTTGTGCCGAATGCCGTTGTACTCAACACGGTTGCCGGCATTCCAAGCATGGTCGCCTGCGGTGCATCAAGTGCTGGGCGCTTTGTCTTGCTGTCAAGCGCCAAGGCTTTCCCTGCGCCGCCCCTGTATCTCTCATCGCTACTGATTACGGAACACAGTTTGTTTTCGGTGCGGTCCATTACACCAGCCCCAAGCCACGATGTTCCGCCCACTGGTATGCGGTAGCTGGTGCGCCCCTCGATAGGCTTCAGGGTAATGGCATAATAGCTGCGTGAGCCCTCGCGCCATGTGGTGAAATACCACGGACGCGACCAGCACCACATGCACTGTCCCATTGAGCCGTCAAGTGCCGCAGGACTGCCGTCCTCAAATCGCGTGCTGTCTTTCGGGTCAAGCTTGCGCATGGTGAGGTCGTCTGCCACCAGATAGCGCCCAAGTCCCAACGTTTGGGGCAGCTTTTTCAGTGCGTCAAGCGAACCGAACCAGCCGGCTGCTTTGGTTGTGCTGTTGTCCTCATTCCACCAGCGGCCAGCTATCGGATTGCCGGCTTCTGCCACGGCTCGCTCCAGCTCTATGCGCCGGGTTTCGCCCGTCTCGTCCATTACTTCAATCTGCATAGCGCCAATGTCGCCCTCCGCAGGGTCAAGCTCGTTGATGCGCTTGCCATTCTCAAAGGCTGCCAACAACTGCGTCAGCTTCGCCTCCTGTTCTTGTGTAAATGCCATTTTAATTACTATTTAATGGGTGTTTAATAATCGTTGCTGTATATCTCATAGTCTTCATCACTCACAGCGCTGATGCTTACCGCCTGATAGTTGGCCTCGGTCATTTGCGTTGCAGAATAACTTTTTATTACTATTTTTGTGATGTCGAAAATGTCAAGGAAAGTGCTGTGCACTTCCAGTGGTTTCTTTTCGTCCAGAAACTCGCGCAGCCGGCGCAGTTCCTCGTCCGGGTAGTCGTCTGTGATTACGCCGCCGCGCACCGCCTGAACGCCCACCACGATGTTTACCGCCCAGTCTCCCTCGTTTATGTATTCTTTCACCGTTCCGTCACGCCCCACAAGGTCGGTACACACTATGCGGCGCTCGCGGTTTACTGCCGCAACGGCGTCCGTTATCTCAAGCTCTGAGCCGTCCTCCTTGCGGAAAATGAGGGTGCAAAGGGCATAGCGACCCTCCCAGTAGGCGCGGTCTGTTATCGGGGCGCCGACTTCGTAGGTGGTCATATCCGCGCCGCGTCCCTCCCAGCTCGGGGCTTCGCCTGTGCGCCCCGGCTTGAACCTCATTAGCGACTTGGCGGCGAACTGCGCCGCGCCAACCGCCATAAATGATATGCTTACCGGTAATTTCATTCTGTTGCCAATTGGGTGTCATTGAGCGCGCCCAACAAAGCTTCAAGCACTCGCTCCTTTATCTGCTCGGTGCCCTCGCTTATGGTCGCGGTGTGGAGTTCTATGCGCTCCACCAGCTTGTCAATGTTTATGGTTACGTTGCGAATTTTGCCCGCCCCGCTGTCGCTGCTTCCTCCGCTCGATGCGGTGGCTGTGCCAAGGCTTCCGCCTGTCGGATCAACCCTTGGGACAGTCACTTCCGGGACGGCTGCACTTGCGCTGTTCGGGGCTGCTTTTTTGCCGCTCTTGTTTTTGCTTTTCTCTGCCGCTTCTTTCTTGGCGGCTTCGCTCATTTCGGCATCGTATGCCTCATTGAATGCTGAACCTATCTGCTTGCCGTAATCTGAAAACCCTGCTTTCAGTTTGTTCAGTGCGGTGGATATTCCCGCGGAGTCAAGGTTGAAGGCGGCTTTGATAAGGTCGCCTATTGCACCGAATGTCTGTTTTGCAAGCTCGCTGATTCCCGTAAAGAAGACTTTGAACGCTGCCCATGTTCCTTTCAGCACGGCTCTGAACTTTGCCGATGTGTTCCAGAAATATGCGCCCACCGCAATGAGGGCGGCAATGGCTGCCGCCACCCAGCCGATTATCGGAATGTTCATTATCGCTACGCCCACCGCTCTGCACGCTGTTGTCGCCGTCGTGGCGAATATCCCGAATGAGGTTGATGCAATGCCGGAGAATGTGGCTGAAGCGGTGCCGCCTGTTATGAACGACAGCACCAGTGCGCCCAATCCTTTAAGGGCGTTGAATATGCCCACGGTGGCAAACTTTATCAGGGCGATTGTTGCACGCCCCATGTTGCCTACGAAGCCAAGCGATATCATGTTGCCGGTGGAGAGTGTGCCGTTCATCAGCGCAATGTTTATTGCAGCGGTCCTTATCCAGCCTATCCAGTTTAGTCCCTTGACCCACATTATTCCTTTTCCCACAAGCATAATCAATGGGGTCAGCTGCGCTACTGGCATTGCCATATTATAGAGTGCGCCAGCATATAAAGTCAAATCCCCCGTAGCCTGGAATAGTGAGATTTTAAGATCCTCGATTTTCTGGTTAAATGCAGCCTGACGCTCGGCATAGCTCTCCATAATAATAGCCGCCTGGTCTGTTGCGCTGTTTGTCCCGGTTACTGCTTGCGTAAATCCGTCAAGCGCCTCTGTGCCTTGAATCAAGGCGCGGGCTGCGTTGGCATTCTCCACGCCAAAGAATTTTGACAGCAACGCTGAGTCGTTCAGCATCGGTTTAAGCATTTCGAGGCGCTCTTTAAGGGTTTTGGAATTGTCCCCAAGTGCTACGACATCGATGCCCGCTTTTTTCAATTCCTCCGCGGCTTGCTTCTCCACAAAGCGGCCTTTTGACAGTTGCCCAAGCACATTGCGCAAGGCTACACCGCCCTCGCTGGCTTTCTTTCCTGCTTTGTCAAGCACTTGGATAGCGGCGGCGGTTTCCTCAAAACTCACATTTGCTGCCTTGGATGCCATTCCGCACTGTTGCAGGGCTTCCGATTGTGCCGGTAACTCTGCCGATCCTGCCTGTCCTGCTGCTGCCATTACGTTCATCATGCGCGCCATTTCCTTTGCGGCGGCCGTCGGGTCCTCCAGGCTGACGCCGTATTGGTTCATAGCAGTGGTCAGTACCTGTGCGGCTGCTACGCCGTCACCGCCCATCAGCTTGCTGGTGGTCTGTATGCAGTCGCCCATCGCGCTGAGGGCTTCGGGGTATTTACCAAGTTCCGGGCTTAACTGTGACAGGAGCAGTTTGTAACCCTCCACTGCCACACTGGCATCAGTTCCGAATGTTTTGGCTGACTGTCTAGCGAAGCCCTCAATCTGTTTTAGCCTGTCGCCTGTGACACCTGCAACCGCACTAAGGTCGTGCATATTGCGGTCAAGGGCTATGCCTGATTCACTGAATGCGTCTGTTGCTTGTTTTATACCATCAATTGAATTTTTGACCAAATCAATACTGGCAAGCATCGTTGTTAGTTTACCGATGCGGTTCTGCGCACCGGAAACTTTGGCTGAAAAGTCCCCGGTTGCCGTGCTCATGCCGTTTATGGTGGCTGTATAATTGCCTCCAATATTGAAAATATAGTCAAAAACGCTCGCCATGTCAGTTTTATTTATTACATTTGCAATGTGTTACAAGTACATAGTTCTATATGCTAAGTCTTTTATTTAAAATAATCGGTTATGGTGTCTTGATATTTGGTGCGTTGGGCTTTGTGCTCTACATCATTGACCTGATCCGTTATGCCTTTTCTTCTAAAAAAGGCTCTGGCGCGCCGCTCCCTTGGTGGGTTTTCTGGCGTCCTTAACGCTGCCCATTTCCAAACAAAGACGTTATCATTTCTGCTTGGTTTCTGTTGCGCCAGCGTTCAAGCCAAAGTGCCTGACTATAAAGCACGGCCCATTCCTCTTCCGTTTCCACCGCATCGGGGTCTTTATGTAGATTCGCCCGTATCAAGGCGCAACCCTTGGCAAACGTGTCCTCGCTGTCGTCGTCCGCAAGGGTGTGCGCCTCTACAAGTTTTTTATGCTGCCCATGCAACTGTTCACCAGTTTGCCGAGCTGAACCTGCACTGCCATGAAAAGCACGGCATCCGTGCCCAGTTCCTCACTCCCGCCCAGCCAACAGTTGGTGAACATCACTTTGCCGGCTTCCACCTCGTCGGTCTTGGAAATCTTTGTCATGGCTTTTATGGTGGCAAAGTCAGGACGCTTGAAATAGCCTATATGGGTATCCCCGTCCTCCACTATATCTATGCGGTAAACTTTGTGGTGCTTGTTTTTCCACGCCTCTATCTGCTCGGGGCTTACACCTCCGTCAAATGTATGTGCCAGCTGGCTTTTCTCTTTTTCTTCCATATCGTTTAATTGGTGTTTAATCTGTTGTTGTTTTGGACTGCAAGTGGCCGTTAAGGTATGAGGTCTTAACGGCCGCTTATTATGTTGTTCCCGGCTACTCGCCGCCTCCCCACTCTATGTGTGAAGGCACAAGCGGAAGCTCCACCTCCTGCCCGGTGTCGCCCTCTTTCCATTTTCGGCTGTTGCCTGAAAATTGGCAGTTGCGGATTTTGTCTTTCGTTATCACTCCGCTGTCGGGCAGATACTGCACGATTATGTCAAAAGGCGGAAGGTCCTGCAACCTGCCGTTTGTTGCCTGCGCCTGAAGCGCCTGCACTTCCTCCTGATATAAAATCAGTTTAGCGTTAGGGGTGATGCGTCCTTTTGCACGTCCCACAGGGTGACGGCCGGCACCCCACTTGTTCACGACTTCCTGTTCGTCGCTGTACTCTATACCGACAATGCCGGTAACAGGCACGCCGCCGATGAGGATAACAATATCTGCCCAGGCGCACAGCATGCCATTGACCAAGGGTATGCCGTTGTTTACAATACTTGCCATTTCTGTTTGTTTTTGAAGTTATACGGTCTTGGAAAACCCTATCTTTATGTTGATATGGCGGATTACAGGGCTTGCCACATTCTTGATTACTATGTCTATGCGGCTGGTGCTTGCCACGTCCTGCTCGGGGTCGATCTCGGCTTTGTAGCCGCTAAGTTCCCCGGCACGCTCCATGTCCTCGAGTGCATGGTTCGCCACAGTTTCAAGGTGGCTCACGCTATAACTTTCCAGCTTGCCGCTTTCGGAATCCACATAGACATTTCCGCCAAGCTCAGGCACGATGTAGGTGCGCACGCCGCGCACTGCCTTGTCCATAGTGCGCACACTCTCAATGGCTGCGTAATCGCTGGTGGCTTCGTCCATTGTGTGGCTGTCGTTCATATAGCTTCCGGTCTGTCCCGGCTGGGTGACAAAGAACAGGTAACGCGACTTGTCAAGCTGTTCCACAAGAGCCTTGTCCAAATCCCTGTAAAGTGTTCCGTCACTGAATGCCGGCACGCTTATGCCGGCCGGGAACTCACGCACCCACGCTATGCACTGGTGAACCTTGGCGCGGCTCAGAAGCCCCAGAACTGTACCCAGTCCGCTGACGCTGCTCTTGGCGGCGTTGCCTTTGTCCTTGTAAAGCGTCGCGCCTGTGCCGCTGCCTGCCTGACCTATAACCACGCTCACGCGGTTCTTGCCCGTGCCTGCCGCAGTCTGCGTTATCTGCTTCACATTTGCCACTTTCGGGGCATATAAAATCGACAACTCCGCCGCCTGCTCTGCCAGCGTGTCGCCAATACCTTGCAAGGTGGTGATGTCGTCGGCGCTCATATTGCGGTCGCCGCACCATACGCCCATCTGCCTAATACGCCCGTCGGCATAGTTCTGCACGGTTTTCAATTCGGCAAACGTGTAGGCATCACTTGCCCCGCTCGGTTTGGCGAACAAGCCCACATACAGGCTCACAGCCGGGTTGGTGCGGTAAATCTCGCTGAGGTGATAGTGTACCACCTTGACCGCCCAGCTGGCGGCATCTGCTGTAATCCCTGCCGCTTCGGCTGCGTCTATTGTGGAAAGTGCCTGCACTCTCTCGGTCTTGAAGCTCTCCGGGATTTCAACATCGGGCAGATATGCCACAAAGCCTGTTATATGGTCTTCGCCCTGTGCCGTCTTTGGCACATTGCCGTTTGTTCTGACTATGGTTAGTTTAGTGCTCATTCTGCCGTTACTTTTATAAGTTCGCTATTTTTGAGGTTCACGGCGTGCGCCTTCGCGTCCCCCTCCAAGGGGAAGCACTGCCCGTCGTCAGTCACCCACACCTGCTCCAATTTGTGCAGCCTGCACGCTTCACGCCCTACGGCTTTAAGCATAGCCGGAGCATTCTCCTTTGCCGTTTTCTGCGCCTTTGGCTTCTGCGCGTTCTTCGGCTTGGTCTCTTTCTCTGCAGCCGGCTTTGCTTCCTGGACAGGCTGCGTGATGTTTGTATTTTCTTCTGCCATGTCGTTTATCGTTTTTTGAGTTTATAAATTATCCAGCCTGTCACAGCCAGAATGATGATTGCAACACCGCACATAACGCCATTTTTAATGCGGTCCCAAAGGCTCGGCGGTCGTTCTGCTTTTACCACCACTTCCGCCAGCTCACCACCATTGTAGGTCTGTTCCTCCTTGATTTCGGTGTTCATTTTGGCGTTGTATGTCGTTGCTTCGCGGCTCACTCCGCTATGGTCGGTGCGCTGCCTTATCTTGGCTTTCAGTGGGTGCGCGCCGGTCTTTGGGTCCGGGGCAGCCCCTGTGTCATAGATTTCAATCTCCGTGACCGTGACAGCCTCCGTGTTTTCCTCACGGGTCTGCTCTTGTTCCTGGCTGCTCTGGCTTTCCTCCGTCCGCGTGGCTGTCTCCTCTGTCCGCGTTTCCTGCTTGCCGCTCTCCAGCACTTGTCGGGAAGAGGAGCAGCTCGTATTTGACAGGGCAGCGCTCAACATGAGGACAGCCCCAAATGCGTTCAAGCGCGACATTAAGCCGTTGTACGTCATTCCTTAATTTGTTTATTTCGTCCTGAAGCGGCGGGACTATCGACTCCATAAGTATGTCGGAAGCCTTGCGCACATTTTCAAGCTCGTGGCTTTTCACTTCGGCGATCTTGTCTTTCAGCTCCGCACGGAGCTTGCCGACTTCTGCCTCATACTTTGCACGCTCAACTTTCCTGCCTACCCACGACCCAATCGGGCCTGATACCGCCGCGACAAGCGCCGCTACTATGGTAGTGATTATTTCGCCGCTCATTCACGTTATTTACTGTTTTATGCCCACTTTCGTAAGCCATGTTTTTACGTTGAAACTCGGACACGCCTTGTTGGCAAACTCATTGTGTCCGTGCACCGTTGCCCCGGGGTATCGTTGTAGAAGCTCTTTTACAAGTTTCACAAGTGCAGCCTCCTGCGCCGCGGTGCGCGTGTCCTTTCCTTTTTTCTCCCAGTTCGGCACTGTGCGGGGCGGGCAACCTCCCACATAGCACACACCGATAGACCGGGTGTTGTGTCCTTTGCAGTGTGCACCGACCACCGATTCGGGCCGCCCGGGGCGCACCTCTCCGTTTAGCCCTATAACATAGTGATAGCCTATGTCTGAGAAGCCGCGCTCAAGGTGCCATTCCCTTATTTGGGCATTGGTGAAGTCCTCGCCCTCCGGGGTGGAGGTGCAGTGCAATATTATCTGGTCAATCTTCCTCTTGCTTGAATCCATTCAGCTTTTGCAATTATGCGCCCGGAGCACTCACGATTGCTGCACGGCTCTTGGTGTCCGTCAATGGCAGACAAATGCCCCACTGGCGGAAGTTCACAAGGTTGCGGTGATACAATGGGTCGTTCTTGGCATCGCTGTGGTAGAAGTTTGTTGAGCCGTAGGCTTTCATCATTCTGCCAGCATAGAATGCCACTGAAGCGCGGGCATCACCTGTCGCAACTGTTGCGCCCCATGCTTTCTTTTTGCCGGTGCTCATGGTGTAGTATGGCGTGCCGTCATATTCGTAGATGTCAAAGCCATACATGCGGCAAATCTTGCCCTCAACCTGGTTGATGTTGTAATGCTCCTTGAACTTCTGCTCGGTCTCCAAAAGGTCATTTACATGGTCACTGCAAAGCACAAGTATGCGGTCTTTCTGGGGTATGCCCATTTTGTCAAACGCGCGTTTGAGCGCCAGAATGTCGTTAAATGTCATTTTCAGGCGTGTGCCGTCACTTGCTCCTGTGGTCTTTATTACAGGCGCGCCGTCCTTGTTTACATCTGGGGCGATTGCGTGGATGGCTTTCTGTGCTATCTTCTCGCGCAGAGCGTCGCGGTGGCGCTCCTGCACACTTGCCATTTTGTCGTAACTTAGGGCATGGAGTTCATCGTCGGTCACCGGCGTTGCCTCAGTGTCGAATTTATCAAGGCTGATAGGCTTGTCCGCGTCTGTGAGGGCTGTAATGGCAAGCGGGTAGCTCGTGTTGTTCACAAGCACATTCGGGTCGCCGCCCATTTCCGTGAAGTGGATAACGTCATTTTCCACATACTGGTTATAGCTGCGAATACGCTGCATCCACCCAAGCACCTCGGGGGCGGTGCGGAAAGTCTTGATCATCTCTCCTGTCCATATTTCAGTCAAGACACCGGCACGCAGTGCGCCATCCGGGGCAAGCTGTCCGGCTGCAAGGGCTACAACATTGCCCGCCACGGCTCCCACTCCGGCAGGCAAGCCGGCTACTGCGGCGAGCACTGCCCCCGAAGCGCTGTTAAAGGCAACCGCACACACCATACAGAAAAGGGCGCAAACTGCCTTTTTGATAAAATTGCTTTTTGAGTTCATTATTCTAATTTTTATAGTTTGTTAGTTAGTCTTTCAGTTCTGGGCAATCCACGCCATACTCGGCTTTGAAAAGCTGGGCGTATTTTGCCGGGTTCTCTTTGCGCATTGTCAGCAGTTCTTTTTCTGGAACTTCACTGAGCTTGGCATATTCCTTTGGTGCTGCTCCAGCTCCGGGGCCGCTGGTCTTGCTAAGGTTGATTACTTCGGTGGGCTTCTGCTGCACTGGCATAAGCTTCAATGTCGCAGTCAGGTTATCCAGTCCGGCATTTTTGCCAAGTGCGATAAAATGGTCGCGGTTCTCCGCCATGATTCGCCTTTCAGCTATGGCGTTATCTACCGCCGCCGTCACTGCTGCAAGCTGGATTGTCTCGACCTGGTCTGCTCTCGTTTTGAGCAGGCGCAATGAAGCCAGAGCCTGCTCCTCGGTCGCTGTTTCCGGCAGACCGAGCAGGGTTAAAAATTCCTTGTTCATCTGTTTTTCTATTTTTTGTTTATTACATTCCTCTCCCTCGCGCTGCTCGGGGTCGGCGTTAAGTTTCAACATCGGTAATGACTTGTGCTCCTCTCCGGCTGCAAGTGTCAGAATCTTTCCTGATTCATAGAGCTTCAGGGCTTCGTCATTGCTGCCTATATCTACTATGCTCACCTCTACCAGCTTTGAGCGTGTCACCGTGGCGCGTGTCTGTCCGTCAAACGCCAATGATGGGTCGTCGCTCACCTCCAGCAGTTCCAAACCGGCAGAAGCCATGCGCAGGAAGCCGTTTTCCCATTTGCTCTGTATCTGCTTGGCAAACGGGTCGTTCTGGTCAAATACCGGGGTGCCTATAAGCCTTGTGCCGTCAAGCCGCAGATTTTCTATGCGTCCTATTGGCCCTGCCGTGTCCTGGTAGTTCCTACGGTGCATCCATAGTAGCACGGGGTTGCGCCTGTATTGCTCCAAGTCTATGCCTGCCGTAAGTATGCGCGTGCCGTAACTGTTCACGGCCTCTGTGGATATTATTACTTCGTTCATTCGTCAATAAAAATGAAGCCGGCACACTCGCGGCGCCGCAATGGTGTGGAGGGGTGGTATGCGCTCGGGCGCCGGCTTCGCTAATCAATCTTTCTTACCATTTGTTGCGGAGGTGGGAATCGAACCCACGACCTTTGGGGAATGAACCCAACGAGCTACCGCTGCTCTACTCCGCGAAATCGTTCTATGGCGCAAAGTTGTGAATGTTTTACAGCCCTAACAAAAAGAGTGTAAATCTTTTACACTCTTTTTTATTATGGGGCTTTTTTGAGCCAATTTTGCAACAGAAAACGCGCCCGCAGTGGGTGCGCTATATGTCTTAAAACTGTTTAGAATATGAATGGCAACAAAAAAGGAACTTGAAAAGATGCGTGAACACGCGCGACTCCTCTTTATGCAGGGCGAGCCTCAGAAGGTCATTGCGGAAAAGGTGGGCGTGTCTGCACAGACGGTGACGAAGTGGGTCAGCGACGGAGACTGGCAGGCTGCTCGCTCTGCGGCAAACATCACACGCCCGGAGCTTGTAAACAAGATTTTGAAAAGCATCGACGTGCTGGTCGAAGACCTCGTGAACGAGCCAAGCCCGGAAAAGACGGCGGCAGCGGCCGACAAGCTTGTGAAGTTCTCGGCAACTATCGAAAGGCTGGATAAAAAAACTTCTGTTGTGGACATCATAGAGGTGTTCATGGCTTTCAGCAAATGGCTGCAATACCGCATGACCTACGACCCGAACGTCACCCCGGAGCTTATACAGACAATTAACAAATATCACGACCTGTTCATCAGTGAACAGCTCCAAAAAACTTTTTAGCACATGGCAACGAAAGCGGAAATAATCAAAGCACAGGAACGTTGGAAACAGCACTGCGAGACGGTGCAGTCTGCAACCGCCGTGAACATCAATGAGACACAGGCGCAGCGCCTTGCTCGCATTCGCCGCCTGCGCTCGGATTATGCCGCTTTTGTCGATTACTACTTTCCGCACTGGACTGTAAACCCGGAGACAGGGAAAGCCACTCCGTGCGCACCGTTCCACGTGTCTGCCGCCAATGCGATTTTGAAGGACCGCAACATTAAGGCGGCTTTTCAGTGGCACCGCGGGGCGGCTAAATCAACCAATATGGACGTGTTCGTCCCGATGTGGCTAATGGCTCAGGAACACCGTGAAATAAATGTAATGGTGCTTGTAGGAAAGAGTGAGGACAACGCCAAAACACTGCTGGGCGACATTCAGGCTGAATTGCAGTATAATCAGCGCTATATACACGATTTTGGGGAACAGTACAACGTGGGCTCTTGGGAAGAGGGTGAATTTGTCACACGCTCTGAAGTCGCATTTTTCGCACGTGGTCGCGGTCAGTCGCCGCGTGGTCTGCGCTACCGCTCGCACCGTCCAGATTATGTGATTATTGACGACTTGGACGACGACGAGCTGGTGGAAAGCCCCGACCGTGTAAACAAGCTGTTTGACTGGTTGCGCTCTGCTCTGTTCGGCACTCTCGACGGCGGACGCGGGCGCTTTATCATGGTCGGCAACTTAATCGCAAAAAATTCCGTGCTGGCGCGGTGGTGCGACATCAAGTCCGTACACGTTACCCGTGTCAATATCTATGACAACCGTGGCAACGTGTCTTGGGCTGCAAAATGGACACCGCAGGAAGTCAAGGACATTGAGGCGGTTGTGGGTTATCGTGCATTTCAAAAAGAATATATGAATAACCCGATTATCGAAGGTGCAATTTTCCGTAATGAGTGGATCCGCTGGGGAAAACGCCCGGCGTGGTCCAAGTTCTCGGAAATTGTCCTGTATATCGACCCCTCGTTCAAAGGCTCCACAAAAAACGACTACAAGGCTGCCAAGCTTTGGGGCAAAGCCGGCACTACACTTTACCACCTCCGCGCTTTTGTCCGCCAGTCCTCCGTTGCCGAAATGGTGCGGTGGTGCTACGACCTCTACGAGTGGACACGCGAGCAGGGCATTGCGGTGCGCTGGTATATGGAAGCCAATTTTATGCAGGACACCATCCTTGATGAGTTCCGCCGTGAAGGTGAACTGCGCAGCTATCAGTTGCCGATTACAGGCGACAAGCGCAAGAAGCCCGACAAGTTCCAGCGCGTGGAAGCCATTAGTCCGTTGTGGGAGCGCGGTTTCGTGGTCTATGACGAGACGCAGCGCGACGACCCGGACATGCTTGCCGGTATTGACCAGACGCTGGCGTTTGAAAAAGGAATGCGCGGACATGACGACGCCCCCGATGCCGACGAGGGCGCAATATGGATGCTGCAACGCGACACGCGCACAAAATCGTTTACCCCCTCTTTCGGCAGGAGGACTAATGCAAAAAATGTATCATGGTGATTATTGACTACTTCCGTGCCTGTCTGTTTGACTGGCGCAAGAAAAGGGCTATAAAACAAGCCCGCAAATCCGCAGAACTCTACCGCAAAAAGTTCCTTGTGTTGGTGCACAACGGTCGCCCGGTCTGCGTCTCTATGCAGGGGATTAGGAAACTTATAAAGCAGCACCGTTTTGCACCGGGATTCACGGCGGAGAAAGCCCGTCAAATTGCAATTTATGAAGCCAGACCCTCTAACACTTCCGCCAATGTTTCTCACCGTTGATGACTACCGCCCCGTATGCGACCAATACGAATTTGAGCAGATAACGCAAAATGAGGACATACGCCTTGCGGCTGAAGCTGCGGCGGTGGAGCAAATATCCTCTTATCTGCGCAACCGCTATGACACTGACCGCCTGTTTTCTGCGGTCGGTTCATGCCGCAACCCTATGGTCGTGCAGTGTGCGGTAAATATATCGCTGTGGCTGATGATACACCGGCTGCCGCAGAACATGGGGCATGAGCGCCGCGAATGCCTCTACAACGATGCCATCAAATGGCTGCGCGATGTCCAGGCTTCAAAGGCTTCGCCCGACTTGCCTGTCTATGTCGATGCTGACGGCACTACCGACACGCACAACCCTATACGCACTGGCTGCATGAAACCTAACCGTTACGACTATTAAAGACCAATTAAACGCTGTTTAACCGATGTTTCGACTATGTGCCAAAATAGAGATTAAGGGCGACCGTGCATGGTCGTTCGACTTCGTTAATGCCGTGGAGATAACCCGCGACACTGAGGAGCTCACGACAGAAGCCAAAATCACAATGCCCAAAAAGGTGAAGTGGGACAAGGCGGACAAAGTACCGGTTAAGCGCGGTGATTCTGTCAAAATATCGCTTGGTTATGACGACAACCTGCAAACGGCTTTCGTGGGCTACGTCCGCGATGTTGGCTTCAAAACGCCCATTGTCATAACTTGCGAGGATGAGATGTTCAAGCTGAAGCAAATGCCCACCAAGAAAAAAGCTTACCGCTCCGTTTCGCTTGAAACTTTGCTGAAAGACCAAGGTATCAGCTACCGCCTTAACATCATGGGGGAGCAGGCACTTGGAGCTTACAGGGTGACGGCCGACACTGTGGCTGCTTTGCTCGGCAAACTGTCTGAACAGGGCATCCGCTCATTTTTCCGCTATGAGGACGGCGCACCGGTGCTTTATTGCGGGGTGTTGTTTGAAAGGGACACAAGACCGGCACAGGTGTTCAAAACAGGGCTGAACATAATTTCAGACCAAAGCTTGCAGCAGCAGAAGGCTGAAAATATGCGCCTGCGCGTTAAGGCTGTCAGCCTCATGCCTGACAACAAAAAAATTAAGGTTGAAGTGGGCGATGCCGACGGCGAACACCGTACACTGCACACCTACAACAAGACTGAAAGCGAGTTGAAGGCATGGGCGGAACAGGAAATAAAAAGGCTGAAACGTGACGGGCTTACTGGTTCGTTCACCACTTTCGGGCACACCCTTGTTGATTGTCTGGACGCTATCGGCATAGTCATAGACGGGGTGAAATCCGGGGTATATCAAGTCAAAAAGAATATTGTCAAATACGGCGATGGCGGCTACCGTCAAGAAATAACCCTCGGGCTGCGCGTCGGCTAAAATTTATTACAATGGCAAATATAAGAGATGCTATCAGACAACTTGCACAGCTGGACGGTGAAACGGTCGCCCTTGTTTGTGTGGTTGATGAAATAGACAAGGCAAAACGTACTGTGGACTGTACGCCGATAAATGAGGGCGCACCGCTGCTCGGTGTTAATCTGCAAGCCAACCAGGGCTCTGACTTCGGGGTGGTCATTTACCCCGAAAAAGGGGCTTTTGTTGTTGTCGGCTTTGTGGCTGACGGCGCTGCAGGGGTGGTGCTTACCACAGACAAGATAGAGTCCGCAGAAATCGTGATCGGTGAAACCTCCGCAGTGATTGGCGCAGACGGTTTGCGCGTGGACACTTCCAAAATGTCTGCACATATCAATGGGGAGGACATTGTTTTCAATGAGGGCAAACTGGACGGACTGGTCATAATCCAGAAGCTCACCGACAAACTCAATGAACTTAAAGATTCAGTAAACGACCTCATAAGCAAATACAACAGCCACACGCACACCACTACGGCGACTATCGGGGCAAGCCCTACGGTTGGGGTTATCAGCCCCACCACAAGCTCTGCTTCTCCGGCTAAGCCTTTCAAAAAAGACGATTACGAAAACACCAAGATAAAACAATGAAGATTTTAGGACTCCAAACTGATACGGAAACGGCGGACTTGCTCGTTCATCAGCGCGCTGCCGTCGTCGCTGAGGCTTCCGGCTTCATTGCCGAAACTGTCCTCCTTGCCGCTCCGGGCGACTTTAAGGAAGTTCCCTTGCTCGGGGCGGATGCGCGGTCTATGCTTGCGGCCAACCGCGACCCTTTCTGGCCAGGCAACACAAAAAAAATGCTGCGTGCTGTCGGGGTCGATGTAGCCGCAATAAACGTTGCCGACACCGGCGTAATCACAATTTCATAAGCTATGGAAATAATAGTAAAAGACCGTCAAACGCTGCTTGACATTGCCATTGCCACCTTTGGCTCGGCAGCTGGGGTTTTCGCTTTCGTAAGGCGAAACGGCATATCCCTGACCTCCGCACTGAAGGACGGGCAAGCACTCACATACGAAGCTGCCGACATTATTGCACCGGCTATACGCGACGCATACGAAGTGGGCGGAATATCACCTGCCACCGACATTGACCGCACAAGCTATCTGTGGCTATTGGCTGCCACCTGGTCGCCTTTCAAATCGGTTGACGGCATCAATGCCGGCATCCATGTCGATTTACCTGCCAGCACGTTTGAAATTGACCCGTTGGAGGAGGCTCTTTCTGATGTTGTTGCAGGACGCCCACCAAAAGAGAACACGGAAATTCACCTTACGCGTATTTTTCAAAATCCGTTTGATGACACATTCGCATAATTTTAATATTTACAATAATGGAAAATCTTACACCCATAACGCTGCCGCAGCTTGACGTTGAAGCACTGGCGGAACGCGCCGCCACCATACGCGATGCAATAAATGCCAAGAGCGTGTCAGCGCAACAGGTAGGCGCATTGTTTTACGACTTGGTGGAGTGCTGCGGCAATGTCCGTGACGCTCTTTCCCTGTTCATCAACTCAAACCTGCCTGAAATTCAGCAGGACATTGACCGACGGCTCGCCGGGGTTGATTCTGCCGTTGAAAAAGCAGCCGCAGAATTGCAGAAGTCAGAAGCAGCACGTGCGTTGGTGGAATCCTTGGTGGCTTCGCTGTCGTCTCAGAACCTTGCCGCACCTCTCCGCATCGACATTCGCCGCTGCCCGGGTTCCGTGACGCTTACCAACGCTATGCGCCCACGCATTGATGCAGCCTTGTTCCCCCGCTTCGGGCTTGGCTCTATTTTCTTTTACGCCGAAAACTCCGCAGCAAGGATTACGCCTGCCGGGGAAATTATCCCTGTGGAGCCAGGCACCGCCCAGATTTATGCCGTGGCAACTGGCGACACGTCCATTTATCAAGCTTTGACGATTGAGGTTGTGCCGCCACGCCTGCGCATGGCTGACGGCGACACGCTACGCCTTGACGCAAAAGGAAATTTAAGATTTACGTAATGGAGCAGGTTAGACACATCAACTACAAAAGCGACTTTGTTCTCCGTGAACGTTTCCGCGACGGTTCGGGGAATATCGTGGCTTTGCCCGATGTGGATTTCACATTGGAATACAGAACCACTCACGGGCGCAGGTTCATTGCTTCACGTACAGGCGGCAAGTATGAGAATTGCACCCCTGACGGTGATGCACTGCTGGTCATTTTCAAGAATCACGGTCTTTGTGAAGGTGATTTGACCAGGGAACTGCACCTCTGCCTGATTAACGACCTTATGCCTGACGGATTGCAGAACATATATTACCCCGAAAAAATCAACGTGCAACTGTGGCACCTTGCCACCGACACGGAGAAGGTGATTGAATGCGACGCCTTGGCTGCCTACACCCGTGGGCTGCCGTTCACTTATGAGGACTTCACCGCTGAACAGCTGGCAAAGCTCAAAGGGGAAAAAGGCACTCCGTTCACATTTGAGGATTTCACGGCGGCACAAATTGAATTGCTCCAAAAGCCTGCGACTGATGCGGCAACCTATGCCAATAAGGCTGCTAATAACGCCAACGATGCGACCGCCAACGTATTGAAGCATGGGCAAGAACTTGCCGCCATTTCAGAAAAGGCGGTGACTGATTGCTCCGCTGAAACGCAAAAGGCTAAAGCCGCAACAACTAATGCTGAAACTGCTGCTAAAAGCGCACAGGATGCGGCAGTGGCGACACAGACGGAAAGGGTGCTGACCGAGCAATCGCGGCAACGGCTTGAAAGTGTGGCTGCTCGGGCGGAAATGGCAGCACAGCCAATAGCAACGGGGCTGCGTGTGAATGTTCCTGCATATATAACAATCGGCAACCCTGTGCCGCGATACGTCGCGGCAGAAGTATTGCCGCTGTCAGCCTTGCAGAACATCATTTACCAGACTAACGGAACGGCGGCTGACATTGAGCCTAACGGACGTATTGTCCCCCGTGAACCGGGCACTGAGCGTGTGCATGTCATTCCTACCGTCGGCACCATGTTTTACAAGACCGTAACCATTACGGTTGTTGCCCCGGCGCTGAGATTATCCTCTGCCGGCTCACTGCGGCTTGACGGTTCGGGCAACATTCGTTTAACTTAACATTCAATATAATGGCAAATTTCATTACAAACATACGTGACTGGTTCGACCGTCCCACACGGTCGGAAATAATGACACTTGCACGCAAAGCGTCAAGCAAACAGGGGCTCAAGCTCACGGCTCAACTGCTCCAGCAGACCGACACCTTGACTAAAAAGGACATTGCCGACTGGCGCAGTGCCCACCAAATGGCGATTGATTACGAGAACCCGAACCGCTGCCGGCTTTATGACATTTACGCTGATGCCGTCCTTGATGCACACCTTTCCGGCTGTATCGGGCAGCGCAAAGGCAAGACATTGCAAAAGGACTTCCGTCTTGTAGGGACTGACGGCAAAGAGAACACGGAAGCCACAGAACTGTTACAGCAGGAATGGTTCACGGACTTCATGGACCTTTGTCTTGATTCCAGGTTCTGGGGGCCAACTCTCATACAACTTGGCGACATTATACACGATGACAACGGTATGCGTTTTGACGGCGTGGAGCTTGTCCCACACAAACACGTAGTGCCGGAATATGGGGTCGTTGTACGTTCACCAGGCGACGATTGGCACAGCGGCATTTCTTACACTGACGGAGACTTTGCAAACTGGGTTGTACCTGTCGGCAAAGGTCGTGACCTTGGGTTGCTGCTGAAATGCTGCCCCTCCTGCATATCAAAAAAGAATATGCTGGCATTCTGGGATATGTTCGGTGAAATCTTCGGTCAGCCGATGCGTATTGCCCACACTTCAAGCCCCGATGAAAACGAGCGCCGGCGTATTGAGGAGTCGCTCCAGAATATGGGTGCAGCGTTCTGGTCACTGTTTCCGGAAGGCACCGACATTGAAATCAAGGAAAGCAGCCGCGGCGATGCTTACAATGTCTATGACAAGCGCGTTGACCGTTGTAACTCTGAGCTGTCAAAAGCAGTGCTGATGCAAACCATGACCATTGATTCGGGGTCCTCTCTATCACAGTCGGAGGTCCACCTGGAAATTTTTGAGCGTGTCACGGAAAGCGATGCCGCAATGGTGGCAAATGTTGTAAATGGAAGGCTGCTGCCGCTCATGGTGCGTCACGGCTTCCCTGTGCAGGGGCTACGTTTCCAGTGGAATAACGCGGCATCATACACACCTGCGGAACAACGCGAAATTGAGCGTCTGCTGCTGGAGTATTACGAAATTCCACCTGAATACTTCACAGACAAATACGGCGTACAGATTTCGGGCGCTCGTGAAGCCAAGACACAGCCCGACCGTTTTTTCGACTAAGCCCCGCTCCTGATGCCGGGCTGCGGGGCTCTTATCTTGCGTTTAATCGCGCTTTGGGTGATTTGTATAGCGAAGACTTGCTGCGGCTTGCAGAGGGCGACTCACGCCCCGATTTTGACGACACGGCATTCTTTGATGCTGCCGGCATGGTCTATAATGCCGGCGGGTTCGATGCGTCTATGCTAAGCACGCCCGAAGCTCGCAAGATGATTGAGGAAACGCTCCGCATACTTAAAACCGGCATTGATTCAGGTTTGCCCGTCGATGTGCCGGAAGTCCTGCGCTATGCCCTTGAAAATAATGCTTTCATTTTCTCGGGCTTCAAGGCTTTCCACACTCTGCGTGAGGTGGGGCTGTCACTGCTCACCGACAAGGGCGAAATAAAGCCGTTTGAGACGTTCCGCCACGATGTGGAGACGGTAAACAAGCGTTATAACCACAACTACCTCTATGCGGAATATAACCACGCCGTAGGGTCCTCGCTCATGGCGGCGCGCTGGCATCAGATTGAAGCCGACGGCGACCGTTACGACCTGCAATACCGCACGGCTCAGGACGACCGTGTGCGTGAGGATCACGCCATTCTGCACGGCACTACGCTGCCGCCGTCCGACCCTTTCTGGGGCAAGTATATGCCGCCGAATGGCTGGAACTGCCGGTGTACTGCCGTACAGGTCAGAAAGGGGAAATATCCGCTTTCAGACCCTGCGCTGTCTATGCAGAAGGGCGACAACTGCACCGAAGCGGCAAAACAGCAAATATTCCGTTTCAACCCCGGCAAGGAGCTGCAACTGTTCCCACCTAAACACCCGTATTTCAAAGGGCCAAAAGCGGAGCCTCTGAAACAAGCCATCGACGGTTATACACCTGCGGAATGGACACCTAAAACAGTGGCAGAAGCGGAGCAATTTTTTCGTGACAAATTAGGGGTCAACTGCTCACTAAAAGGCTTTACAGCAAAACAAATGGAACAAATACAGGCTATATACCGAAGTGCTGAAAGGCATTTGGCATGTTACCCCGAACTAAAAAAGGCAACACAGTATGTCGGCACAATTCAAGGACGCGTTGAACTGCTTGTACAAAAGAAGTTCAAAGAGTTAAAAGATAACCCCAGCTATGCAAGCCTTGGGGATACTTATCTTATGGATTACGCAAAAAAATGGGTTAAAGGCTATAAAGTCGGACCCTCCAAAAATGTGTATGCCTATTCACATGGGGCTTTCAGCGATTGGGGACTCGCTGGCATTGCTTTTAATACTATGTGGAAAGGCGATAAAATAGACACATCACTCGCAAGCGATGTAAAAAGCAAATGGCACCCAGTCGGCACAGGTACATTAAAGGCTGTTTTTGACCATGAACTCGGGCACGAAATCGACCGACTCATTGGATTACATACCAATTCTGACTTTTTGAAATTGTACAATGAGGAAAGGGCAAAAGGCAAGGAACATATTGTAGATAATCTTTCCTCATACGGCTATAAAAATTCAGCTGAATTTATTGCCGAAGCATGGTCGGAATATCTTAATAACGAAAAACCGCGACCTATTGCGGTTGCGGTTGGAACTATAATTAAAAAATTATATGCAGAAAAATATCATACTTCAGGTTCTACGTCAGAATCGACATAAACGCGCATTGTGTCGCGAGGTCTTGCTGGGGTGAATACATAATCGCCTTTTTGCCCCTCAAATATATGGTCGTGGCTCTCTGCGCCGTCTTCCACTATCTCAATCGGGATAATATCAAACGCCGCACAGGTTAAGCCTTTTATAAAGTGCTTGCAGTGCTCACACATATAAGGGCAATCCTCTATTTTGTCCGTAATTTCTGCCATACCGCAAAATTACAATTTTTATTTGATTAAATAACAATTAAACACCGAATAAATGCTCAACGCCAACGAATTAAAAACCGACATACTGAATGATATGCGTGTCGAACTGTCGGAAGAGTTTGACCGAAACTTTGAGCGTAAAGCTTTTTTCTCCGACAAGTGGAAGCCGCGCGCACACGACTACCCGCGCGGCTCTTTGCTCATTGTAACCGGTGCTATGCGTCGCTCCACGCAGGGAAAGGTTGAGGGCAACGGTGTGCGGTTTTCCTCCTCCCTTGCCTACGCCTCCATACATAATGAGGGCGGAACTGGCTTTAAGCCTGTCAAATCACATCAGCGCAAGTCAAGGAAAGGCAAAATTTACACGGTTCGCGCACATTCCAGAAAATTCACTATGCCAAAGCGCCAATTTATAGGCGACGGACCCGATACACAGCGTCTTATTAAGGGCGTAATCGACGACAACTTGCAGAAGTTCAATTTATCATTAACCAGTTTCATAAAGAAATGAGAAAAGCGATTTTTTTAGCCATTGCCGATGCTCTATGCCCGGCTAATCCGGCTGACCCAAAAGCCGACACATCAAAAAATATAGTTCCTTTTGTGGACTTATGGAATGATCAGGTAAACCTCCTTGGCGGCGGAACAGCCTTTGAAACGCCTGCGGTGTTCGTGGAGTTTGAACAAATAGACTGGCACCAACAGAATGCCGGCGCACGCCGTGGCGATATTGCAGTCCGCCTCCACATCGTAACCCGTGCCGTGTCTGCACACGGCTTTCATGATCGACGAATGGAGGAAGCCCTTACAGTTTTCGACTTGATAAATACAATCAACGCCAAAATGCAGGGGCTGCGCGGTGAAAGCTTTGCCGGCTTTCAGCTCACGACATCTGCAACCAACCACAGCCACGCCGAACTTGTGGAAAATGTAGAGCGCTTGGTAACATCAGCCCAAGACTCCACCGGAATGCGTCAGGTTTCACGCGCTGTTGGCCTGTCTGCGGCCATTTCAGCCACGAAGTAATACAGCAACACCCCCGGCGGCTCTGTTCCCGTCGGGGGTGTCATTAAATGCCCAAATCAAAAAGTGTGGGGGAGTTGTCCTGCCGGGAATGCTGTTCACTGTCCGGGTCTATACCCAAGTAGCTTAGGTAAGTGCGGTAACAAATGCCAAACTCGGGCTCAATCCAGTGCCGCCACACGGCTCTGTAACATTTTGCCTGGTTCCCGGCTTCGTAATGTAGTGCGGTGAGCGCTTTGATTTTTTTTGCTCTCGCTATCGTACTTTTATGCCGTCTGCTCATTGCCATTTGCCCGATTTTTAGTATTTTTGCACAATCCTTTTACATCGGGCGGCGTTTGTTTATTGGCTTCTGGCGAATGGGCTGCGCTGCTTTTTTTATGCGCCTTTTTCAGCGTCTGTTTTCCCTGTTTCTACCACATCTACATCTGTTATGCTCAGCGGAATGTTGCGCCAGCCGTTGCTCGTTGTCTCATCGCGGTACTGCGCTCGGATATATCGGCGTGTTTCAGTAGGCATATAGCTTTCTTTTATGATTTTCACGCCCTCTTTGAACTGGTCGTTGTCGCTCTCATCTGCCATTCTCTCCAGTTGGAGCACGCGGCTTGCGTTGAGGTTGCCCTGCTTGTCCTTGCTCAACAACCTAAGCACTGTATTGACAAGTGCTTTTGTCTTTTCATCTGTGGCAAGGCTCTCAATGTACTTGCGCACCATTGCGATACCTGTTTCCGCCATATCGCCCCAGCCGTCAACAGTGTTTACACCAAGTGTCAGGCGCAGGTTGCTTTCTGAATTTGTGAAAGTGTGACTGAATTGTCCATCTTCCTTAAAGCCCACGACTTCCGCTTTCATTTCAAGGACTGTTTGGAAATTGCTGAACACCGTGTCCTTTACCGTCCGAATGTCCTGACTGAGCCTGCGAAGCTCCGGAACGGCTTGTGCCAGTTCCTCATCAATCACTTGCTGATAAGTCACGCGCGCTGCCTTGCGGCGTTCTTCCTCCTCTTTTTTCTTTTTGTCCGCCTTGAAGGCTTCCCATTCTTCCCGCTCTTGGGCGGTCATTGTTACTTGTTCGCTCATTTTTTAATGACTTTTAATTAGTTATTAAATACTGTTTAATTCGCCTTTTATCCCTTTACACCGGCGCAGTGTCATTCGTCGTAGTCGTCTGAATCGGGCATTGAAAATTCCAATAATCCCGCTTCGCTCTCTGCCCATGCCGCAAGTTCCCGCAACAGTTCAATATATGCGTCCTGCTCCAAATGGGCTGTTTCTGTCTTAATGGTCTTTTTCAACCATTCAAGCTCTTTCATGCCATTTCTATAATTATTTATTTAACCGTTCATTCATCAGCTTTATGCGCCGTGGCAATACCACAGAAATGTTACAAACTCGGCAACACTCGCCGTCCTCTTTTACTGGGTAAGGGTTGTTTCCCCAACCGTTAAACTCTTTGCCACAGATGCAGCACACTTTCTTTTTCTTTTTTGTTTCCATATCGCTTAATTATATGTCGGGTCAATGCCTTTGCTGGTCGTCAGTGCCTGCACAAGCATAGCCCCGGCAAGCGCATCAACGCTCTTTTTGTCTTTTGTCTTGTTGTTGAACGCAGCTATGAGGTTGCGCAGACGTTCACGCGGTATCTTGTTGAAATCACTGTACCCGCTTGCGCGCATGGCTATGCCTTTGATGAGCGATATGCCCTGTTTCTGCCCTGTTTCACGCAACCAGCCGCCTATTGCGGCAATCACCTGCTTGCGCAACTTGTCAAGCGATGCAGTGCCGTCCTTATGGTTCACCTGCTCACTCAACTTAGCGCAGATGTCAATCAGCTGGTGTTGGGTAAGGTCTCTGCTGCTCTCAACGCCCCAGCTTGCCAAAACGTCCTTTTTCTGGTCGTCAGTCATGCCAAGCACACTACACAAGGTGTGGAACTTTTTAAGCAGCCCACGGTGGATCTGGTCCATTGTTCTATTTTCTGTTGCCATTGTCTTTATTTTATTTGGTTTAACCAATATGCGTCGGCGCCCTCTTTCCATATTATGAAATCTTGCCCGCCCTCGCCTTTGTCGGAATCCTCATAACGTGTGGTCACAAATGCCTTGTAGCCCTCCACTCTGATTTTTATATCAGCGTCATAACGGATTTTTTTTGCTACACCTCCATCAGGATCATTGCCTGCTTTGTCTGCCTGACTTATGAAAATAAAAAGTTTGTTGGGGAAGTCTGCTTTTAAGTCCTTGAACTGCTGCATATAGAATTTTGTCAGGTACTGCACACTGTCAATTACAATTATGTCAGGGCTTTTCCGCTTCATCAAGCGTGTACGCAGTTCCTGTAAATCCTCTTTGTCAAGCAGTATGATATTACTGCCGGCTTCTGCCATATTTACGCGCTCCCATGCCTTTTGCAGTGACAGGCTTAGCCCTTGCTCGAGTGAATCGTAGGCCACACGCTTGAATCCTGATAGATACTTGCAGAGCATCAGCGTAAAGGTCGTTTTACCACTGCCGCTGCCGCCCCATATCAGCCAAGCCCCGCGCAATTCAGGACGGCCGAAACTCTCCAAAAATGGCCCGTCAAAATCGGCTGTCTCAAATTGTGCCGCCAACACGTTTTTATTGCTTATTGCTCTGCCCATACCGCATCAAATCTTTGTTATTTTCCTGTCTTTCATCATGGCACCACTGAAACCGCCACAGCGCACTGTCTTGATTAGTGCCATTTGCTTGTGCTGTATCTCTGCCGGGGTGGTGCCTGTTATCGTCACTTCTATTAGCCGGATATGGAAGCGAGTGCGCGGCTTCGCTGTGTAATCCACTGGCATGCCATTTTCAAGCCATTGCCATAGTAAAGCCGGCACCGCTTCCGCCTCCAGTCCTATGCTGTATTTATACATTACTTCCGTTTTTTCTGAACCAACCTGTTACTGTTCTCACACATTTCCCCACGCAGTCCAGAAAGCCGCAGAAGCCGTCTTTATCCACAAGCACCCGTATCAGTGCTAACGGCACATAAACCACATACAGCACGCATACACAGCCGCCTGCAATGGCAAACTGCAATGACACAAGCGCAGTCCTCAATGCTTTGCTTTTCATAATGCACCTCCTTTCAATGTCGCCCATACGCTGCGTTTCACGCGGCGAAGGTCGCCCTCGCTTTCGTTTATAATCCTGTTGATACCTTTGTTGTCGTTCAGCCCGTTGGCTACGCACACGGCTGCTATGTCCTCGCTGTTCAGCATCGGGAGTTTCACAAACTTACGCCCTATGCGGCTGTAAATCTCCGCATAGCCTTTGCGGTTCAGGCGCACACCTCGTTCTATGCGCTTTTGCAGGAAACTGGTGGCGGTCAGTATTATGCCGCAATGTCCCTCAAGTTGGTTATATAGACTTATGAAAAAGTAAAGCACCTGGTCAGTAAGCTTGTCTGCTTCGTCAAGCACGATAAGGGGCGTGTCCTTGCGCTTCAACGTATCTACTATATCGTCCATCATCTCGCCCACAGTCGTACCGCTTACGCTCACGCCCATACACTTCAAGAGCTTGCCCATGAATGTGCGGCGGTTCCAGTATTCCGAACAGGTCAGGTGGTAGGCGTTGGTGTGCCCGGCTGCATAGTTCTTCACTGCCTCGGTCTTGCCGCTGCCCGCGTCCCCTGTCACTGCAAGCACCAGCGAGTCGGTCTGGGCGTTTGTCAGCGTGAATGTCATGCACTCGTAGGCTTTGGTATTCACCACCTGCCAGCCCTCGGCTTTGCCTCCTATCTGGGCTGCTATCGTGCGCCACATCTCATCGGCTATCGTGTCCCACTGTCCTGTCAGCGCTTTGCTGATTGTGGCACTGCTCACGCCGTTAAGGCTGTTGGCTGCTTTGTTCTGGCTCCCTTTTTGGTCGCAGTATGCGCGCAGCCGCTCGCAAATCTGTTGTTTCTGTTCCTTTTGCATCGTTAAATCGTATTTAAGTTGTTGTTAAATCAGTGTTTTAGAAAATTGAATAATCATCGGTGCGGTAGTCGCTTGTGTCGGTCGCTGCCGCCCCTTGCGGTATTAACGGCACTTCCACGGTCTTTATCTCCAGTGCTTCCACTTCTTCCACTGCAAGGCGTTTGCGGCTGCGCTGGTCTTTGTGCTGCCCTCTGCTGTCTGTCAGCAGCAGTCGGTCTTCGATGCTGCCGCGCAGTGCCGGGGTTGAAGCGATCAACTGCTCGGTGCGCTGATAATGTGCGGCTATCCGCTCTGCTGTCTGCTTCTCCAGTTCCTTGTTGAAGTTGTTCACGCGCTCCAGCTGCTCATAATCGCCCGGCTTGCGGTCGGCAAGTGCCATTGGCTGCACATACTTTTCTGTGAGCATATAGCGGCGTGTGCCGTCGTCATTCACGGCAAGGACTTCGCTAAGGTCGTCGGGGTCATACTTCACAGTCCAGCGTTCTGCCGCGTGTTCGCGAAATGTCAGGTCGAAGCAGTCATAATCGCGCTTCACGCCTAATATGGTCGGGCGCAAGCCGCACCCCTCCAATGCGTTTTTGAAGCCTGTTTCTGCCCCGAAATTCAAGAGGTACTGTTCGCGGCTCAATGGCAGGCGGCGTTCCGGTGCCAAGTTCTGCATGAGTTCACGGAATTTATCCACTTTGCTCATGCGCTCCAGATACATGATTTCATCTATCTGCTTCCGCACTCCCTGTTCATCAGGGAAGCGGTGGCGCAGTTGGTTCAGCGCCTCGCTGTTCGGTTGCTTCTTCGGGTCTGTTGTTACTCCGTAACCGCTCCAGTTGTTGAACCTGTTGCAGAAAGTGGTGTTTATGTAGTTGAAATATGACTCCACACGCTTAGCTTTGGCGTTCTTGACCCTTGCCGGGGTAAGTTTTTCGCCCATTACCGCATATAGTGGCGACATTGCTTTGAATGCGTAATGGTCGCACTGTATCTGGTTGGCTCGTAGCATCTCCCCGAACAGTTCCCGGCTGTGGATCGCAGCATTGCGCAAAGCCTCTTTTATCAGTTCCGGGCATTCGTGTGTGCCTACGGCGTAGCCTATCGGGTAATCATTGCAAGGGTCAAGCACTACCACCATAGTAAGGCGGTTGGTATAAGTCGTTACATTTCCGCGCTTGGTCTGCTTCGTGTCCTGGTAGAGCAGCTCCACGGTCCAGCCGTCAAGTGTCCACATCAGGAACGGGGCTGTCGGGCGGCTACGTTTCACCTGCATTTCCTTGTTGTTGCGGAAGTTTGACACGCCCAAACGCCCTGCACTCACCACAACGTCCATTTTTTCGCGCCACACTCTCACGGCTGCCGGGGTTATCTCTTTCCAGCCTATTTCACGCGCTGCATGGTTGTAATATTCTGCCACGCGCACATCAGAAAGGTTGTTGTGGTGTCCCAATATGGTTGCAAGCAGGCTTTCTTGGTCCTCAGTCACAACCTTGCCGGCATTGGAGTTCTGATACTTGCCGCTGATGAAGCACACATACCCCTGCTCCACATATTCGGCAAACTTCATTTGCAACCGCCTTGCGCTGCGTGGTAGTGAGTGAGGAAAGCGGTCTGCAAGATATTCAAGAGAATTGGCTGCCTTGCGCCAAAACTCACCAAGTGGCACGCGCTTGTTGCCGCTCCGGCTGCGCTTGCTTTGGCAGTCCTCGATGCAGCGACGGAAAGCGTTCATGATGGCACAGTTGTTGGAAAGTTCCACCTGCTTTAATTCAGGCAGGTTTCTGCCGTCAGGAAGTTTGTAGTCTTGATAGAACAGCAGGGCTGCGCCGTCCGGCTCTATTGTGTCCATAAATTCTTTGCTGTCCGCCTGCTCCTGCAAATCCGGGTAACGCCTGTAAACCTCCGTGCGCCACTTCAACGGCAGACTATCAACAACAAACAGCGCTGTACGGCCATTGCCACCTTTGCGCACCTGCTGCACCTGCCCCTTACGCACAAGCGCATTGAGGTTCGCAGTCGTGATTATGCGCCCGGTCAGCTCTGCGTGGCTGATACATATTTGTCCGTTTATTGTTTCCATACTCAAAGGCTTTCTGCCATTAGTTGAATTTCTGAAAGTTTAGTTACACTTACATTCTCCCAGTTGCCTATGTGGTCACCTTTGCGATTGTACGCAACGACATCTCCAGTGCCTTTATCTACCTCCAACTTAACACCGTTGTCAAAGTTCTGCACCATGAGCTTACGCCCACCCTCTGTGATATTATGCAGCGTTTCGCATACAGGGCAGTGGTGCATCGGTTTCCCATGATAGTCACGCACGGCTACATATCTTATTTTTCGTGCCAGTTGGGAGTCCCGTCGGTAGGTAAGTGCCATATACACAAACGTGGGTGTGCACTTGAATAGCTTTGCTAACTTGGTTTCAACTTCTTTACTTACGTCAATGTAACGCTTTGATGTTGTGTCCATATCCTTTTACTTTTTAAGTTATTACGTTCTGTGTTTTCTTGCCCACCTCCCATTTTTTTTGTACTTTTGGGGGCTGTTATAGCAGTAACACGCTGCAAAGATAATAGGAAATTTCCTAAACTAAAAAGAAATCGTAGGTTTTTTTCTAATTTGCATTAACTTTATCGTATAATAACATGATATTAGAACGACTAAAACAGTATATCGATTTCAAGGGCATTTCCGTTGCTGCTTTTGAGCGGAGCATTGGAATGGCAAACGCATCGTTTGGCAAATCACTTAAAAAGCAAGGTGCAATAGGTACCGACAAATTAGAAAATATCCTAAACATATACCCCGACATATCCCCAATGTGGCTACTTAAAGGTATAGGGGATATGATTATGGTAAATGATATTTGCCAACCAGCCAAAGAAACCGCTCCAACGTATCTGTTAAATATGATAGCAGAAAAAGACACTATGATAAGGGAGCAGGCTGTAGAGATAGGACAGTTACGCGAACGAATTAAACAACTTGAACAAAGATTGGGAAAAACTGCCGACGATGCCAGCATTGGAGCTACTGCAAATGTCGGATAATGGGTGTTGCACCTGCGTTCACCTTTGTACCTCGCTGTACCCCCTATAAGCATCATAAATAGCGTTTTTATGCTGTTTTTCACTGCTTTTTATGGTCTTAAATACATTAAACACTGAAATTCAAGTACTTAAACGAATTTTAGACTGTATATTTAATGGTCCTATTTTGGCATTAAAGGGGGTGTTATCGCTTAAAAAACGCCATTTTTCGCATTAAATTCGGCATTAAAGGGGTCTGAACATACTGCCCAGATGATACCCAACTGTATGTCCAACTATATATCCAACTACGTTTTTACAAACGAAACGAGCAAATTTCCGCGACCTCTACCCTATCCATTTTTGCCCCAAACCTCCCCACTCTTTCGCACCCATTTAACACCCGATTAAAAGCATTGAAATTATCCTCAAGCCTGGCGCGGTAAAACTTCCATCCACTTCCCTACCCTACCGCAGCCGCCTGCGCCTCAAACGTCCGCAAAAGCCCATTTAAGCAGTCTTACGCCTCTTTTCCGTCCGTCTGGCACTGGCGCACGCATAACACGACAAGCGGCAGCTATGAGCCATAAAAAAGCCCATAGCCACCGCCAAAATTAAAGCCGATTAAACAGGAATGAAACCCCGATTAAACGGTTATTAAATGGTCGCGTTCAAAAATTCAACCGGAATTAAAGCAAATTCAAGTTTTTGCACGTTTCGTTTTCCAATCGCCGAAGCCCACCAACCCACAAAACCCTTTCAATATCAAGCCATTACCACAGCACTACCCACACAACCCTTTGCTCACTTCGTTTTTATGCCCATAAAATGTTACATTACGATATTCAGACAAGAAACTGTCTAATGACGAAATATTATCAAAAAAATCATTGTGTTTGCTAAAACGCTCTAAACTTGATAATGCGCTATATAATTTCTGTGCAGCAGGAACTAATAAATTGTCATTCGTTGCCATTAGAAAACACTGATTACAATTATTAAATTAATGACGAATGCTCCTGTCGATGATTTGGAGTTTGGCTTGCGACGGTTCTTCGTAGGCATTGCAGGCCGCAAGGTAATTTTTCAGTTCGGTGAAGTCTGTGCCATAGAGATTGTCGCTGAACTGGTGAAGTTTGGTCATTACGTTGATATACGCCATTGGGTCTTTGTGACGGGTAAGTTTACGCAGTGCGAGAATGTAATCCTCTCGGAACACGGTCGGCACGATTATTCTTGACTGGTCGGCACGAACAAACTCGGCATTCATCATCACACGGGCTATCCTTCCATTGCCATCGTTGAAAGGATGCACTTCGCTAATCATGAACATCATGAATATTGCACGAGCAAACGGGTCAGTCAGGGCTGAATAGTACTTGAAACCTTGTGAAAGCGTACCTTTTACCAATTGATAGTCCACGAATTCAGTCTGACCTGCACGGTTATTTCTCATTTTGAAAACACCGGGATTCATGTGCGGTCGCCCTTCCAACAATATGGTATGGCGATGGCTTAATATTGCGAACAGTTCTTCGGGAGAAGTGGGGACACGCCTCATCTCGGTACGGTTGGAAAGTATCTTGAATGTGCCAAGAATATCATGCGAGTCCTCATCACGCCTCGGCATAGGTATTCCTGAGTCAACGATTTCTTTCGCTTCCTCTATGTCAAACTCTGTGCCTTCTATGTAGTTGGAAAAATAGCTCTCGAAGAATGAAAACAACCGGAACGAGTCCTCATCGGTATTGCGGTTATTTCGTATTACAAAGTAACGGTCTTTTATTGTGTCAAATAAAATTTCAAATAGTCCAACCCGGTTCGCGTCAAACGGATTCCCGGATGCACGGGCTTTTGCCGAATCTGTGGACAATACTCTGGCATCGTGGGTGGACAGCAAAGCGGATATGATGTTGTTGATTTTGGAAAATTCATCGGCCATACCTAATTCGTTGGCTACTTCTCGCAACTCATCGCGGTACTGATTCAACCGTTCTTCACCTCCTGTCAGCAACAGTTGTTCCAGTTTGTTCTCAATTACGGAAATAGGCAACACCCTCGACTCATCTCCTGATTTTCGAGACAGCTGCATATTTTCGAGCATATAACGGTGTTCTCCCGATATGTGCATACCCATAAACGGTATATCATGCGCTGTCGCTTTCGGACCTTTGACAAAATTGAGTATGATACCCGGTAAATCGGTGACACGCCGTGTTGTCGAGTTTGTAAGGAAGAAATCACCGGTGGATGTAGGGCGCATCTCCTTTGCGCTGCGATGGCTGATCAAGGCGTTTGGATAACGATACGCTAAAATCTCGATAAGATTGCGGCGCACTATATTTGCAGGGCTGTCAATCAAGTTTGTCGTGTATATACGAGGAGCCAGCTTGCGCAACTCTCCGTCTTTCTTCTTTTTAGAAATCACACGGGAAATATTCGGGTCTGACGAACCGAATATAATCTCTTTTTGGGTGTCAACTTTAACTGCCATACAAAAAAACACGATTAAGAGAATACAAAGGTATAAATTTTTGCGATTATAACCTCGCATTTTACAAAAAACTGCGATTACGAAGACTTAAAATTTGGAATTATCTCGATTTTTATTCAATAAAAATGCTGTATTGGATAAAATCGGACTTTTTTATTCATTATAGCTCAAAATTGAGCTGCATGTTTTTCTCGTATTCCTCGGCGGGAGGCGTAACGTAGCATCTACGGTTGGCAGCACCACCTGTGCCAGTGCCTGTAAGTAATCGTTTTCCATACCGCAAAGTTCGGCATAACATTTGGATGCCTAAAATTTATCCCCACTAAATTTCTACTGACCCATATATTCCGCCATTCCAACAACGCTTTTTTAAATTGAGCCGTATTAAGAAGGTAAGTGAATAAAAAAAAGGGTCGCAAATTGCGACCCTTTGGTGATCCGCCTGGGGTTCGAACCCAGGACCCCATCCTTAAAAGGGATGTGCTCTACCAGCTGAGCTAGCGAATCTCCCTCTAACGTCAATCAGTTTCCTGATTGCGAGTGCAAAGGTAATACCGTTTTTTCTATTGTGCAAATTTTTCAGCAAGTTTTTTCAAACTATTTTTCAATCCGCGCCGTCAACCCGCTAGTTTTCAACAGATTCTCTATATCCACCTCTGTACGGCTGAATGGTCCGGAATGCTCCAATTTGAGCGACGACATCGCGGCTGCGAAGCATCCGGCATCGGCTATCGAAGCCCCACAAGCACGCTTGTAGAGATAACCTGTGGAATACGTGTCGCCACAACCGGTTGCATCAACCACCTCCCGCGTCGGGAATGCCGGAACAATAGCAAATTCGGTGCCGTCATAAATCACAGAGCCATAACTGCCGAGCGTGATGCACACTTCCTTCACGCCCCACTCCGCAAGCGTGAGCGCCGCCGCCTTCACGTCGGTATGCCCCGTGAGCGACTCAATCTCATACTCGTTCACTTTAAGGATGTCGACATAGCGCAGATAGTCGCGCTTGTTCTTCCAGTCGATTGGATACACCTTCTCGCCGCGCACTTCGCGCAGATAGCCCTGGGCATCGACCGACAGCGTGCCTTTTGCCGACAGCATCTCGAACACGTCGAGCGAGAAGTCGTCGGCGAGCAAGGAGCCGAGATGATAGATGTCGGCCTCTATTCCCTGAAGCGACTGCGCCGTGAACGGGTCGGCCTTGGCGAGCACCCGCTGGGTGCGGTTGTTTTGGTTCTCGCCGTATTTGTTTTCAAAAAACACGGTGTGGCGAGTGGGCAGCACCACCACATCGACTCCGAGAGCGCGGATGTCGTCGACCGACTTCATCTCCGACTGCGCCACCGCCGTGACGAGTTGGAAATTGGCGTCAGGGTTGAGATTGTGGATGCCGTGGGCAAAATAAAACGATGTGCCGCCCGGCATCTCCACCTCCGATTTCGGCGTGATGATCTTGTCGAGCGTTATATGTCCGATACAACAGATTTTTTTCATTCTCAAATATTTATACAGACCGCGCATTGACCACAACACACAGTCGGCTCTATAAGTTGTTATTTAAAAATAGCGTCATAGATGCGGCGTGTGGCGCCAAGATTGTCGCGGATATATCCGCCGGCAATCTCACCATGCTTCTTAAGGTATTCGCCGTCGGAAAGCAGGCGGTTCATCACCAACGCGTATTCATCGCCTCCCGACACCGTAAACGCGCCCTCAAGGGCTATCAAATCGCGTGCCTCCTTAAACTTGCCGTACTTCGGTCCGAACACCACCGGAATACCGTAGACCGCAGCCTCGTTGATGTTGTGGATGCCCACACCGAATCCTCCGCCGACATACGCCACCGTGGCAAAACGATAGCTCTTCGACAAGATGCCATAGCAGTCGATAATCAGGCAGTCAGCTTCGGCTGCCTCTTCGGGCGTGGTCTTGGTGTAGCGCACGGCGGGACGTTTCAACCCAGTCAGAATGCCGGATATGCGGTCCTCTGAAATCTCATGCGGAGCCAGCACCATCTTCATTTCCGGATGCTTGTTGAAGTATGGGATAATGAAATCCTCATCAGGCTGCCACGAACTTCCGACAAACAGCGTGAACGCACCGCGGGAGAACGACTCCACGACCGGCAGGTCGGTGTGGTCCTCAAGGATGTCGGTCACACGGTCGAAACGCGTGTCGCCGGCAACAACCACATTGTCAACTCCTATCCCAGCGAGCAGCGCGCGCGACTCCTCGTCCTGCACAAAAAGCATGTCGTAGCAGCCAAGCATGCGGCGGAATGTCGCTCCATACCATTTGAAGAACGCCTGGGTGGGACGGAAAATGGCTGAAATGATATATGTCGGGATGCCCCGGCGCTTCAACTCCGAGAGATAGTTGCCCCAAAACTCATACTTCACAAAAAACGCCTTCTCTATCTTTACCGCGTCAAGGAAACGGCGCACGAGCGACGGCTTGTCCATCGGCAGATAGCACACCACATCGGCGAGAGGATAGTCCTTGCGCACCTCATAGCCCGACGGCGAGAAGAACGTTAGCAGAATCTTCTTTTCCGGCGTATGCTTTTTTATCATTTCCATCAGCGGTCTGCCTTGCTCGAACTCGCCGAGCGACGACACGTGAATCCAGATGTAGGAGGCCGACGTGTCGACCTTTTCGGCAAGGATGCCGAAGGTCTGCGCCTGACCGGCCTTCATCAGCCGTGCCTTGTTGTTTCGCGTCGCCGCAATCCCCACGGCTGCGGAATAGAGCGAGATGCCGAGATTGTAAAATAGATTCATGCCTTTTGGTGTAAGTTGTGTGTATATAACGACAACGCCTTGCGCAGCCAAACACTGCACAAGGCGTTGATTGAAAAATCGTTTATTCCGGTTGCTTTATGTTTTCTATGCCGCGACGGATACGGCGGATTGTCTCCTCCTTGCCGAGCAGCTCTGTGATGTCAAACATGTGCGGACCTTTACATTCACCAACCACCGTGAGGCGGAAAGCGTTCATCACATTGCCCATATGGTAGCCGTTGTCGGTGATCCATTTAAGCACAATCTCTTCCGACGGTGCCGATGTGAAGTCACTGATTCCCTCAAGCACGCCGATAAGTTGTTCCATCAATTGTGCCATACCGTCTTTCCAACGTTTGCGCACGTCCTTCTCGGCATAGGTTGTCGGAGCCTCGAAGAAGAAGCGTGACTGCTCCCACAAATCGCGCACAAAGTTGATGCGGCCTTTCACGAGAGCCACCACACGAGCCACGTAGGCGGCATCGGCGTCGGCATGCCCGTGTTCGGAAAGGATTGGCATATAGAGCTTCGCCAAATCGGCGTCACTCATCTCCTGCAAGTATTTATGGTTGAACCACTTGCCTTTCTCAAAGTCAAACTTTGCGCCACTCTTCGAGCAGTGCTCGAACGAGAACAGGCTGATAAGCTCGTCCATCGACAGGATTTCCTGGTCATTGCCCGGATTCCATCCGAGAAGAGCGAGGAAATTGATCACTGCCTCAGGAAGATAGCCCGACTCGCGGTAGCCTGAAGAAATCTCACCTGTCTTAGGGTCTTTCCATTCCAACGGGAACACTGGGAAACCGAGACGGTCGCCGTCGCGCTTCGACAGTTTGCCCTTGCCGTCGGGCTTGAGCAACAACGGAAGGTGAACGAACGACGGCATAGTGTCAGCCCATCCAAACGCCTCGTAGAGAAGCACGTGAAGCGGCGCCGAAGGCAACCACTCCTCACCACGGATCACGTGGGTGATTTCCATCAGATGGTCGTCGACGATATTGGCAAGATGGTAGGTTGGCAGATCGTCCGCCGACTTATAGAGCACCTTATCGTCAAGAATCGAAGAGTTGATCACCACTTCGCCGCGCACAAGGTCGTTGACTTTCACGTCACGGTTTGGCTCGACAAGGAAACGCACCACATACTTTTCTCCGCCGTCAATCATGCGCTTCACATCTTCGGCAGGCAGCGTCAGCGAGTTGCGCATCTGCATGCGGGTGTGTGCGTCGTACTGGAAATTCTTGATTTCCGCACGCTTCGCCTCCAGTTCCTCAGGAGTGTCGAAAGCCACATAAGCCTTGCCGTCGTCGAGCAGCTGCTTGACATACTTCCTATAGATGTCGCGGCGCTCCGACTGGCGGTAGGGACCGAAATTGCCGCCCTCGCGGACTCCCTCGTCAAATTTTATTCCCAACCAGGCGAATGCCTCGTTTATATAATCTTCCGCTCCAGGCACAAAGCGATTGGAGTCGGTGTCTTCGATGCGAAGTATGATGTCGCCGCCATGACGGCGGGCAAACAGGTAGTTGAACAATGCCGTGCGGACTCCTCCAATGTGGAGAGGACCCGTTGGCGACGGTGCAAAGCGTACTCTGACTTTTCTTTCCATTTTGCTGACTGTTAATAAATATAATGCAAAATTAGCAATTTTTTTTCAGCCATTACCTATTATGCATTCAAAAAGGCTATACGGCTTCCGTTTTCACGATTTTTTCTTACCTTTGCCATATGAGAATTTTCATTACATTTCTACTGGCAACAGTCATCGGAGCAACGGCTTACTCTGTCGATTTCCGTCTGCGCGACTTCAACGGCGACGACTTCCGCATCGCACAGGTGAAAACGGAGCTGACACTCGTGTTTCTTTACAATTCCGACTGCGACGCATGCCGCAAAGGTGCGGCGCAGATTGAAAAGTCGGCTACGGTCAACTCTCTGACGACGGCAAAAAAGCTGAAGGTGGTGAGCGTGGCAATGTTTGAAGACGGCGACGGTTGGAAACGCAAGGCCGCGACATTTCCCGACTCGTGGAAACACTGCAGCGACGCCTACGACGAGCTGATGGAAGGCGACGCGCTGGTGTTTGAGACCGTCCCTGCATATTTTGTGCTCAACGCCGCACACGAGGTTGTGGCTTCCGACGTGTCGTTCTCCGCCGTGGAGCGCTTTCTGAAAGAGAAACTATAAAAACCTACTTTTAGACTACCTTTTAAATCCCCGCCACAGGATTTTTTTATGTAACTTCGCAGAAAATTATTTACTATATGAGAAAACTGATTTTCACCATATTGATTGCAGCGGGATGCCTGCAGGCTGCCGCCGAGAGAACTGTACCGTTTTTCGACACGTCGCGCCCCGACAAAGTGATTGCGCTCGGTCTGCGTGCCGGCATGAACTCATCGGGTGTGGCGTCCAACTATATGGACAAGCAGCCTGAACTCATACAGAGCAATTTTTATTGGCACTCAGGCGTGCAAGTTGGCGCCATCGCCGACCTAAGCATCCGAAAGTTTCTTGCCATAGAGGTGGGCTTGTTCTGGGAACGACACGGATACGACGCGGCGATGATGGCTGCGACTGCCGAGGAGGACTATATGGGAAGCCAGTTCACGCGCGTGCGCTACAACGATATCCACATACCGGTGCTTATGTCGTGGCGTTTCAACATTCTGCCACAGGCTGTATGGTCGGTCGACTTAGGTCCGTATTTCAGCTACGGTTTGTCGGGAACAAAGAAAGCCGACTCCTACATTGCATTCGGCGAGGAGGACGGACAACTGGTGTTTGACCACAACATCAGCAATCAAAAATATTTCAAAGCCGACCCGAAAGACTTCCTTGCCGTCAACCGCTTCGACGCCGGCTTGAAAGTGGGAACGGGTCTGGCGTTTTTCAGCCACTACACAATCAGCGTATATTACCAACGCAGCGTTAAAAACAATGCCAAGGACTTCGACGGAGGCGCCGACTACCGCCTGCGCAACTGCTCTTGGAGCGTAAACATCGGATACAATTTCTGACAACACTCTTTTTTCAACAAGAAAATTTATCTAAACCGGCACATCCTTTTCGGAATAATTTTCTACCGTTTTTCGTATGATAATTCATAACTTTGCCGATGGAAACAATAAAAATCCATTTCAATGGCTAAGATTTATGAAGATTTGACCAAGTTGGTGGGACACACTCCCCTCGTTGAACTTGGACACGTGGAAAAAGCGGAAAATTTGAAAGCCCGTCTGGTGGCTAAAGTGGAATATTTCAACCCCGGCGGCAGCGTAAAAGACCGTATCGCGCTGGCTATGATCGAGTCGGCTGAGGCCGACGGATCGCTCAAGCCTGGCGCTCAGATTATCGAGCCTACAAGCGGCAACACTGGCATCGGATTGGCATGGGTGGCTTCGGTGAAAGGTTATCGGCTGACACTGACAATGCCCGAGACGATGAGCGACGAGCGCAAAAAGCTGCTGCGCGCCCTCGGTGCAACCCTGGTGCTGACTCCGGGCGCTGACGGAATGAACGGCGCCATCAAGAAAGCCGAGGAGCTGCGCAATGCCAACCCCGGATCGGTGATACTTCAACAATTTGAGAACGATGCCAACCCCGCAGCGCACCGACGCACAACGGGCGAGGAAATCTGGACGGACACCGACGGAGAGGTCGACATCTTCGTTGCCGGAGTAGGAACAGGCGGCACCGTAAGCGGCGTGGCAGAGGCTCTGAAAGCCCACAAGCCGGAGGTGAAAGCCGTGGCTGTGGAGCCTGAATCATCGCCGGTGCTGTCGGGAGGCAAGCCGGGTCCCCACAAAATCCAGGGCATCGGTGCCGGTTTCAAACCCAAAAACTATCACAGCGACGCCATCGACACCGTCATCCCCGTCTCAAACGAAGACGCTTTCAGCGGTGCGCGCCAGTTGGCTAAACAGGAAGGTCTGCTCGTGGGCATATCTTCAGGAGCTGCATTCTCTGCAGCTTTGAAACTCGCCAAGCAGCCCGAAAACGAAGGAAAGACAATCGTAGTGCTGCTCCCCGACACCGGCGAGCGCTATCTGTCGACACCTCTGTTCGTAACCGAATAGCAGCGACCTCAACAACCCACCGCAGAAACAAAATCGGGCAGACCAAAGTCTGCCCGATTTTGTTTCTGTTTTCAACGATATTATCGCTTCACAAACTTCATCACATTTTGTCCGGCCTTCACGAAGTAGACTCCTGTAGGCAGACCGCTGACGTCGATGCTTTGGTCTTTGTCGGCTGTCGTGCTGACAACCACTGCTCCTGTAGCCGACATCACTGTCACGCCCGACGTCTCTTCCAATCCAAGGATTCTGAACGACTCTGTCGCCGGATTAGGATATACGCGGAGCGAAACGCCCTTGACTGCCGCCACCGACGACTCTCCGACACCGATGCGATAGCCCAGCGGCGAGCCGTTAGGCGCAGTCACATACGTTGTGCCTACCTTCTCGGCTGCTACCGACTGCTGCGAAGTGGCGTTCATCTGCATTGTATAGACACCATTCTCAGGGAATGTGACAGGCACCGCTACCGTCGCGCTCTCGCCTGCCTTGATTGTCACGTCAGGAATCTCCACTTCAATATATTTTCCACTCTTCTCACAGTAGAACGAAGCCTTGACAGCCCCCTTGAAATCAGCCGTCGCAGTGTTGGTCATCGGCACGTTGAGCGTCTGCTGCTCGCCTTTCGGCAGATATTCCGAATTTGGCAGTTGCGTCTCGGTTGCTGCTATTTTGGGTATGTTGGCATATTCCGTAGGCAGAATCGTGATTATCTGTCTCTCCGCATCCGGGTTGAGCAAACCGCGCTCGCCGTCGGGAGTGGCGTAGCGCATCGACAGTTCATAAGCGCCCTCCAACGGATAGAGGCTGTTGGGCACATAGAAATAATATTTATCGTCAGACGGCACCGGCACATCGGCAAACGTGCAGAGGCGCACCTCCTCGCCTGTCTCGACCGACTTTGCATAGACGCTCATATTGACATTGCCGTCCATCTTGTTGACCGAATTTCTTGCTGCCCTGTTCCACAGCCACACTTTAGAACCCCAATAATACGTAGTGCTCTTTTCGGAATACAAATCCTTGGCGCTGTCGAGAATCGGATAATCCACCGCCGGCTTCACATCAATTTGAAACTCCTCGGCGTACGTATATTCACTGCTGTTGTCGTTCTTTACCCCGACTTTATATGTCCCGCCAGGCAACATAAATCCCTTTTCATTCGTTGCACTTATGCAAAACGTCTTCTGCTCCAGAATGTCGGAATAATATCCGTCAAACGCATATATGCTGCGACCGGCTTCGTAGACAGCTCCTGTCTCCGTGTCGGTAAATGTAAAACCAAGCGCTCTCTTTACGCCAGGAAGACGATGCGAATCGTCCTGTACGGCTACCGTAAGATAAAGCGGAGCCTTGCCTATGAGTTCTGCCGCCGGCTCTATGGAAAGAATTTTTCCCGACTGCACGGAATACTTTTCAAGCATCGGAGCCGTGCATGTCCATTCGCCGCCATTTATATTCATTATTGTGCGCATACCCTCGCGGGCAGGCAGCGCCGTCCACGGATTCTCCGTGTCGCGCTCCTTGTAATAGAGCGTCAGCTCATAGTCGCCGTCGGCAAATGTCGGGTTTTCATTGCCGGCAGCGTCGGTCCAGTCTCCGTACTCTTTACCGCTGTTCATATAAGGATAGCAACCCAACTTGTCATATTCGTAATCCTTACGGATATATTTTGTCACGCCGTTCTGCATCAGTCCAATCGTGAACGTATAGCTCTTGTCTGACTCATAGTAGTTGGTCGTGACTGTCCCGTAGCTGTTGCCCTGGTTGAAGCCTATCAGCTTTATGCCCTCCGCATACGGAGCGTCGGCTGCCGTGCGCGGACGCAGCCCCACGAGCATCTGTTGCTGACAATAATAGCCTCGAGTCTCGTCGGGAGCCTTGCAGTAGGTCACGTCGTAATAGCCGTCGGCATCGCCGCTCCATCCCCAGTTGATATGCACATTGTTCTCGGCGTCGATGCCGTCAATCACGAAGGCATGGCCCGAAGCACCGTTGTATCCGGAATAAAGTATCGGACGTCCGGCCGTAAGCTCTTCCTGTATGATAGTCATCCAAAGCTTTGTGGGAACATATTCGCGCACCCAAATCTCACAATTGTAGTCGTAATAGCGGTTGAAACCAACGTATGGGATAGCGGCGCTCGTCGCACCCGACCCCGACCATGTCACATCGTATTTCGCCTTGCACGACACTCCTGCCTCATACATCAGCTGCGCCACGGCGTCGGCCTGTGCGTCGGTATAGGAGCCTTCCTCATAAACATCGAGCATATTGGCCCAGTCGTAACTTATTTTTGTGAAATCAACAGAGATTTCCTTGTTGCCAGCACCCTCGTTGACATATTCCAACACATCATAGCCCTTAGAGTTCGACTTGTAGTAGTTAAGGATCTGAGCCATCGCGGTGGCGGTGCAGCCCGTGAGCATAGGATTGCCGTTGTATTTCGGACATTTGCGGTTGAACGGAGCGCCCTGTCCCCATTTTGTCTTCAGCAACGGAGCCACCGGAGCCACTGTAGGCGTAGGATAAGAGTTGCTGAAATCAGAAGAGGCTGTGGCTGCCTTGTAAGCCACCATCCATTCCTGCAACGCTTCCGGCATATTGTCGAACGACAGCCCGGCATCGGTGGAGTAGCCCATCACCCGCAAATCGTCGCCGTTGGCCGACATAAGCACGAAACCGCCTTGCGGAGCATTATAGGCATAGAACTCTGCCTTTTTCAGCGATTTGGTCTTTTTCACAGCCTTGTCGGATGTCGACATGACAGCCGCCGTCAGCGAGCCGCCATCGGCGGTCTTTCCGCCCATTTTCTGGGAGAGAAACTGCTCTGCCATAGCCGCTGCCTCTTCGGGCAGACTCGCAGCCGACACGCCAGCCCCTATCGCAAGCGACGCCAACAAGATGTATTGAATCTTTTTCATGCAATTATTGTTTTTTACAATTATTTCGTAAAGGTAATGCAAATTTTTTCAACTTTCACAAGATATTATCGTTTTTATCTATAAAAGAACTCTTTTTTTTGCTTTTGAACCACAAACCACACGCAAAGCGGTAAGCCATAGAGCCGTAGCTTGCAGCCAAAGTGCGATTTTTCAATTCGGATGTGAGTCTGCGCAAGCTGCATCTAAGGCTGCCGAAAATCCGCATAACATAGAAAAGCGACCGCTACGCATACTGTTAGTCAGCACACGGAGCGGTCGTTATTTTTATCGGCAACCCTCTTGTTACCGCGGAATCTTCAGCGACTGTCCAATCTGGATGTTGTTGCCCTTGATGCCGTTGGCTTTTTTAAGTTTTGAAAGTCCGACACCGTATTTTTCTGCAATCTCTCCAAGCGTCTCGCCTCTCTTCACCTTGTGGGTTTTCTGCTTTTTCTTGCTCGTCTTGTCGGTTTTATCTGTCTTTCTGTCCACTTTCTTGTCGGAGTAGACCTTCAAATTCTGACCTGCGGCAATATTGTTGCCCTTGATGTTGTTCCACTTGCGCAGATCGTCGACCGTCACGCCATATTTTGTAGCAATCTGCCCGAGTGTCTCGCCTTTCTTCACCTTGTGGGTCTGCTCTGCCGCTTCATTGTCGCGGCTGCGCGATGATGTAGAGGTTTTGCCGTCGGCTTTGAGTTTCAGTTTGTCGCCCACACGGATATTGTCCGACTTCAAGTCGTTCCATTCGCGAAGGTTGGCAACCGAGACACCATATTTATCGGCGATAGCCGACAGATTCTCACCCGACTTCACTGTGTGGACTGCAGGAGCGGCAGGCGTGTCTTTTTTCTTCTTGACAGCCTTCTTGGCATCAACCACAAGCACCTGTCCAGCCATAATGTTGTCCGACTTCAAGTCGTTCCACTCACGGATATCGGCGATTGTCACGCCATACTGTCCAGCAATCGAAGCCAACGTCTCGCCACGCTGCACCTTGTGACGCTCAGGATTGCGCGGAGCTGTTGTCGTGGTCGTTGTTTCTTTCTTTTTCTTCTCAGGAGCTGCCACTGGAGTTGTTTCAGCCACAACGGTTTCCTCTACGTCAACCGTTTCTTCCTCTTCGGTTTCGGGCTGCTCAACACGCACCTTCTTGTAGGTGTTGATTTTCAGCGTCTGCCCACGTTTAAGCCTGCTGCTGCGCAGACCGTTCCATTTCTTTATCGACGACACCGACACGCCGTATTTGCGCGCCACCATCGAGATTGTCTCGTTGCGTCTCACCTTGTGATACTTCACCACAAGCTTCGTTGTCGTCTCGCCATCGTCGTTGCTGACTGTTGACGGATCGACAGGCACCACCACATCACGGCGGGCATAGAGCGCAGCATTGTGGGCCACGATGCTGTCCTCGCTGACGATGTAGCTGTAGATTTGCTGCGACGGCAGTGTAAGCGCATACGGACGGATGTCGCCCGGAATCTCATCCTTGCGGTATTGGGGGTTGAGCACGCGGAGCTCCTCCATCGGGATGTTGAGCACCGCCGATATCTGCTCGAAATGCACTCGCTTGTTCACGTGGATTGTGTCGGTAAGAATAGGCCGACGTGCAAGCGATTTTCCGAGGTTGTGGTCCTTGTAATAAGTCATCACATAGTTTGCCGCGATAAACGCAGGCACATATCCGCGCGTTTCCTGCGGCAGATAGAAATATATGTCCCAAAAATCCTTCTTCTTGTCGGCAGTTCCTCCGGCGCGGCGCAAAGCCTTGTTCACATTGCCCGGACCGCAGTTGTAGGAAGCGATGGCAAGCGACCAGTCGCCATAGATGTTGTAAAGTTGCTTAAGGTATTTTGCAGCCATTTCCGATGAGCGGATAGGGTCGCGGCGCTCGTCGATGATGGAGTTCACCTCCAGCCCCAAGCCCTTGGCGGTGGTCAGCATAAACTGCCACAGACCGGTGGCGCCCACGCGCGACACAGCATCTGGATTCAGCGCCGACTCAATCACCGGCAGATATTTCAGTTCCAAAGGGACACCCTCTTTCTCGAGTGCCTGCTCGAAAAACGGCATATAATAGAGGCTCAGTCCGAGCATCTCCTCCACCAGTTGGCGCCGGCGCTGCGTGTACATATTGATGTAGCTGCGCACCACTCCGTTGTATGGCATCTCAATGACTGTGGGCATCTTCTGTAGCCGGGCAATGAAATCTTTGTCAGACGTAGGCACATCGCTGAGGTTGGCACCCGAACGGTCAACCACTGCGTAGTTCTGAAGATACCAGTTTTTCATCAGTTCCTGAGTGTCGGTCTCAAAACTTTGTGGATAGACGATAGTGCTGTCCTGAATGTTCTCCTTCAGCGAAAGCACGGTAGGCCGGGCGAACGACGTCAACGCCGCGCCGGCAATCAGGCACAATGCCAATATTTGTTTCTTCATCTGTTTCCTTTCCGTTTTAGCGGTTCAACTTTTAAAAAGTGAAAGCACAGCCCACTCCAAAAGAAGGTTTCGTGTCGTTCTGCTCTATCGACGGGTAAATGCTCATCGAGAGGTCAGGCGAAATGTCGAAATGCGACAGCGAAGCGTCGACGTAGGCATCAATAATGCAGACGGCATAAAGTCCGACCATACCGATGATACACAAGTCGCGGTTACGGCGATAGAAGTCTTTTTTCGACTTCAGAGCCTTCGTAAGCCACGTTTTGTCGATGTCCTCCTCCTTTGTGGTGGATGGATAGAAATCCATATAACTTTTTGTGTTCGGATCGCTGTCCATGATGTCTCTATAAGCTTTCGTATAGTCAGAGAGCATCCTGTTGTTCCAAGATGTGGCGTATGCCAGACCGACGTATCCACCCACCACTATCGGCACTTTCCAATAGCGGCGGTTGTAAATCTGCCCCAGACCCGGACAAAGGACAGAAAGCCACAGCGCGCGGTTAGGGTCAGGATTGAATATGCGCTTCACGCCTATCGGCGATGGCACGGAGTCGGCGGCTGCCACAAGAGTGGAGTCAGCAGCCATGTCAGTGCGGACAAGAGGCTCGGCTATCGACATCGAGTCGACAGCAACCACAGCGTCGGGAGTATCCGTCCCATCAACGGGCGCCATCCCTTGACCATCCGGCTGACTTTCATCAGCAAAGATAGGAAATGAGAATGAGAAAGCCAAGCATAGCGCCAATGCTATACTTTTTTTTAATATTTCGTTGCCTGTGAACGCGGCTTTTGACAAAAATTTCAATTTTGTTACTAAATTTTCTAATCCAAGTTACCTTTTACGCGGTCAAAGATAGTAATTAATCTGGCAAGTTCTTCCTCATTCTTGAAAGGAAATGCTATTTTTCCCTTGCCTTGCTTGTCGCAGGAGAACTGCACTTTGGTCTGGAACGCCGACGACAGGTGTTTCTTCAGGCTTTCAAACTCCTTTGAGATGCTTGCCGAAGCCGCCTTCTTCGGCGCTTCTGTCGCCGAGGTCTCGTTGTATTCCTTTGCAAGCTCCTCAACCTGGCGCACCGACAATCCTTTCTTCAGAATTTCATTGTAAAGGCGCAGTTGCAGTTTCGGGTTTTCCACTGCCAGAAGCGCACGTGCATGACCCATGTCAACGCGGCGGTCGCGCAGACCGAGCTGCACCTCTGCCGGCAGTTTGAGCAGACGCAGGAAGTTGGCTATCGTGGCGCGTTTCTTGCCTATACGCGTCGACAGCTGCTCCTGTGTGAGCCGATATTGGTCGATGAGTTTTTTAAACGTCAGCGCCACCTCTATGGCATTCAGGTCCTCGCGCTGAATGTTTTCGATGAGCGCCATCTCTGTCAGCTCGCTGTCGTTTGCCGTACGGATATATGCCGGCACCGTTGTCAGTCCGGCTTTCTTGGCGGCGCGGTAACGGCGTTCGCCCGAAATTATCTGATATTGGTCTGCTCCGAGTTTGCGCAGCGTGAGCGGCTGTATGATTCCAAGCTCGCGTATCGAAGAGGCAAGCTCTTCAAGCGACTCCTCGTCAAACCATGCACGCGGCTGTTCGGGGTTTGGAGAAATCTGCGACAGTTCAATCTCATTGATAGCCGACGAACCGCTGGTCTGGATGTTGTCCATCGAAATCAGCGAGTCGAGTCCACGGCCGAGTCCCATAAGTTTCTTTGACATAGCGGTTACTGTTTGTTGCGTTTGAGTAATTCTTTGGCGAGCTGCATGTGGCTTGTGGCGCCACGGCTTGTCGAATCATAAAGGATGGCTGGAAGCCCGTGGCTCGGAGCCTCCGACAGACGGGTGTTGCGTGGAATCACAGTGTCAAACACCATATCGCCGAAATGCCCTTTCAGCTCGTCGAAAATCTGGTTGGCGAGGCGCAGACGCGCGTCGTACATCGTCAGAAGGAAGCCCTCGATTTCCAATTGTGGATTGAGCTTCGATTTGATGATGCGTATCGTGTTGAGCAGTTTGCTGATGCCTTCCAATGCGAAATATTCCGCCTGCACGGGAATTATCACCGAGTCTGACGCCGTGAGCGCGTTGACCGTGATGAGTCCGAGCGACGGAGAACAGTCGATGATCAGGTAGTCGTAGTTGTCTCTCACCTCTTCGAGCAGTCCCTTGAGCACCCGCTCGCGGTTCTGTTTGTTGATGAGTTCAAGCTCCGCGCCCACAAGGTCGATGCGCGAGCCCACAAGGTCGAGTTTGTCCACACACGTGCTGCATTCGGCGCCGCGCAGAGGATAGCCGTCGACAAGACACTCATAAATCGATGAAGACATTTGTTTCGGATCTACGCCCAGTCCCGACGTGGCATTGGCCTGCGGGTCGGCATCGATGATGAGCACCCGCTTGCCAAGCGTGGCGAGCGAGGCTGCAAGATTGATGGATGTGGTTGTTTTTCCGACGCCACCTTTCTGGTTGGCGATAGCAATAATTTTACCCATAGTCTATTCGTTTTACGAATGCAAAGGAATTACTTTTCATTTCAACGACAAAACGAAAAACGGAAAAACTGCCGGAATTGTTGATAACTTGCCCTTTTTGTTAATAACTCCATTGTTCCACGCATTATCGGACAAGTTGTTAACAAGTTATGCCATGTGGAACATTTTCTAAACACCGCTAAAAAAAGCAATACGCTCTACAGTTCAGAGCCGTCGATTTTCACTGCAACATACTCCACCGGGCGTTCCACGCCGCCGCAACTCCATAATGCAGCCGTCGCTACGGCAAGCAGCATTTTCCCTAAAAGATTTTTAATCATAGATATTAGTTTTTTGAGTTTTATATTATATTAGATTCGTTTCTTTGTTTTTCAGCTAAGTTCCTATCTTTGTTTTTCAGCTAAGTTCCTACAGCATAAGGATGAGCAGCTGCGCGATAATCACGCGCACAAACATGCCCAAAGGATAGACGGTGGCATAGCTCACCGCCGGCGCGTCGCCCTTGATGTTGTCGGAGGCATAAGTGAGCGCCATCGGGTTGGCCATGGCGCCGCAAAGCATGCCGCACGTCTCCCCGAAGTTGAATTTGAACCACCGCATCGCCATTATGCCTACGATGATTGTCGGCACAACGGTAAGCACTGCTCCGAGCGAAATCCAGGCAAGTCCCTGCGGTCCGACAAGCGTGTCGAAGAAATGTGCACCGGAGTCAAGGCCGAGACAGGCAAGATACATCGACAAACCTATGCCGCGGAGCATCAGATTGGCAGAACGCGTGGTGTAGGTGACCATGTGCAGACGCGGTCCGTAGCGGCCCATCAGCAGTCCTGCCACAATCGGTCCGCCGGCAAGTCCGAGACGCACAGGCACGTCGGTCGACGGCAGGCTGATTGGAATCATTCCCAATGCGAGTCCGAGGAAGATGCCCACAAAAATCACCGCAAGGTTCGGCTCATTGAGAGAGCCGGCACGGTTGCCTATAAGTTTCTCGGCATTCTCTATGTCGGAAGCGTTGCCCACCATCGTGAGCCGGTCGCCCATCTGCAACACGAGGTCGGGGGTGGCAAGAAGCATCACGCCGCTGCGCAGCACACGCGACACCGTGACGCCGAACGTGTTGCGCAAACGCAACGAACCAAGACGCTTACCGTTGATTTCCGGACGCGACACGATAATGTGGCGCGACACGAACTGACGGTCAAGCTTGTTCCAATTCACGTGGTGATTCCAGTCGCGGTTCTCGCGTTCTCCGAAAAGGATTGTGAGTGCCTCCACGTCTTTCTCCGTAGTGACAACGAGTATGCGGTCGCCTTCCTCAAGGGTGACACGCGACGTGGGCATTATCAGTTCTTTGGCGCGCCACAGACGAGAAATGATGAACTGCGACGTCGACGACCGCTGCACATCACCGATTGCATAGTGGAAGATTGCCGGATTCTTGATTACAAACGTGGCGATAAACGTATGGTCGGAATGATTTGCCTCGCGCTCCTTCAAGTCGCCGGGGCGGGTGAAGAACTTGCGCAGAACGATGATGGCGAAAATCACGCCCACCACACCGAGCGGATAGGTGACGGCACAACCGAGGGCTGCTGTTTCTGCCGGAAGCCCAAGCTGCACAAGCGTCTGCTGGGCAGCGGCAAGCGCGGGGGTATTGGTCGTGGCTCCGCACAGCACGCCTGTCATGTCGCCGATGCCGTATCCAAGTCCGAGGCTCATCGCCACGGCGGTGAGCGTGCCGAGCAGAATCAGCACCAGTCCGGCGAGGTTCATCTTCAGTCCGCCTTGCTGGAACGCGCTGAAGAAACCCGGTCCCACTTGCAGACCGAGGGCGTAGACAAACAACACCAATCCGAAACTTTCTGCATAGTTGAGCATCTGATGGTCGATCGACAAGCCGAGATAACCGGCGAAAATGCCCATAAAAAACACGAATGTGACACCGAGCGAAATACCAGCCACACGAATGCGGCCGAGCGCCAGTCCTGAGAATATGATAAGAGCCATCACGACAACAGCCTGTATTGCCGAATGCTCAAAAAGCACACTGTTTATCCATTCCATGCCACAAAGGTACGACAATTCATCCAATTTGTAATAATTATTTAGACTCGGAGAGTCGCAGACTCCTTAATTATTGTGTGGCGGGCGAACGTTTTGGCGAAAGATTCATCGTTTGGGGACAGCGACCGCGCCAATGAATGCCAGACATATATAAAAAAATAATCCGACTAATCTCTCGATCCGTCGGATTCCTTAACCTATGATTCACTTATTTGTTGTTGCTTTTTCTTATAACAATAACGCAAAGATTTAGTTCATATTGTATGCTGATAAAAATTTTTTTTATCGGATAGGATGATATTCTACAAACGCCTCCATTGCCTCATAGGATGCAAGGCCAAGACTGCTGTAAAGTTGAGCAGTGGCACGGTTGCGGTCTTCAGCACGCTGCCAGAACAAGCGGTCGTCGTCGCCAAGGAACGGAGCGTTCTCCATCTGCGACTGGTGCTTGAGGATGGTGTTGCGTTTGAAGCGGAGCTGCTCTGGGCTCATAGGAACTGCCATCTCGATGTGGTCGATTTCCCATTCTGCCCATGCGCCGCGATACATCCAGATGCGGCATTCTTTCATCCATTCTACGCCATCGTCAAGAAGTTCGTCAATAGCGGCGAGAACAGCGTCGGTGCAGACACGGTGAGTGCCATGAGGGTCGGCAAGGTCGCCAGCCACGAAAATCTGATGAGGCTTGACTGAAGAAATCAAATCTTTCACGATTTTCACGTCGCGCTCAGAGAGGTCGCCCTTCTTGATTGTACCCGTTTCGTAGAACGGCAGGTCAAGGTGGTGTACGTTCTCTGGCTTAACACCCATCCAGTTGCAGGCTGTTTTTGCCTCCGCACGGCGGATGCGGCCCTTGAGCATACGGAGATCGAGAGAGTCAACGTCGCCAGGATGTTTTGCGGCGAGGAACTTCTTGATTTCCTCTGATTTCTGATTATAAAGTTCGGTGTCGAGACCGAATTCTTTCTTGATTTGATCCATAACGAGGATGTAGCGGAACATATCCTCATCACCCACTGCGATGTTGCCCGAAGTTTCGTAAGCCACATGCACATCGTGCTTCTGGTCAACGAGACGCTTCAGCGTGCCGCCCATAGAGATTACGTCGTCGTCTGGGTGCGGGCTGAACACAATCACACGCTTTGGATATGGTTTGGCGCGCTCCGGACGGTCGGTGTCGTCTGCATCGGGCTTGCCGCCTGGCCATCCTGTGATGGTGTGCTGAATGTCGTTAAACACCTTGATGTTCACGTTGTATGCCGAGCCAAACTGTGCTGCCAGTTCGTTCAAGCCATACTCGTTATAGTCGTTGCTTGTAAGTTTCAAAATTGGTTTGCCTGTCTTCTCGCAAAGCCATGCGATGGCGCGGCGAATCATCTTGTTGTTCCATTCGCACGAAGTAACAAGCCATGGGTGGCAGATGCGTGTGAGACGCTCTGCTGCCGATAAGTCGACAACAACTTTGGCGTTGCGGTGCATCTGAAGGAATGACGCTGGCACTGTCTCGGATGCTTTGTCTTCAACGGCTGCTTTCACAATCTTGGCCTGGCTTTCGCCCCATGCCATTGCAAGCACTTTCTTTGCTGCAAGGATGTTGCCGATGCCGAGTGTGATTGCTGTGGCAGGAGCCACAGCAAGGTCGTATGCGCTCGACACGCTGCGGCGTGTAACGCTGTCGATGAGGGTCATGCGGCATGCTGATGAGAATTGCGAACCTGGAGCGTTGAATGCCAAGTTGCCTGCAGCACCGATTTCGCAAAGCACGAGGTCAAGACCTCCGCATGCGTCGATTTCTGCCTCATAAGCGCGGCAGCCTTCGTAAAGGTCGGCCTTTTCCACTTCCTGGTTGAATGAGTGCACATTCTCTGGCTTGATGTTGACCTTGCTGAGGAGCAAGTTGTTCAAGCGGTCGAGCGTTGAAGGTGCGCCAGCTTCTGTTGGATAGAACTCAAACAGGTTGAAAACCACGACGTCCGCGAAATCAACCTTCTTATTCTCGTAACGGTTGATGAGCTCCGCATATACCGGAAGCACGCTGTTGCCTGTGCCTAACGCAATAACACATTTGCCCTTTTTCTCGACATTCTTCTTGATTGTCGCAACAACTTCGTCAGCGAGCAGTTTAACGCCGTCGTCGGTTGTCTCTGATATATGGGTAAACACTTTCTCTTCCCGGCACAAAGATGCATATTCAATCTTGTTTTCCGGTGCATAGTATCTCTTTGGAACGAGATCCAGTTTGATTTGTGAACTTAAATTAGTTTTCATTTTTTAAGACCTGTTTTCGGTTGATGCAAAGGTATATGTTCTATCAAAAACAACAAACGTTTTTTATAATGATTAACGTTTAATATCTTATTTTTTGGTTTATGCCGGTTATTTTACCGCACAAAAGTAGTAACATTCTGCGTAATCTCAAAAATAATGCCTACTTTTGTGCGAAAATTCTAACATAAATTTTAAAGATATGCGTCTAATTATCGAACCTGATTATGCAAAGGTATCTGAATGGGCTGCCAACTATGTTGCTTCTCGCATCAACGAGGCCAACCCTACTGCCGAGAAACCTTTTGTTTTGGGATGCCCTACAGGCAGCTCTCCACTAGGAATGTACAAACACTTGATTGAGCTCAACAAGGCTGGAAAAGTGTCGTTTGAGCACGTTGTAACTTTCAACATGGACGAGTACTGCGGGCTGCCGGAAGAACACCCGGAAAGCTACCATTCTTTCATGTGGAACAACTTCTTCAGCCACATCAACATCAAGAAAGAGAACGTAAACATCCTCAACGGCAACGCCGAAGACCTCGACGCTGAATGCCGTCGCTACGAGGAGAAGATTGCCAGCTACGGCGGCATCGACCTGTTCCTCGGCGGCGTTGGTCCTGACGGACACATCGCATTCAACGAACCGGGATCATCCCTCTCTTCTCGCACTCGCCAGAAAACGTTGACTCTCGACACGAAGATTGCAAACTCCCGCTTCTTCGACGGCGACATCAACAAGGTGCCTTCAACTGCTTTGACTGTAGGCGTCGGCACTGTCACTTCTGCCAAGAGCGTGCTCCTCATCGTTAACGGATACAACAAGGCCCGCGCATTGCAGCAGGGCGTTGAAGGTGCGGTTTCACAAATGTGGACAATCACTGCTCTCCAGCTCCACCAGAAGGCTATCATCGTTGCCGACGAGTCTGCAACAATGGAATTGAAGGTGGGCACATACCGCTACTTCAAGGATATCGAAGGCAAGAACCTCGATCCTGCATCTTTGTTGAAATAACAAACCACAGCATCACCCCCAAAGCGGACACCATCTCGGTGTCCGCTTTTTTTGTCTGAAAACTTTCCATTTTATGCAGTTTATTATGGCAAATACTTTATTTTTAGCAACTTAGCAAATTACACCTTTCCCATCTAAAAAGCCTATACATTTGAGGCTTTTTTCTCCATCACGCAATGCGGCGGAAGCACAGGCTTTTGCATTTTCCATTCCGCAAAAAAAACGGCAGCTTTCTATTGCTATATTGATTGTCAATCATTAAATTTGTAGTCTACTAACGTAAGAACCATAGCCATGGAAGAATTTACATTTTTATCAAATTGGTTGTTGTGGCTGATTGCCGCAGCCATTCTTGTGATTGTCGAACTACTTACAAACACTTTCGCTGCATTCTGCCTTGTGGGCGGATGCGCACTGGCTCTCGCCACGTCGCTTATCGGTTTCGGCATCGAGGCGCAACTGACTGCCGCAGCCATAGGCTCCGTGCTGTCGTTCATCGCCTTCAAGCCGTTGATAAAACGCCAGGCGGAGGCGCGCAGGCACCGCGACTGTCTCAGCAACATGGATGCCTTGATAGGCAGAACAACGACGGTGACCGAAGCAATCGGCGGCAATACCCCCGGACGTGTGCGCATCGACGGCGACAACTGGCAGGCTGTCAGCGCCGACGCGTCGCCAATCGACGTCGGGACAAAGGTGCGTGTGACTGGCTACGACAGCATCATTCTCACCGTGGAGCGCGAAGAGGAATAACTTCTTAATCTTTATTTATATGGAATCATTGATTTTTCTCGGACTCGCCATTTTAATTGTGGTGATTCTCGTTATGGCTGGCGTAAAAGTCGTGCCTCAATCGGAAACGCGCGTAATCGAACGCCTCGGACGCTTCCACAGCGTGTTGCCTCCAGGACTCAACATCATCTGGCCGTTCATCGACAAGCCTAAAACAATCTACACCCGGCGCGTGGAAACGGGACTCGGCGGACGCACCATAGTGCGCATGACTGCCACTTCTTCTATCGACTTGCGCGAACAGGTCTACGACTTCCCTTCGCAACAGGTAATCACGAAGGACAACGTAACAACCGAAATCAACGCGCTGCTATATTTTCAGGTTGTCGATCCTAAAAAATCAGTATACGAAATCGACAATCTGCCGAACGCTATTGAAAAGCTGACGCAGACGTCGCTCCGAAACGTAATCGGCGAACTCGAGCTCGACGAGACCCTGACTTCGCGCGACACCATAAACTCACGCCTTCAGGCAATCCTCGACGAGGCTACAAACAAATGGGGCGTGAAGGTGAACCGCGTTGAACTGCAGGACATCACTCCTCCGGGAAGCGTGCGGGAGGCGATGGAGAAGCAGATGCAGGCTGAACGCAACAGACGTGCGGAAATTCTTAAAGCCGAGGGCGAGAAGAAGTCGCTCATCCTCCGTTCCGAAGGTGAGCGCGAGTCGCGCATCAACCAGGCGGAGGCGGCAAAGCAGTCGGAAATCCTTAAAGCTGAGGGCGAATCGCGCGCCAAGATACTGCAGGCTGAAGGCGAGGCGGAGGCTATACGCCGCGTAGCCGACGCCATCAAGGAAACGAAGACCGACCCTGCGACATATATGCTCGCCGTGAAGTATATCGAGACGCTCGAGAAGATGGTCAACGGCAAGGACGGAAAGACGGTCTACATTCCTTACGAGGCTTCGGGCATCCTGTCGTCTATCGGCTCGATAAAAGATATGTTCCAAAAATAGTGTCCCTACGCGACAAAACAACAGGTTTCCCGCCGCAGGTCGTTGCGGCGGGAAACTTTTTTATCCGCACAGCATCAGCTCAGATGCATATTTTTTTGTAATTTTGTATAAAAACAGACATATAAAATGGAAGATACCAAAACCGCTAAAGAAGAATTTCTGGAATTGCTGCGCTCCACCGGCCGCGAAGGCGTGGAAGGCGTGATTGAAGACCTGGAGGAGCAAGGCTTCTTCACCGCACCGGCGTCGGCTGGTCACCACTTGAACACTGAGGGCGGGCTTGTGGAGCATTCGCTCAACACCGCCAAGGCGGCGCTTGCCGTATGGGAAGGGATGAAGCAATTAGACGCCACGCTGGAAACCGAGGTGACGCGCGACAGCGTAATCATAGCATCGCTGCTCCACGATGTGTGCAAAAGCGACATTTACTTCCGTAGCATCAAGAAGCGCAAAAACCGCCTCGGACAGTGGGAGGACTGCGAAGGCTACAAGGTGAGCTACAAGAACTTTCCTATGGGACACGGTGAGAAATCGGTGATTCTCGTTCTGCTCAGCGGACTGGAACTTACCGATGCCGAGATGCTCGCCATGCGTTGGCACATGGGCGCATGGGGCGTCAACATGACAAGTTTTGAGGATATGCGCAACTACGACGCCGCAAAGACGCTGTATCCTTTGGTGTCAATCGTGCAAGCCGGCGATAGCCTTGCCGCCTCGATTCTGGAGCGCAAAGGTGCCGACCTCGACGAGCTGTAGGGTATCAAGGGATTTCCTCGCGTCTATTTCTTGCGGAAACAACGGTCAATGATGAGTGCGAGAGCGCCATCACCGGTCACGTTGCATGCCGTGCCGAAGCTGTCCATAGCGATATACAGGGCTATCATCAGTGCCTGGGCGTTTTGGTCGAAACCGAGCATCGACGACAGAATGCCCAGCGCCGCCATTATCGCTCCGCCGGGCACTCCCGGAGCGGCCACCATCGTCACGCCAAGCATAAAGATGAAACCTGCAAACATCTGAAAATCGTACGGAATGCCTTGCATTATCATCAACGCCAGCGCGCACGCAACGATTTTCAGCGTGCTGCCCGACAAATGTATCGTGGCGCACAACGGCACCACAAATCCTGCCACACCCTCATCCACGCCGTTGGCAATAGTCTGGCGCAGCGTCACAGGGATGGTCGCTGCCGACGACGATGTGCCGAGCGCCGTGAAGTATGCCGGCAGCATATTGCGCAACAGGCGGAAAGGATTCTTCTTCGCCACAAGTCCGGCGACGCTGAATTGAAAGATGAGAAGGAAAATGTGAAGTATGAAAATCACAACTATCACCTTCATAAACGCCGACAACACATGCACCACCTGGCCGGAATGCGTCATATTCATAAAAATGCCGAAAATATACAACGGCAGCAGCGGCAAGATTACAGCCTGTATGGTTTTAACGATTATATCCTTCAAGTCGACAAACGCGTCGCGCAGCGCTGTGGATTTCAGATGTGCGAGTCCAAGTCCCACGGTGAAGGCCATCACAAGCGCAGTCATAATGTTCAACGGCTCGGGGATGGCGACCGTGAAAAACGGCTCTATGCCATGCGCCTCGCTTATCTGTTCTATCGAGATGTTTTTGGTGATCAGATGCGGAAACACCACATCGCCCACCCCGAACGACAGAAATCCAGACAGCACCGTGGCGACATACGCCAGCAGCGTTGTTGCCACAAGCATCTTGCCTGCGCCCTTGCCGATGTCGGCGATAGCTGGCGTGACAAGCCCCACGATAATCAGAGGTATAATAAATCCGAGAAACTGGCTGAACAGCCCGTTGAACGTGACAAACAAACGCACCACCACTTCCGGCATCACAAATCCTGTGCCGATACCAAGCACAATCGCTATGATAATTCGGGGCAACAGCCCAATTCTAAATTTCTTCATCACACAATTTTTCTGCAAAGATAGTGCAAGGTGAGTGAAAAACATTCAAGCTTGCTTGACAATGTTTTGCCGAACCGAAGCCTATTTTATTCAAAGATAGTGCAAGGTGAGTGAAAAACATTCAAGCTTGCTTGACAATGTTTTGCCGAACCGAAGCCTATTTTATTCAAAGATAGTGCAAGGAGAGCGAAAAACATTCAAGCTTGCTTGACAATGTTTTGCCGAACCGCAGCCTATCTTTGAATAAGACAGTGCAAAATCTGACCGCGTGAGCGGTCACGCCTGATGTTAACCCTCGACAACGTCGAGGGACAGCCGATGGCGCAGCATGCGTCGCGTGAGCGCCGCCGCTGATTCAACAATCCGGTCTCCTTGATGCAGAATTGACACATTTTGCAACTTGCCGTCGTATTCAACCACGGCTTTTATCTGCCTCACATCGAGCGTGTCACCGGCCTGCTTGAGATGCGAGGCTTCCTGTCCGTCGGTTCCGGCAACCTTGCGTCCCACCACATTCACGAGCGTGCCGTTGCGCAGATAGAGCACAGTGCGGGTGCCGTCAAATTCCGTTGGCTTGTCTGTTGCGACAGCTTTTATTTCAGAGCTTACAAGGCAGTCCACATCATAGCGTTGAGCCTGTGTCAACGTTATTGTGCATAAGCAGAAAAGCAGTATCAGGTATCTAAAAAATCCCATATATCGTTAATTGTTTTAGGTTTACAAATTTCGTGTAAATAGTCTGTTTTTAAGCGGTTTCTACAAAGATAACGAATGATGGGTTATTTATAAAGGAAAAAAGGGAATCCCTGATGAATATTATTTCAACCTTGTTTGTTTTGCTCTTGCATAAAACCGGCGGCGCCTCGGAAAAATTGAAGTAAACTTCATTTTTCTCTCGGCTTGCACTATCTTTTCATAAGATAGGCGGCGCCTCGGATGTGTAAAATCAAACAAGTTTGTTTTGCTCTTCTCTCGGCTTGCACTATCTTTGTACTCAAATGATAGACAATACAACTTTTGACAATAAGAAGGTGGCATTCCACACGTTGGGATGCAAACTTAACTTTGCCGAGACTTCTACCATCGGCAAGCTTCTCGCCGACCGTGGTGCACAACCTGTGCAGGCGGGCGAGACGCCCGACATTTGCGTGGTCAACACTTGCTCGGTGACGGAATTGGCTAACAAAAAATGCCGACAGGAAATCCGAAAACTGTCGCGCCGATACCCGGATGCCGTGATGGTGGTGACGGGATGCTATGCCCAGCTGAACAGCGAGGAGGTGGCCGACATCGAAGGCGTCGACATCGTGGTGGGAAACGACCAAAAGGCAGAAATAGCCGACTTTGTCGACCGCTGGTATGCCGACCATGAGCCGACGGTGAAAGTGACTGCGCTGAAAGACATCAGGCAGTTTATCCCTTCGTGCTCGCGAGGCGACCGCACCAGATTTTTCTTGAAGGTGCAGGAGGGTTGCAACTATTATTGCAGCTACTGCACTATCCCCCGTGCCCGCGGACGCAGCCGCAGCGGACGGATTGCCGACCTTGCCGAACAGGCTCGTCGGGCTGCCGCCGACGGTGGCAAGGAGATTGTAATCACGGGAGTAAACATCGGCGACTTCGGATATGACACGGGCGAACGTTTCATCGACCTGCTGCGCTGCCTCGACTCTGTGGATGGCATCGAGCGCTATCGCATATCTTCGATTGAACCCGACTTGCTGACCGACGACGTCATTGAATTCTGCGCCGGTTCAAAGCATTTCATGCCGCATTTCCACATCCCTTTGCAGTCGGGAAGTGACGAGATGCTGAAACTGATGCGCCGCCACTACGACCGTCAGCTGTTTGCCGACAAGGTGGCTGCAATTAAACGCCTTATCCCTGACGCTTTCATCGGAGTGGATCTTATTACGGGTATGCGCGGCGAAACTCCTGAGATTTTTGAGGATTCGCGCTCGTTTGTCGACAGCCTCGACATCACTCGACTGCACGTGTTCTCCTACTCCGAACGTCCCGACACGATGGCGCTGAAAATCCCATACGTCGTGGACCAGCACACCAAGCATCTGCGCACTCGGCGCATGATGGCGCTGTCTGACCGCAAACTGGCGGCATTCACAAAAAAATATCTCGGCACGGTGCGCCCGGTGCTGTTTGAGCACGCTGTCGACGACGACGGACTGATGAAAGGTTTCACCGACAACTACCTGCGTGTGGCGGTGCCTGCCGACACGCGGCTGAGCAACACTATCCTAAACGTGCGCCTTGTGGAGCCTCTCGGACATGACGACCTTATAAAAGCTGAAATCGTATGAGCACGACTCTGCAACGCATAGCATACTCTCCTCTTTGGCTGCTGCTGCACGCTGTGGCTCTGTTGCCGTTCGGCGCGCTCTATGCGCTGTCCGACGCGCTGTCTTGGGTGGCTGCGTCTGTGGTGCGCTACCGCCGGCGGCTGGTCGAAGCCAATATTGCCGCGGCATTCCCCGACAAGACGGAGGCGGAACGTCGCGACATCGTGAAGCGCTTCTACCGCAACTTCACCGACGTGTTTGTCGAAACGATAAAGCTGCTCCACATTAGCGACGACGAGATGCGACGACGCATGGTGTTTGAAGACATTGAGCACGTGGAACGCATCGCCAAAGACGGACGGTCGATAGGCTTGTATTGCTCGCATTTCGGCAACTGGGAATGGATCACGTCGATAACGCTGTGGGTATACCGCGCCGACAATGTTGAGTATTCACAGGTCTACCGCCCGTTGCGCAACAAGTGGTTCGACCGGTTTTGGTTCAATCTGCGCAAGCGTTTCCACTCCACTTCTATCCCGAAAAACGGTGTGCTGCGCGCTTTGCTGCAAGCCCGCCACAACGGCGGAGTTTTTGTCACCGGATTCATCTCCGACCAGAAGCCAAGCCATAACGACGGGCACCACAGCATACGTTTCCTCAACCAGGACACTCCGTTTATCTCTGGCACGGAGATGCTGCTGCGCAAACTGAAGGCGGCGGCTATGTATGCCGACGTTGAGCGCACCAGCCGCGGACACTACCGCGCAAGGATTGTGCCTATCGCCGACAATGTGGCGGAGACCGACGAGAATTTCGTGACCGACCGCTACGCCCTTCTGCTCGAACAAACAATACTGCGCCAACCGGATGCATGGCTGTGGTCGCACAACCGCTGGCGCCGCAAACTGAATAAAAAATGAAACCCGTAGGAATAATCATACTCAATTGGAACGGTGCGGCGCTGCTGCGCCGTTACCTGCCGTCGGTGGTGGCTGCCAACAGCAACGACATTGCCGACGTAGTGGTGGTCGACAACGGCAGCACCGACGAGTCGCTAAGCGTGTTGAAACAGGAATTTCCCGACGTGCGCACTCTTTGCTTCGACAAAAACTACGGATATGCCGAAGGCTACAACCGTGCAATCCGCGAACTGGGCTACCGCTACAGCGTGCTGCTCAACAGCGATGTTGCCGCGACACCGGAATGGATACGTCCGCTATACGAATATATGGAGGAACACCCGGAAGTGGCTGCGTGCCAGCCTAAGATTCTGAGCGACGCCGACCACACGAAATTTGAATATGCTGGTGCGTCGGGGGGATTCATCGACAAGCATGGATATCCTTTCTGCCGCGGACGAATATTCGACACCGTGGAGACCGACAACGGACAATACAACGACATCACCGACATTTTCTGGGCTACTGGTGCCGCGCTGACGGTGCGCACGGAGGAATATCTCGCCGCTGGCGGTCTCGACAAGGATTTCTTCGCCCACATGGAGGAAATCGACCTGTGCTGGCGTCTGCACCAGCGCGGACAGGCGATACGGGTCATTCCGCAGAGCGTGGTGTTCCATCTTGGCGGCGGCAGCCTGCCGGCGTCAAACCCGAAGAAAACCTACCTCAACTTCCGCAACAATCTGTTTCTGCTCTACAAGAATCTGCCGCCGCGCGAAGGCCGACGGATGCTCTTGATTCGACGGCTGTACGACACTCTGGCTTTCTTCGTTTTCATAGCGAAGATGGATTTTGCAAACGCTCGTGCCATCCTGCGCGCGCACAACGACTACCGCCACCAGAAAAGCCGATACGACAACGTGAGGCCGCAGCGCAGCATAATGGGCGACTTCCCTTGCTGCCACCGCAACATAATCCTCGACTACAACCTGCGCCGTATACGCCATTACAGCGACTTGAAATAGCCCCAAGGGATATGGACTTATCGCATAACCTCATATTGCTCAACGGAGAGCCAAAAACTTTGCAGATTGGCTCTATAGAGAGGAATAGCACTAATGGTTATCGCGTGCGGTTTAAGAACAACGGAAAGGACTACAACTATGGCCACGACAAGGTTGCGTGGCTCAGCAATCCAGAATGTATCGACTCGGCATATTGCAAAGTATTTATCAATGGTTCGCAGCAATATAACATCAGCGAGGTCTGGAAATTCGCTGACGCCTCAAAATGCTATTGGCGAATCATCTATACTAATGGATATGTGCATGAGGGAGATGAGTCAAAAATTGCCGTTGTAACCTCATGTCTTGGAGAAGAGGCAAGTAGAGACCTATTGTCATATCTGCGTAATGCAGCAACCATCAGCCCTTTAGGCAAAGGCAACGACAGCGAGGGCATCTTGGCCGACATGTATGCTGACGTGGATTTTGTCGACACAAATTCCGCTGCCGCTTGCTATCTCAACCCCGACAAGCATAAGCCCAAACACCTAAAACATTCAGACTTAATCTATCCTTTTGGCTGCAATGCAAGTCAGAAAAAAGCTGTCGCTGCCGCATTCGAGCACCAAATGAGCGTGATACAGGGGCCTCCCGGAACTGGCAAAACACAGACTATTCTAAATCTCATTGCCAACATCACTCGTCAAGGCAAAACAGTGTTGGTGGTGTCGAATAACAATTCCGCCACAGCCAACGTGCAGGAAAAGTTGGAAAAATACAACACATCGTTTATTGCCGCACCGCTTGGCAGCAAGGACAACAAGGAAGCTTTTATATCCCATCAACCTCCGATGCCTGCCGAGTGCGCTGCTTGGGGACTGTCTATCTCTGAAACTATAAAACAAAAACGAGAACTGCATGACACATTGCAGAAGCTCGACAAAGTGTATGCGTTGCAGAATGAGCGTGCGGCACTCATGCAAGAGCAACAAGCCGTGAGTTTGGAATGGAAACATTTCAATCTTGACAACGGCATAAACGAAGACGACATGCCGTCTAAACATGTTGGCTCCAAGCGAATCATTGCCTTATGGTTGGAATTCCAATTACATGCAACTGGAGAAAAGGCCGTGCCCGCAAACTGGTTTGCCAAATGGAAAGAGAAAATAAAGTGGTGGTGGATGAAATGGGCTTGCCAGCATCGACTGCATCTTGAAAATCGGTTCGACAAAAACGACCTTACGCCTCTTGTCAAAAAACTGCAGACATTATATTATCTGAACAGACTTGAAGAAATAAAGCTCCGAATTGAAAGCATTGAAAAGGAATTGTCGCTATATGACGCAAATGAATTGACAACGACACTTACAGACATTTCCATGTCTTTGTTTAAGGACTCTCTGCACAACCACTACGCCAAGCATAAGCGCTCGGCTTTTTCCGACACCAAGGACATGAGACGGCGCGGTGATGAATTTAGACAGCAATACCCTGTTGTTCTCAGCACAACTTTTTCAGCCCGCTCCTGTCTTTTCTCAGACAAGCAATATGACTACGTCATTATGGACGAGGCTTCACAAGTGTCGATAGATACAGGTGTTTTGGCTCTGACCTGTGCCAAGAATGCCGTGATTGTTGGCGACACCCTGCAGCTGCCAAATGTTGTGACAGCCGAAGACCAGGCGAAACTCGACGCTATTATGACACAATATAATATCTCCAGTGGTTACGACTGCGCCAAAAACAGTTTTTTGCAGTCTGTGCTGAGCGTGATAAAGGATGTGCCTGAGACCATGCTTAGGGAGCACTATCGCTGCCATCCTCGCATCATCAACTTCTGCAACCAAAAGTTTTATGGCGGAAACCTGCTTATCATGACTGAGGATAAAGGAGAAGAGAATGTGCTTACCGCCATAAGAACGGCAAAAGGCAATCATGCCACCGGACATTACAACCAGCGAGAGATAGATGTAGTCAAAGAGGAAGTACTGCCTGCTTTGAAGGATTTTGACAGCATTGGCATTGTCACGCCATACAACAACCAGGTGGATGCTTTCAATCGACAATTGGATTGTGCAAAAGCAGGAACCATACACAAGTATCAAGGGCGTGAGAACGATGCCATCATCATGAGCGTGGTGGACAATCAAATTACGGATTTCGCAGATGACGCCAACATGCTGAATGTTGCAGTATCAAGAGCAAAAAAGAAATTTTGCTTGGTTGTTTCCGGCAATGAACAAGAGAGACATGGCAACATCATGGACTTGATTGACTACATCGCCTATAACAATTGCTCTGTGACGGAAAGCAAATTGGCTTCTATCTTCGATTACCTGTATGAGCAATACACAGAGCAGCGTATGGCGTTTCTTGAAAGTCACACACAAATATCTGAGTACGCGTCAGAAAACCTGACATACGCCATGCTTAATAAAGTCATTGCCTCTGATGCCAGCTTCAATGTTTTCAAAGTGTTGTGCCACATCCCTCTACGCCAAGTCGTGAAAGACACCTCATTGATGAGCGAAGAAGAACTGAAGTATGCCTCAAACTACAGCACACATCTGGACTTCCTGATTATCAACAAGGTAAGCAAGCAACCCATACTTGCCATTGAAACGGATGGATATTCATTCCACAACAGCACAACAGTACAGCATCAACGGGATTTGAAAAAAGACCACATTCTTGCCTCTTATGGACTTCCTTTGTTGAGACTTTCCACCAAAGGAAGCGACGAAGAAAACAAAGTGATAGAATTGTTGAACAAACAAATAAATGCGCGTCAAGCTCCGGGATGTACCGGCGCTTGACGCGCATCTCTTCTATCGGTTGTACTTATCAGGCTATCTTATAATCACCTTCTTTCGGTTCACGATATACACGCCCGGCTCGAGCGGCTCCGTGCAACGGCGGCCGTTGAGGTCGTAGATCACGCGTTCTCCCGGTGTCTCAGAATCCTCAAAGATGCTTTCAACACCTGTCACAACCGTGGTCGGAGTCACCTTCATTCCGTAAATCTTGAGGCAGTCTGCGGCTGCCGACACCTCACGCGTCTTTTTCTTTCCCGCAGCCGTATCCACAGCGTAGATATACAGATATTCCGGTGTGCTGTTATTGTAGTTTACCACAACGGTGTTTTCCGAGCTTTGCGTATAATACGCAGGCTCGTCATTGCCCTTTCTCACGGCAAGAACCATAGTGCCTACCGTCTCGCAGGTAATCTCAACTGTTCCTGTTCCGCCGACAACCACAATCATTCCATTGAACCATTCGAAATTGTCGCCTTCCGACGGTGTCGCCGGAGAGTCATTGCCGACAAACGCGTCTTCCGACATCGGTGTGTTGACCACAACGCATTTTCCTGCAGTGTCGTAGCCGTTGCCGCTGTCGGCCGGGAGGTTGTAGTACACGTTGTTGACCACAACGTTTTCCACCGTCAAGGCATTGCCGTCGCTGTCGGTGAGGTCGTTGCCGAAGTCGGTTGTCTGCTCTTTCTCAATCTGCGGCACATTGGGTGCGTATACATACTCGACCACTGCCGTTTCACTCTGTTCCTTGCCGTCGACAACGTAAGCGTATACCGTCGACGTTTCTTCAATAAGGATGCCCTTGCCGTAATACGGCTGCTCCTTTATGAGGCTTGGGTCGCTTATGCCCGCCGGAACGACTTTATAAATCACCGTGCCTCGTTCGTTCTTCTTTCCGTCTACGTTGGGGTTGTAGATGTAAAGCTCAAACGGCTCGGCAAATGTTGTGGCGCGATGCGAGAACATCGGGCTTTGGAGTCCATTGTCGACATAACGGATAACCACATGGGTGGCAACCGCCTTGGTGTTGGGGTCAAACACCGTGCCGCCAAAACCCGTATAACTGAAATATCCGCCTTCCGGCTCTACAATCTCCAAGCCGTCTTCAAGCATCAAGTCCGACACATTTTCCATAGCGGCATTGCTGCCGTTGAGGTTAAGCACGGTATTCTTGCCGCGCACGGTCAGATAGCCATCGTCGTGGCCCGACTTCATGACTATGCCATCACGCACACCATTGACAACAACCGTACAGTTTTCGATTGTCACATCGGCAAGATATGCATAGATGCCCATACCTTTGTCGGAGATGTTGAAAGTCAGCACTTCCGAGCCGGTCGTGCCGCGGACAATCAGGTTGCCGCCCTTGCCGCCGATGCCCGGACCTTGTGTACCCATCGTGATGCCGTAGGCTTCGGCTGCGATAGTAGAGTTGCCCACCAGTTCAACAATCAGCGTCCCGTCCATAGCGTTGATGCCTGTGTTGTATTTATTGTCGGCGGCGTTGATGTCGGCATAGCTCAACGTCAGCACGCCGGCATCCTTCGTCTCCCTGTACGCAACACTCTTGCCGAACTTTGCAGCAAACGCCTTGTCTTTGACGTTCATTCCGCAGAATGTCACAAGACTGCAAGGGCTGTTGGTTTTCTTCTCGACATAATAATGCTGATGCGCCTCGGGCGAGCATTTGTCGCCGTTCTCGGCGATTGCATAGATGTCGATGTTGCCTGTTTCCGAAATAGTGATTGGACCGGTATATTCCGAAATCTCCTTAAACATTTTCCAATCCTTCATGATGTAGTATCTCACCACGGCTCCCTCGTTGCTGTTGTTGATGGTCACCGTGAATTCGCCCTCCTGCATCTCTTCCGTCGGGGTGATTTCCAGGGCGGCAAGCGTTTGCTCGCCGACGCCCACAACTACAGTGCCTTTCGTGAAGAAATCGCGCCAATAGTCTGCTTCGTAGTATGCGTCCTTACTGCCGAAAGGAATCCTCAGCTTGCTGTATGTCGTGTTTGCAAACTGCTCGGAGAGCGGTATAGGAGTAGGATTATGGCAGATTATTTCCAAAATCTTATTTCCTGAATAAGAGCTGCAGTAGAAAGCGTTCCCGCTGATGCTTTCCACCGACTGCGGAATCACCAGTTTTATAAGGTCGTTGCAATACTGGAACGCGTTTCTGCCAACCGTCTTCAGCCCGTCGGGAAGAATCACTTCCGAAATTCCGGTGCTCCAGAATGCATCTTCTCCGATTTCGGTGAGCGACGACGGCATATTCACCTTCTTTATATCTGTAAGATAGTAGAACGCTTCTTTGCCTACTTTTCTTATCGTTTCCGGCAAAACCACCTCGCTGATATTTTTCTGCAATGTGTATCTTATATTGTTGAGCCTATAATAGAATGCATTGTCGGCAATCTCTACAACGGGCTTTCCATTGTAGGTGTCAGGCACAACAAGCTTACCGTCGGGATATGCGTTTCTAAACAGCTCGCCATAATCGATGCCTGTTGTTGGGTCTTTGACATAATCAAAAAGATTGTAGGTTGCGGAATAGCCGCCCTCAACCTCGGTGTACTTAAACGCTTCCGGGAGTTTGTATTTTTTGAATCGCTGCCACATGTAGTTGGAATAATAGGCCTTCGCATCGGGGCAGTAGACAGTAGCGTTTTCATAGGCAAATTTGTCAAAAGGAGGATTGTTGATAAGACCTTCCGACACCTTCTGTTTTGGCGGTGTTGCCGCTTCTATATGAAGCTCTTCAAGAGCCGTGCCATAGACAGACCCTGTCTCTATCTCAGTAATAGCATCGCCTATGTAAAGCCTCTTCAGGTTTGTGCAGCCATCAAACATATAACGGTCTATTTTCTTCAATTTCTTTGGCAGACGGATTTCCTCAAGCGACGTGCAACCGCTGAACATATACCAAGCATCATTGAGGTTTTCAATGTCGTCGTGGAAAACAAACGACGTGAGTTTTGGGCAGTCGGCAAATGCAAGGTATCCATAGACGTCCATTTTATGGGTAATCGTGACCGACTCCAGACAATGGCTATGAGCAAACGGGCGGTCCATAAGCTCCATCGACGCCGGCGTTGTAAACGTCTCTATGCCGCTATAAGAAAACGCTTCTTCCCTGATTATTTTCACATTCGACATATCGGGATAATTTTTCAATTTCTCGCAGCTGTTGAACGCATTCTTTTCGATTTCAGTGATTGGGGCATTCCACACCACCTCTTCGAGATTCTTGCACCCGAGGAACGTGCTGGCTGGGATTTTCAGATATGCAGCCGGCACCGACATGCCGTCGCCGCCTTCCCACACAACGACTCTCCTCAACGATGTGCATTTTATGAACATTCCGGCGCCGAAAGTGGTCAGCGACTTTGGCAAAGCCACCTCTGTCAACGACGTACAGTTGGAAAGACATCCTTGAAGATCGGTGACCGACTCTGGAAACACGATGCTCTCCAATCCTTCACAAGACTCAAACGCACTCGATCCGATGCTTTTCAACGTTCCGGGCAATTCTATGTTTTTCAACGCGACACACCCTCGAAATGCCTCCGAGAGAATCTCTGTCAATCCTCCGCGGGCAATCTTGACATTGGTCAGATTGGAGTTGCCATAGAAGCTACTCCTGCCTATTGTCCGCACCGATGATGGAATGTCGATGCTCGAAACCTTAGGGAAGCCAACCCTGTTCGACATCCGGTCATACACTCCGATGTGGCGCACCGGCAGATTTTCAATCTTCGATGGGATGTTGACATGTCCTGTATAATCCAGTGTGCCGTCTGTCAGTCCTATGACAATCGCACGCTTCTCCTCGCCTTCCGGTGGATTCTTAATAGCGATATACTTCAATGAATAGCCGTCGCCATTGTAGACATTGTCTTCGGCTTTCACCGGTCTGGCGACAAACAATGCCAGTAGGGTCGCGACGACCAACAGCCATCGCGCCTGTTTGTGGTTGTAATTCTTTTTCATATAGTTTTTTGTTGGTTATGTTTTAGGTTCTATCCAGGATTCATTCAAGTCTATATCCCTTCAAAATGCAAATCTACACACAATCAGCAGGTTAATTGTTGTAAAATTCTTACAAATTTGCCTGCGTCATTTGTATTTTTCAAGCAGGCGCACCCAGTCCTCGCTTTCCTCTATCCGTTTTTGCTTGCGGAATGCCAACGGGCCGTACCCGCTCCATTTCTTGAAAGCCTTCGAGAACGGGCTTGTCTCGTCGAAGCCGCACTTGAATGCCACATCCTTTACCTTTGCGTCGGGATATTCCGACAGCAGCCGCTCTGCCTCGCGCATCTGTATGCTCGTGATAAACTGTTTCGGCGTATATCCGGTGCAGATATACAACCGCCGGCGGAAGGTTTGCTCCGACAGCCCAAGTCTTTCCGCTATGCCCACCACATCGTAGCGATGCGACGGGATGGCATCCGCGACAATCTTGGCGACAAGGTCGACAAATTCCCTGCGTGTCCGCAAAACGTGTTCCGGCAACGACTCCCTTCCAGAAGTTGCCGATGGCTGGTGTGTATTAGTGTCTTTCTCCATACGATCATATTGTTTGTTGTCTGGCCACAAATTTACAACCGTATGTGTTTCAGAGACTTGTAAATATCTTACATTCTTTTGTAAATACTTTTCAACCCTTGAAAAAAGCGTGTTCAGGCACGTTTCTGGCGAAACTGTGTGGGCGAGCAGGAATATGCCTTCTTGAATGCGTGGGAGAATGCGCTGGCATCGTCAAAGCCGCATGCGCGAGCCACCTCGGCAACAGGCACCGTCGTGTCTGACGCAAGCAGGCGCGCCGCCATTTCCATCTGTATCGCCGTCACAAACGTTTTGGGCTGCTTCCCTGTCTCTGCCACAAAACGCCGGCGGAAGGTCTGCTCTCCGAGATTCAGCCGCGAGGCAATGGCGGAGACACTGATGTCATCTCCACTTGCCAGTCCTTGCCGCACCGCATCGACAACCATGCGCTCAAACGGATTTTCTGCCGCTTCAGTCGGTGCTTCTTCCGGTTCGGGCGTGCCGTCGAGGCGTTCCACATCGCGAATCAGCGCGAGCATCTCGGCACGATAGCGGCGCATCCTTCTCTTGTGGTACACGATGCCTGCCAGCATCACTACGACAAGCACGCTGATACCAACCACGATGTCGCGGCGGCGGGCACCGTAAGTCCGCTCCACCTCCTCGCGCAGACGGTCGGTGTCAAACTCTGTCTTGTAGCGGGCGAGAGCGTCGGCGGTGGCGGTGGAATACAGTGAGTCGCGCAGCGCATTGAAATGCTCCAGCTCTATCCGCGCACTGTCGGGGTTTATCGACCAGTAGCTCTCATACAGGCCCTTATGTGAATTCACAAGATTATAGAGGTCGCCCATTTTGCCAAACAACGAGGCTGCCTGGCTGAAATAGCCCACTGCCTCGCGCTCACGGTCCTGTCTGAGCATCAGAAATCCCATCTGGTTAAGGTCGATGGCAAGCGAATGGACGTTGCCCGAGGCCCGCAGCCCGGCTATGGCTTTCAGAAGCACCTGTTCGGCCTCGGCATATTTCTTCAGACCGACAAGCGCGGTGCCCTTCTGCGACAGTCGCACTGCCATCTTCGCCTCGCGCCCTCCGATAGAATCAAGGCGGTAGGCACGGTCGGCATAATCGACCGACTTGCTGTAATCGCCAAGTTTATAATAAATTTCGGAAGCCATCCCAAGCAGCACTGCCTTACGCGCAGGATTGCCGGCACGCTCGGCATATTCAAGCCCGCGCAGGATGTAGCGCTCGGCATCCTGAGGCTGGTTTGCCGCCATATACGCTCCCGCCAGAGTGTTAAGACTCGACGAAACGCGGTCGGGATCATTGAGGCGGATATCGATGTCGACACACCGCTTGGCATACTCCACCGCCGTCTTGAAATCGCCAAGACGCACATGGATAATGCCGAGAAGATTCAAACAACACGACTTATCAAGGTTTGACCAGCGCATAAGCGGCAATGCCCGCTTGGCATAGTCCCTGGCAAGTGAATAGTTCTGGCAGTCATAGTACCACTCCGCCGCCCAATACCACGTTTGCTGACGCAGAGAGTCGGCGGGCACTGCCTTTGAAAACACTATTTTGCTGTCGGTGAACTCCCGACGGTCGAGAAACTCAAAAAACTTATTGGCAGAAGCCACATCCGCCTTTCTGTCGAAGTCAGCAATAAGGCGGTCGGCATCGTCGGCCGACGCTCCGCCGGCAATACACAGCAGAATGACAATAAAAAGCAATCGCAGTTTCATAGCAGACTTAAATTTTACCTAAAGGTAGTGCTTATCCGGAAGAAACACAAACAATTCCTCTCTATTTTCTCTTTTCCAAATCACAAACCGCCTCATAAATCAATCTAACTGATAGACGTGGCTGTTCACAAATATCTCATATCCTTTTAAAAATGTCATAAATTTTGCCTGTTGATTTCAAAGCATTGAACTGATGGCAAGTATTATCATGGACAAAACCAAAAGTGTTGTCATTTGTATCGAAAGGTAATGAAGCAATATTAGTGCCGAATTTGAAACGATTAAAAAGAATATAACCCATGCAATCCAAATTACAGGACTGGCAACCCCTATCAACATAATCCCACAAACATCAAAAAAAATAGTATAAAGCACCAATACAGCATAGGCGGTTTTTTTTATTATTGGTTTTCTAAAATTGAACAACAAGGCAAACAGCAATAAAATGCAGCCTATCACAAACATTTCTGTTAGCCTCAGATTGACTTCTAAATACATATACAGAGACCAAAATATCGCAAATGCTCCTTGAAGAGCAAACAATGAAGATGTAGTAAGTCTTAAAATTTTATTTTCCATTTTTTCTTATGTTTATTCCTTTAGGAGTGTTATAAATAATAGCTCCAAATGTGGTTCTGGGCATATATGGAGTGGTTTCTTTGATAGGGGGCATATCTGTGACATGATTTTTCATAAGGCTTGAAAATCGTTTCGTTTATATTGAGGGATTTTAGTTATTTTAGTGACAAAATAGTCAACATATCAATCAAGATTTTCACGCTAACCAACATATTCAGAATCGAAAAAAAAGATAAAGAAGATAATAACCAAACATTTTGATTGAAAAACAGACTTCCTACTATATCCATAAAGAACACCGCCACTGACGATAGTAGTATGATTATCACTGTGATGCATTTTAGTGGCATTTTGTTTGTAAAGGTATTGATAAATAATGCTCCTAATATCAGGAGAGTGTAAACTAAACTGTGTCAAGCTACAATAAAAGTAGTTTAACACAGTTTTTATATTATGGACAACTTAGAAAT
>OIWM01000025.1_pt1 | contig 158292 bp, 120 predicted proteins | sample 1587451 | NCBI WGS metagenome assembly OIWM01 (sample SAMEA3888907, study PRJEB22519) | human gut metagenome | biome: human gut; feature: human-associated habitat; material: faeces | place: Denmark | collected 2011 | reverse complement strand
CGTGCAAATCATATTTTGCAATAAAAACAGTTATGGAATGCGAGGCACGTTTGAAAACCAATAGATTTTCCAATGCGCTGACGATTCATGAAAAAGGAAGGCTTATGGCATATTTAAATTTAAATAAGGTAAACGAAGCGGCTTTGAGGGCGTTTTCACCTTTTGCAAAGCTTGGGTTTGACTCTAGTATATCGGGCGATGGGTACGGCCTGACGATTGTGAGTCAGCGAATAATGAAATTACAAAGTTATAAAAATGATATCCGAATCGCTGTGGTGTGTAATCAAGTAGGGGAATGCGCCGTACTTTTGACTTTTGGTATACTTGATAGGTCGTCGTATACTGAATTCTTGACCAAGAGATTCAATAACAGCAACGCCTATTTTACCGCTTATGTTGGTCCGGACAATGTCTTGGTTTTGAGACATGCGTTTAGCATATATCTGGAAGAGGAAATGGGCCGATACATTAGCGAGTTTTTGTCGAATATAGCTAGACTAGTCAATGATAAGGATCTAACGGAATTAGCAATGTTCGCTGCCAATTAGCAATGTTGAAGTTAATGGCGCCAATGCTTTTTCTTAGAAGGCGCATTTGCGGGGGCGTGTCATGGAGAAACGCAAAGCCGGGTGGCCATCGTCTGAACCGCTTATATAGTTTTGGGTTATCTTGTTGGGCTGAAGAAATGCTGCTAAACCCTATTCGGATATGCGAAAAAAGGAACGCGTTAACCATATTTGATTGCGAATTAGTATAGACAAAATGGTTTTAGTTATTGTATACAATGGACAACAATTGTCGAAAGAAATCCCTTTTTTAGCTTTAAAAACTCAGACCATGAAAAGAAAGGAGGCAAAATCAAAGATCATTTGAATTTCCTATTATCGAGTTGTCGATGACAAAGACACAAGTATATCGTCTGAATATGCGGCGCTCGCCCCTATTCATCAGACAGGAGCAAACTCGCGACAACCAATGGGTATGAAGATGATGCGCTTATATCCCTTACTAACAACACGAAGGACAACTCTTTTGTGACGAACAAAACTTGTGCATCAATTATTTTTTTGCAAAAGGAGTTTTATGGATAACGAAACATTAAAACAATTAAATTACGCCATTCCCTTTCTATCCAAATGGGTGGAATCCGGTTCGGACATCTGGGGCTTTTCGTATGCAAGCCCTGTGAAAACCGATGTAAAACTAAATGGAAGATACGCCGATACAAAAGAATTGAGCGATTATGCTATTCAAGCGAAAAGATCCGGTGATTATGCCGAAGCAATAGGTGCCTATTTTCAAGTTATGATGGCCTGCAAAAATGCAAGGGGAGAAATCCCAGTGGCACATGTGCGAGGATTTTTTAAGGTTCTCGTGTGCGTGAATTACTTCCATTTGGCGTTTACCCTTGTGTCTACCGTTTATGCGGATATGCAAACATATAGAGGATACGTGGATCCGGAGGAGAAGCATTTTTTCGAAAAATATTTCAAGCAACTGGCTTCGTTATCAATGATGGTTATCGATCAAAAGGATTTCAGTGCTGTCACCGAATTCGCTGAAAACTATTCCGGATCATACGATTATAAGCTTCAAAGAACCAAATCTGAGATTACTCAGGATATCAAAATGATTCGAGAAGACTTAAGAAACGTTTACGGAATATAAATGAAAGCGACGGTATCTTGAATCCTGTTTTGTGCAGGATTCAAGATGCTCCCTCGTTTTTACTTTAACAGCCTATAAACAAAACGTTTTTTTAGTTTGTTTACCTTAAAGGGTACTTTGTTTAGACTGAGAACGAATCAATCGCAATAAGATAAATGACGAAGAGTGAGGACGAGTTTGCATTCCGATCTAGATTGCGTGAGTTGGGATGCAAAGAGGAAACCCTATGGCGTTTAAAGTAAGAAAATCAGTTTTTTCGGAAGATGAAATGGACGACGAAGAACCAATTATCCCAAGTTCTTCGCTTCCTTTTGATTTTACAATGAAACTGACCGGAGTGACTTTCGAGGGGCGCCAATCCTATGTTTCTCGTTTGTATCCGGGCGAGGAAGTAAGCGTTCGTGCCGTGGACGACAATCCCTATGACAAAAACTGTATTGAGTTATTCGATCCGAAGGGTAATAGCGTTGGCTTCGTCCCAAAAGGAAGAAACCAAGAGTTTAGGTCTGATATAAATAAGGGCTATGTCTTTTCCGCTAAAGTGGAACAGGTCACGGGTGGTGGTACCTATAATTATGGAGTTGTGGTCCGTTTTACAAAGAGCTTTGTTCAGGATGCAATAAAACCAGATGCAAAACCCGTAATGGAAATTAAAAACAAAGCCACTTCAAAAGCCGATAAGCCAAAGAGAAAGTCCGGCAAAGAATTCATCGTTTTGGGTTATGGCGAATACTATGCATTCCTAAACGACCTGAAAGAGTATGACCGTAAGGTAGTTTACGTGTATCACAAGCGTTTTCACTTAGGCAAGGTTATTACCGTGAATAACGATTTTATTACTGTGAAATTTGATTCGGTTGGAGATAAAACGTTCCGGTTTCCAGACAGTATTAACGTTCATTTATTCAAAAAGGCGGATTAGAGGCTAGGAATTATATGGAAAAATTCAAAATTGTATTCGAAAACGTCAAAGGCGATATTGAAGGTGTTAAGGGAACCTTGATTGTTGAATTCGAGGGAATGACACTCAAGGCGACAAAGAACGGAGAAGAAAGAAAAACCGAAATCTCTGATTTTTCGAACCTCACCGCAGAAATGGTGACGCAAAGACAATTCCTCTTTTCTAAGACAAAAGCAAAGTTTTGCTTTGACGACAAAATGTACTCGTACATTCTTCTTGATAAAGACAAAGGTAATTACCAAAAAGCGATCGCGGAATTAAACAACAAGGTTTTGGAATATCAAAAAGAGCGTTTCGAGACGCTAAAAGTGAAAAAAACGGCCGAACTTTTAAATCTATTTGAAAAACAATCAAGTCAAATCCAGCAAAGTTTCGCTGAAACTGCGGCAAATATTTCTACATGCGAGTTTGACGATAATAAGAAGTACTCTGCTAACCTCCAGTCGGTAGAAGATGCTTTTTCAGTCGCGTTTCACACGTTGTCCTTTTTAATCAAAATGGAAGCTTGCAAAAAAAGATTTGATGCGGCAAAGGAATCCCTTTTGAATCGCTTCGTCTCAAAGGAAACCGAATCCGCCACAATCCAGTCCCTGTGCGAACAAGCGCGAACGGAAATCCAAGCGATGAAATTCGATCGATCCTTTTCGGAGAAAGAAAATGATGCGAGGCTTGCATCCGTTGAAAAGAAGTTCGAAAAGGCGATTTTCTCGAAACGTGAAGAAGAGAGGATTGAACGGGAAACTAAGATTTTTGAAGCTTATAAAGCGCAAAAAATTACCAGTTTTCGTTTGGATGGTTCCAACTCAACTGAAGTTAACACCATCGTAGATAAAGGCATAAAATCGATTAATAACGTTTCCTTCGACCCTCAAGTGAGCATTGAAACAAATAAAAAAGTAATCGATATCAAATTTGATACGCTCCTTTCCGACATTAAAAAGCAACAATTAAAGGAACAACTCGAAAAGAATACGCAGGTGTTTGCGGAAGCATGGGAAAGGGCAAAGGAGACGTTTGCTAAAACCTTCTCGAATGCACTCGGTTCAGCTAGAACGGCCTATCTAGCCGGTCTTAAAAAACTGAATAGCCTGAAATTTAATGAGAAAAAAGATTTGGAAGAGAATCTTAAATCGCTCAATGCGGCAGTAGATGATTGCACGAAGAAAATTGTCGACTCCCAAGAAGGCGATCAAAAGGAGCTTGAGGAGTTGAAGAGCGCCCCTGAAAATTTTGAGGAAAATTCGTCGCTTGTTAAAGCCAGGTCGAAGAATATCTATGCCCCCATCCTTCAAAACCCCTATTTCGTTCTTGGAATTTCTTGCGATTCCACCAATAACCAAGCGATGAATGTTCGCGACAAAGTGGAGAAATATACCAAACTCAAAATAACGAAGTCGTTAGCCACCGAATTCGACCTTAAGAACATTGAAAGGCCGACTAGAGATTTGAGCTCCGTTCAAACGGCTATTGTTAGTCTAAGTGATACTTCCAATAAATACCTTTGGTTTACTGGAAATCAGTACTGCAAAATTTGGGAATCGCATTTAATTTTTGATTGGCTTGCATCTAGTGAATGTGATTTTGATTTAATTTTGGCCGCGTATATCCATTTACTTGTCAAGGATGCTGGGTTCGAATTAACGAAAGAATGGACTACTTTTTTCTCTAAAATAAATGCCGTCTTTTCCCTTTCTGACAAAAAATTATATAAAGAACTCGTTGATGCGCGTAAATGTTCCGATAGCGAATCTCCGAAAGATGTGGCCGACGCTTTTAAGCAAGCGTTTTTAAAGCCGCTGATGAACGACCTTGAATATTCGTCCTCGTCTGAATTATCCAATTTCATCAAAGCTTATGATGGCTTCGAGAAAGCGTGTCCCTCCTTTCAAGAAAACGTGGCAGAGGTTTTGATTCGTAAAGCAAAAGCGGAACAAGCGACTAATGACCAATTCTTTGATAAAAAGGGTGTGAAGAAAACAACCATCAAAGAAGAGATTCCACAAATACAGGATAGAATAACAATAATAAAGAATATTAAGGACTTTGTTCTCGACAAGTTTAAAAAAGGCTCAGCGTTTAATGAGCGCGTTTGCGATTGTTATCAGCAATCGGCTATTAATGCCATTATTTTTCTCAAAGATAATGGTGAATCCAAAACGGCTTTAGCATTAGGGAAACAACTCTATAAAGTTACGGATCCGGACACGAAACGAAGACTTAGGTATACGTTTGGCTATAACAAAATTGGTGCGTCTGAGCGCGAGCTATCTGCCGAAGAAATGCACGATCTTGGTATAAAGTATTTAAACGGAGACGGCGTCAGGAAGAATCAGCATACGGCCTTTACTTGGTATAAAAAGGCGGCTGATAAGGGCTATACAAAATCAATATTCGCTCTTGGAATTTGCTATCTTCAAGGAATTGGTTGCACGGCTAATTCGTCCCTGGGTAGACGGTATTTGCTAAAGGCGGCAGCCGCGGGGGATGCGGATGCGCAGAAGGCGTTAAAAAGCCTCGGCGTGCCTCATGACCATTATGATTTAGGGTATGTCTATGTCGGCTATTACGAAACGAAAATTGTGGAAGTCTACATAACGGATATGGGGTACGTTCGTCTTATGGACGACTTCAATTATGACAAGTATTCGAACTTTGGCGGAGAATACCACTATTGGGGCGGATTCTACACCGGTGGGTATGTGCGAATCAAAATTCCAAACAGTGGTCATTGGCATTGCGTCATCGACAACGATGGTTCTGAATTGGATGGCCTCACTTCATACTCTTGCCGTGTCAAAACAATATAAAAATTACAAAAGGAGAATATATGAATAACATTATTGATTTAGCAGTTGCTTATTGGCGATTGGAAAAGTGGGTTGCCAATGCTACGGTCGAGAAGAAAATGGCGGCTAATAGCTCTTTAAGAACGATGAAACGTTTTCTTGACGCCAATGGCATTGAGATTCGCGATTTGACCGGTCAGGCGTTCGATTATGGAATGAACCTCAAGGTCATCCATAGCGATATGCCTGAAAATGATCCTACTGCAAAGCCCATCATTTCGGAAATGATTAAACCGATGGTTCTTCAAAATGGTTCGGTTGTATCTGCGGGGGAAGTTGTTATTGGAACGGTTGTAAAGTCGGCGCCGATAATAGCGAACCAGACTTCTAGTGACCAAACTGCTCAAGAAGACTCCGCCAAGTCTTCTTCCCCAGAAGATAAAACCGCCGCCAAAAAGAAGAACTTTTGGGAAAGGTGGCGCTCGGTCATCGTTCCATCGGCTTTTGCTGTCATGGCTTTGACTTTTGGAGTCATTTTGTCCGTGAATTTGGCCGAACTTGGCAAATCGACGAGGAGATTGGAAGACAAAGTTAATGCAGAAAAATCTTTTACCGTTTGCTTGGCTTATGAGGATGGCGGCGACATCATTAGCAAAAAGGAATATTCATTTGGCGAGAAAATATTAATTCCAGAAGAAATTACAAATCGTCCGGCCGATGATACGTTTACATACACTTTGTCCGGTTGGAACGAAGAGCCGAATTTTGCCTACAAAGACATGGTTTATTTGGCGTCATATTCTACGGAATATATTGATTATTCCGTCTCGTTCTTGGATTTTGATGGCAGGACCATCAGCGAGGCCACTTATCATTACGGCGATTCAATCGTCGTTCCCGAACTTCCAAGCAGAAGCTCGGATGAGACATACAATTATGTTTGTGTGGGGTGGGACAAGACCGTAAGCGAAATGTGCCGAGGCAATGCGACGTACAAGGCACAGTACGAACCAGAATATATTAATTACACCATTACTTTTACGAATGAGGATAGCAGCATTATTAGCCAGGAAACCTATCATTTTGGAGACCCGGTCATTGTGCCCGCGGACCCGAAAAAAGATTCGGATGAAATGTATGATTACGAATTTGCAGGTTGGTATCCGGAAGTTAGTCCAACTTGCGACGGAATGAAAACGTATATAGCGAAATTCAATTCCATCTTAAAAGCATAAAAAGGAGAAATAAAGAATGCTTAAATTTTATGATTGCGGTATCGATTTAGGTACAACGAACTCGGCAATTGCATATCCAACCGACGACAATAAGTGCCAAATCGTCGACAACATCGCTGATCGAATGAATGTCACGCCTTCTGCGGTTGCTTATGTTCGTGGAAGGTATCTTATTGGTCGACGTGCTTTGGATTACCCGAAGGTAATCACTTGTTTCAAACGAAAAATGGGGACAAAAGATAAGTATTCTTTTGAAGGCTCCAATGTTACGGTTACGCCGGAGCAACTTTCTGCCGAAGTTTTGAAATCCCTGAAGCGCGATGCGGAATCCCGCTTGGGCAAAGACGTTAAAGACGTAGTCATCACGGTCCCTGCCGCTTTTTCTTCTTTGCAAAACGAAGCAACGAAAAATGCTGCCGATATGGCTGGATTCAGGAATGTCGTGCTTTTACAGGAACCAATTTCTGCTGCAATTGCCTATGGCGTGAAACCAGGAACCAAGAACCAATATTGGATGGTTTTTGACTATGGTGGAGGCACTTTGGATGTTTCCATTCTTTCCACTCACGATGGAAGATTAACAGTCGTGAATAGCGATGGCGATAACTTCCGAGGCGGAAGCGATATCGACGGTTTGATTTATGACAAACTCGTTAAGCCAAAGCTCGCCAAGGAATATAACGTTGAAGGAAATATCGAACTGGAACATAGGCTGAAGAAAACATGTGAAGCCTGCAAAATCGAATTGAGCTCTTCCCAAGAGTCTTATTTAGAAATTTTCGACGTGGAAGATAATGACGGTGTTGCCGTTGAGTTCTCGTGCACCATCACCCGGGCTGAATTTGAAGATTTGATAAAAGACACCGTTGAACAGTGCATGGAAATTGCAAAAAATGCTCTTAATGGCGCTGTTCGTTTTGATCCGAACTGCAAAATTGACAAAATCCTTCTGGTTGGAGGAAGCACGTTTATTCCGCTTGTAAGGAAGAGGTTGTCTGAGACGTTTAATGTTGAATTGGATTGTTCTCTTAACCCCATGACCGTTGTTGCAGAAGGCGCTGCTATTTATGGCGGAAGCTGCTCTTTGGATGTCGAAGAAACTAAAGATGTTTCTGTGGGTAGTCTGGAAGTTGCCTTGCAATATGAACCGGTGACGGCGAGTGACATGGTCAATGTCGTCGGCTCGTTTAAAAATATTGGGAATATTTCACTGGATCGTGTAAAAATTGACCTCGTAAATTCTTCCAATAACTCTGGAAGTGCATGGACCAGTGGTTGGGTTGATTTCGTTGATGCGGAAGAAGGGATTTTTGATATCGACCTCAAGATTTGCTTTTTGAATGAAAATAATAGGTTTGTTGTCCACACCGTAGACAAGACTGGTAAGGAAATTCCTATTGAGAATGCAAGTTTCGTTATTAAGCACAACGCGGATAGTTTGAAACTTTCGGCACCCCCTGCAACCTTTTCGGTTTGCGTTTTGGTTACCGATGGTGAAAATAACATTTTGTCTCCTCTTATCGCCAAAAATACCCCGCTCCCCGCGGAAGCGACTAGGACCTTCCACACAACAAAAGAATTGTCCCCTAACAAAGAGGATTCCATTGATATTCACGTTTATGAGGGCGAATTATTTGACAACCCCGAGGCGAACAACTGGATTGGGTGCATTCATATTAAATCATCCGCAATGAGATTCCCTGTTCCGGCCAATACCGATATTGAAATTACCATTAGGCAGGACGAATCTCGGACAAATCATGTAACTGGATATATTCCCTCCGTTGATTACGTCATCCCCGAGGAGACTCTGCGCGATAAAGATGAACGCGTGTCCTATGAAGACAAAATGGAAAAAATCGACAAGCAGTTCGACCAACTTGATGTCTCTTTAAAGAAACTAAAGGACAATGACGTTGATGTGGCGGATCTCGAACAGCAACTAGACGCGTTGCGCGACGAATTCGACGAGGTTTCGGACTATATTGATGTCGACACGGACAAAGTTCAGTTTTTCATTAAACGGTTCTATGATGTCCACACCGCCATCATCACAAAAGAAAGAAATTTCGAAAGGGCTCACTCCAAACAAAATGCAGAAACCGAATTGAAGCAATTCGCAACAAATATTAGTCGATTTGGAAGTTCTGACGATAAAAGGCAATTCGATCGCCTTAAATCCTCTTACGAGACCGAACGTAACGAGGAGAATAAGAAGTTTATTTATAAGCAAATTGAAGATTTAAATTTTGATGTGATTTCAAATAGTTTTGATTTTTTAAGCAATATTGGAGGAAAACTAGTTGCGGACGAAAGCTTCGTTTATACCGATGCGCAAAAAGCCAATTATTGGAAAAATCAGGCTGTTGTCGCTTACCGTTCCAATAACACTGAGCAGCTCCGCAAAGCCGTTTTCAAATTGTTGGAGTTATTGGAAGATAGTGCTAACGGCAGCATCGGTTTTGTTGCCGCAGACTTAAAGTTGTAATCTCCAACCCATACGATTAAGGTCCTTTTCGTTTTGGAGAAGGACCATCTTCGTTTTGATGATGTGCTTGCGCCCAATTTTATACTTGGCCGATACCCAAAAAGGAGGAAGTGCTATGGTTATGACCAACCAAAATTGTAGAAAGGAATAAAAATTTGATCTTTCGGCTTCCCATTCCCAAAAAAGATTAAATCGATACACGTATCCTCTCTTTTTTGAAAAAAGCCGCGCGCTGCCTTGCCCGATGCGTTTTGTTTAAGCCATTTTTGCTTTGTTAAAGGGCAAAATGCGGTTCCTTGAATAAGATGAAGTCACGTTAAGCCACGAGCAAAAGGAGGGTCATCCTCGGGCATAACGAAATGCGATATGAAAACAGGGGTGCGGTCACATCAAATACATAAAAAGAATCAAAGGATGGATTAGGAATCTATAAGTCCTTTGCATTCAAGGGTCACGATTATGAAGAAAGTAGCTTTAATCTTTACTTGGATTGGAATGGGAGTAACGGTTCTTTTCTACGCCGTCATGATGATCATCGGTTTAGGAATGAACGATAAGGAGAGCCTTATCTTTGTCGTCTATTTAATTCCAATCGTTTTAAGCTCAATCTTTTGCTTCATTGCCACGAAAAGTCTTAACGAAGACAACAAAAAGACGTGGGTGGGCGTTTGCAGCGCCTTGCTGTGCGGACTTGTTGGAGGGATCCTTTATTTAACCTGGACTCCATCCGAACCCCAAAAGAAAGAAAAACAAAATTCGGATACGAAAACGGCCACTTGGCCAAGTATCCCAGATCAACTATTGGAATTAAAAGATCAACGCGATATCGGAGCAATCACCGAAGAAGAATACGACGCCAAACGCAGGGATTTACTAAACAAGTATCGGTGAATTGTTCTCTGTTATAAGAGGCATGTCCATGAGAACCTTCGCTATTCAAGCAAACCCGGAAGACACAGGTCGGATTTTTTCGCATTATAGCCGTAAGGGCGAACTAGAATCGTCTTTTTTATTTCGCGGATGTGGAAACGTTAAAAACACGGCTTTTTACGTCACCCATGGGGAAGAAGGGGAAGACGGCGGATATTATGTCATGGATTGCGCGGGGCTTCGATGCCGAAGTTATACGCAAGAAGAATTCGCTTTTTATGTCAACGGCCTTATCGAATATAACCCGGACTTTGACGGCATTGAGCAAATCGTAACCATCGAATGCTTCGGCGGTTACCATCGTGCATCCGAACTGCAAATAGGACAAAAAGCGATTCCCATGCGCCCTTTGTCGCCCGAAAAAGCGGTTCTTTGGGCGGGATGGCGCAAGAAAAAGGGACGCCGTTTCCTTCTTTGCATTGCCTATAGCGAGAAAGAATACGAGGCATTTCGCCACGATGAAGGTAAAATTAAAGATGAAGTAGGACGTGAAATGGACAATATCTTGTCGCGTCTAGACCCCAATTTAGGTTATCAGGAGTGGAAACGGTAATATGGAACGCTTTTACAAATTGAATGAGATTAAAAACCTAAAAGGAACAAGGGAAGACCTTGTTATCGATTTTATTCTTTTGCTTTATTCCGAATGCTTATTAGAACATTTTGAATTTGGGCCCAAGGGGAATGATTTTTATTGGGCCATTAAAGACTACGTATCCTCGAACTGTTTACCCGCTACATTGAAATCGAAAGAAGAAAAGGTAACGGAGTTATCGCCAATTGTTCGTTCCATCCCTAAATTTAACGCTCGAAACGGGGAATTTTTGAACGAAAATCATTTGGCTGCGTTTTTAGAAAATACAAAATGGGCTTATGACCCCAAAACCAATACGAACCATTTTGAAATCGGGGGAAATTCCTATTCGTGGAAATCCGCCTTCCTTAAAATCGTTATCCAGGACGGCGTCCCTTTTTGCGCTTCCTATTGCGACAACGGGGAGGACGGCTGTGCATTTGTGATCAAGGGCGAAAGGGAGGATAAACTAGTAGAAAAAGTAAAAGATTATCCCTTCTCTACCAAAAAGATCCCCCTTTCCGAGAATGGGAACCGTGTTCTTTTGACGGATGAAGAATTCTTTAAAGTCGAGGATTTGTCGCGTTTAGCGCAGGAACAAAAGGATGCCGTTCGTTCGGACATCAAGACCCATACGCTGATTCTTGCGGGCGCTGGAAGCGGGAAAACGAGGTGCATAGTCGCTCGCGTGGCCTATTTGAATCTCGTTAAGGGAATCCCGCTGAATAAGATCGCCTTAATTACTTTTACTCGCAATACGGCTTTCGCCCTGCGTGAAAAGGTTCGAAAACTCTACGACAATATTTCCTTGGCCGTTGGGATCTCATTAAGTTCGGAAGAACTATCGCCGCAAACGATTGATAGTTTCGTGTACAAACTGGCTCAGCTTCATTACAAAGAACTCTACATGGATACTAAACCTCGTTTTGACCAAGACGTGGGAACCAACCAGGTTATTCTCAACCTGTGCGATAAAATCATCACCCAGCAAGGAACCAGGGATTCCGTCTATGCCCACTATTATAGCAACGGCTCTTTATCCCCCTATATCGTCTCGGATCTTAGCAAATTCTTTAACGGCATGCCCGTTAACGTCGCGGGGATCGATAGTTTGGCCGCCGCTTATTTGAATTATGAAATCGACCACGCCACCTTTGCAGATTTCTCCAGCCTCACGTATTTGTTTCAAAGCGTCCTTGCCGAAGATGGGGAAGAACTGAAAAAAATCATCGCCGATGAGTACCAAGCCATCTTGATTGATGAATTTCAGGATGTTTCATTCGCTCAAAATAAGGTTTTTGATCCCTTTTATAATGGTGATATCCATTTCACGTTCGTCGGAGACGACGATCAAACAATCTATGGTTGGAGGGGAAGCGACATTGAGGTGATTAACCGCGTTCGCAAACTCCCCAATTGCAAACAATACAATTTGATGACGAATTATCGCTGCAACGCTTCCATCGTCAAAGCGGGAAACGCGATTCTCCGCATTATTGAAAATCGCGCCAAAACGGAAGAACCTCGGGCGTTAGACGACTCCCCCACGCCGATTTCAGTCGCAACCTATGATTCCAAATACTCTCAATTGCTCCCGGAAATCGATAAGCTCCTCAAAGCCGGGGTTACGTTCTCAGAAATTCTAATTCTTGTTCGTACTAACGACGAAGGAAGGGAAGTCAGCGATGCCTTGCTGGCCCATGGAACCCCCACGATTCTCCACGATGATGAAGTGGAATTGAATGAAATGTATTGGCTTTTCAACGCTCTGTGCAACATGACTCTCGGCGAAAGGCCCATCATTTACGCAGCACGAATCAAAGAGGCTTTCGATTTGTCTAGTCCAGAACACACGGAGCGGAGAATCGATGGGCTTGTTCACGGCAAATTGGTCCCCGATGGTGTAATGGAATCCGGGCTGGCCGAAATCTCCAAATCCCTCCGAGATCCTAATGACAAAACTTTCTTGGATGTCTGCATCCGTTTTCAAGATACATTCCAACAGTTTGTTACCAAAGTGTGTCAAAGGAAGCCCCGTTCCCCATTGCGCCGATTTATATCGTCGGAGTGTGGCGCGGTTTTTGAGGCGCTTCAGAAAATGGCAAAAAATAGCCGAATGCCTTGGCCAACCTCCGCGGATAATCTCAAAGCCTTCTTCAAGACCTTTGAGGGAAAATCTACGGTTAATGCCAAGAAGGTCAATCGCCCCACGGAAGGAATTCGAATCTATACCTTCCATAGCGCGAAGGGCTTAGAAGCGGACTATGTCTTTATTTTGGGTACGGGGATGGGAATGCTGCCGAATACTTCGGGTATTGATCGGCAGAGAATGTTGCTCAAGAATCAGCTTTTCTATATCAACCAATCCCGAGAAAAACTCAAGAACCTCAAAGAAGAAATGCTGCAAGGAGTGGTTTATGACGCCCTTCGAGAATGCGATTTCAACGGGTCAGACCCCATATCGACGGATTGGCTCCGTCAGTTTAAGAAGCGGATATCGGCCCTTTCTTCCGATATCATAAAATTATCTCCGCGCGGCGTATCTGGGTATAACGACAATTATATTCGCTATATCTCGGCCATTGAGCGAAAACAGGATGCCGACATCGATAAGCTCGATAAAGAATGCGGTCGAAAAATCGATGAATTGGCCGCCTTGATGAATAAGGATGACAAAAGCCCGTCTCCGACCAATAATTCCGCGCTTTATGGGCAATTAAAAAATGAAATTAACGAATTGAAAAAACGCTTGGGCAAAGCAACCTCCGCCAAGGAAGCATTCCACATCGGAAGCAAAAGCATTCGTTCCCTTTATACAACCTGTTCGCTAGCCGAGGCTTATTATTCCGATTTAGAAAAAGAAAAAAGCATCGACGAAATCAACAACCTTCTTGACAAAACGGAAGAACAACTTAAAAACGAGGAAAGACGCGTGTTTTATGTGGCCGTAACTCGCGCAGGAAAAAAACTATATTTGCTGCGTCCCTACGATACCGAAGAATCAGAGTTCATTCGTTTGATTCCAGACGAATTGCTTGAACGGGAAGAATTGCTTTCTTATAGCGAAATCGAAGATTGCCAACGTCAAATCGACCAAACAAAAGAACAGGCAATAGCACTTGAAGACAAGGAAGAAAAAGAGGAAAAAGACCTCGTGATTCACGTTTCGGACTCCAAAATCGGAAACAAACTCAACGCTTTTCTTGACGCTTTCTATGAAAGCCATCCCAAATGCCGTTTGCTTCCCACGGATGCAAGGGTCTATTTTGAATCCGCCGTGAAATGGGACTGTCTTGGAAAAATCTGTTCGCACGAAGGATCGGAATATATTGTCGCGGCCTGTTTAAACAAGGCGGCCAAGCATTTGCTTATTGAAAAGTGCTTCAAGGACCAGGTGGAAGACATCGGAATTTCCAAAGGCGATTTAAAAACCCTTTATGGAAAAATAACGAGCCTGTCTTTGCAATTTCCGGCGCCCGGAGAAAAGACCGTGGAACAAAGTTTCGCCCCTCATTCCTTCAAGGATAACGTTGTCACCGTCGCGGTAGCGTTATTTGCTTCTAGCGATGAGGATTTAACTTCGGTCTCGCCCAAGGATTCCGTTTATGTCCCTATAGGCGGTAAAGCGGCAATCCGACGAATCGTTGCGTCTTGTCTTGATTTATCTGGCGCTCAAACCCAGATCATTTATAAAGACGAAACCGAATGGAAAGAACGGATGCTTGGATTGGTGTTTCGTTTGTTCTTCGATATCACAAAGGAAATTTTATAGGAGGATGCCCCGTGGCGTTTAAATTGCGTAAATCCGCTTACGAAGAAGACGATTTCGACTACGAAGAGGAAACTAGCAGCAGTTCCTTGCCTTTTGAATTCACGATGAAACTTACAGGGGTGACGTTCGAAGGGAGGCAAACCGCTGTTTCTCAATTGAGCCCTGGTCAATCTTTAGAAGTGAAAGCGGTGAACGACAATCCATACGATGCTAATTGCGTCGAACTATTTGATTCTTATGGTCGCAGCGTTGGTTTTGTTTCCAGAGATCGAAATCAGGAATTTCGTTCCGACATGAAAAAGGGCTACGTGTTTACGGCAAAAGTGGACCAAGTAACCGGAGGAGAGTATTCCTATTCCTATGGTGTCGTCGTGCGATTTAAGAAAAACTTTAAAAATTAATGAAATAAATGGATAAAAGGCATCTCTTATGAACCATCCTGAACCTGATAACAAAACTCCTGATCTTCTCATGGATCTCTTCTTCTCGGATAAACCCTATGATCCTTGCGATTGGCTGGATCCCCACAATTCATTCCTTTTTGAAGACGATTGGATCAATGAGCCTTATAAAGACCTGGATCCCGAAACGCGTAGACTCTTGGGATTAGGTGTGAGCAAAGACGATCCCCTCCACGAGGATTAATTACCACTAGATACCGCTTAAGGCCGGGGGACATCCCTCGGCCTTTTTGTTAGCCTGAACCCCTTCAAAAAAGTCGGTATGGCGATATAAAGGAGTCATGACATTCCTGGACTTGCTTGCCTTTAAAAAGATGACGATCTATCGCTTATCCCAGTTAAGCGGTATCCCAAAGACCACCTTAACGGATTTAGGCTCGGGCAAAACGTCTTTGCTCGATGCTTCGGGAAAGACGTTATTAGGGATCTCCAAAGCCTTAAAGGTCAGTATCGAAGAACTTTTGGAACTAGAACCAGAAGAAGACATGAAAAAATTGCCGCCCTATTTACCGGAGGCCATCACCAAATATCGAAAATCGATCCGGAGCGACAGTTTGCATATGGATTGCTACGCGATGGAACTCAATAGCGATTTAAACATCGCGGAAGTCGAAGGGGATGTGCGAGAAGAAATCGCGGATCGCATCCGTAATCGTTATTTTTAAGGAGGGATACCCATGATTGATTTTCCTTCTTTGCCACACCAAAAAGAAAGCCTATGGCGGGAAAAACGGAAGCAAGTTGTCCGTAGTTTATTCAGGGGAACTCTATATGCTGAAACTTCCCTCTCATTCCACGAAGAACCCCAAATTATCGTACGCAAATTGCATGGTTTCCGAATACCTCGGCTGCCATATTTTCAATTTGCTTGGAATTAAGGCCCAGGAAACGTTATTAGGAACCTATAATCATCACGGCAAAACCCTCATCGCCGTCGCCTGCAAGGACTTTACTTCATTTGATACCTGCATTTTGGATTTTGCTTCGATCAAGAACCAAGTCATCGAATCTTCTAGTAGCGGATATGGGGTTCAGTTAGAAGATGTGCTCTATGCCATCCGCCATCAATTCGTCACGGAGAAAAAAGGAATTAGAAGCCTATTTCTGGGATATGTTTGTCGTCGATGCCTTCATCGGTAACTGGGACCGGCATAACGGCAACTGGGGATTTTTGTATAGCCAAGAAAAGGATGAGCTGGAACTCGCCCCGATTTTTGACTGCGGTTCCTCTTTATTCCCCCAAGTGGACGAGGAAATGATGAAAATGATTCTAAGTTCCAAAAAAGAACAGAATATGCGGGTCTATGAGGTTCCAACTTCCGCCTTGATGATAGGAACCCATCGAATCAACTGCTATAAACTGATGACTTCCTTGGAATATTCAGGCTGCAACGAAGCTTTAAAACGCATTGTCCCTCGGATTCATTTAGATGAAATCAACGCCCTGATCGACCAAACGGAACCGCTAAGCGAAACGGCCAAACGTTTTCTAAAAACCATGCTTCGATTACGAAAAGAAATGATTTTGGATGCGACCTATATAAAGCTAACGAATCGAAAGTCGCACTCTTAATTCGATTTGGAATGTCTCTTTAATAATTTATAGAAATAGGCTTCGTTTTCGATATGGACGATTTCGCGGATTTCCGAGACGGTGTAGAAGCCATGAATATGGAAAAAGGCCGCGCGGTATATCTGTCCGGCTTATTCGATTCTTTTGACGCCTTCCGTCTTATTTATAAAACCCTCCTTTGGGCCTCCCATAAAGAAGCGGACTATCGAAAGGCGTTATCGAGCAACCCGAACGTTGACTGCTATTACTACGAGAATACGGGCAGCTACGCGTTGCTCAATAACCTGGGCGAAGAAGAAAAAACCATCTTCTACGATATTCACGGCAAGACAAGTGAAATGACTTTGAAGGGCCACGAGATTCGTTGGATTGCGAAGGAATAATCCCTCATCTAAAGAGATCAAAAAGCGCCTTTTCTCCTTGAACTGGCGTTTTTCTTTGACAAAAAATAAGATGGAATCGAATGAATTATCTTTTTGTACAAAACTAGTAGTGCACTACCAGTTTTGCATAAAAGATCCTTCGATTCGTATTTCAAAGGAGAAAAAAGAAGCCCCTCAAACTTATAAATCTTTCAAATCCTGCACGCCGCGGAACAAGATGGTGTCCCACCCTAACTCACGAGGAACCACTAAATTCGCGGGATTATCATCGATCATGGTATAGGAGTAGTTCGGCCCCATATCCTTTTGAACGTATTCGTAGATTTCCTTTTCGGGTTTAATTAAATGCAAAGCCGAACTCGAATAGATTTTCTTAAAATAGGGTTCCATTCCTTGAAGGAGGAACAATTGTTCGACCATTCCTTTTGGCGCATTGCTAAGCAAGCAAATATCGTGAATTTTCGATAATTCTTTGACCCGTTCTAAATTGGCTAGCCGCGGATGGGTTTGCTCGACCCATGCCCTTTTGAATTCGGAAGCGGGAATTCCAAATCGTCGTTCCCATTCTTTAAAGGCTTCCTCTTGGTCCAATTCTCCTCGGTCAATCCGCGGGAAATATTCGTTTTTGATGGCTTCCCCTAGGCTATCTCCAAAATATCGCCTTAAAACAACGGGGGCGATTTCATCGAAGAGAACCCCAAAACAATCAAAGACCAATAAGGATTTCATGCTTTTAGTATAGTCCTCCCTTCTAAGAAAATAATCTTTTTCCGTCCTCGACCCCCTTCCCCTTTGGCGAAATTAGATTATCCTTATGGGTAAGAAGAAGGAATTCTGGGGAAAGGTTCTTGCTTCGCCAAGGAGTTTTTTCCATGCAGCCTTTATCCCTAGAAATCCCTTTGATCCCCGTCTATGAATCCGATTTTAAAATTCGTAGACGCCTTTTTAATGAAATCAGCCAGGCCGTTCATTTGACCAAAACGGAAGGCCGAATCCTTTGGACGTTGCTCCGTAAAAAAGGGAAAATCGTCCAAAAACGGTGGGTAAGCTATGATTGCTATGGAACGGGAAAAGGAGTCTGTTCAAGGAGCCTGGACGTTCATATCGCGAATTTAAGAAAGAAAGTCCTTCCCTTGGGGATTGAAATCGAGACGATATATGGAAAAGGGTGGGCCATCAAAAGAAGCGATTTGGAACAAGAAAACTTTGAAGATATTCCCCCTAAGCGTATATAATACGTAGGCCTTATCTCCTCCCTTAGCGTAGTGGTTAGCGCGAGCGACTTATAATCGCTAGGTCGCTGGTTCAAGTCCAGCAGGGAGGACCAGGCAAAGACGGAGAAATACCCAAGTGGCTGAAGGGGTCGGTCTTGAAAACCGATAGTGGGCCTCCGGTCCAGCTAGGGTTCGAATCCCTATTTCTCCGCCAATAGGAACAAGCACGGTTTCGGCCGTGTTTTCTTTTTTTATAGATGGACTACAATGTAGTTTAATTTTAAGATAGGAACGGAGGTTGCATCCATGGCAGTAGTATCGGTTAGAACCAATGACGAAGAAACCCAACTTTTTAAAAGCTATGCTTCGTTGCATGGCATTTCCCTGTCGGAAGCGTATAAACGTGCGCTTTTAGAAAAAATTGAGGACGAATTCGATGCTGTTGAAATGGCAGCGGCAGTTCAAAATTTTAACAAGAACCCAAAAACGCATTCGTTAGATGAACTTAGAAAAACGTATGATTTATAAAATTGAGTTTTCAGACGAGGCTTTTAAGGAATTTGGGAAATTAGATAAATATACGCAGAAGTTGATCGATGCTTGGATTAGGAAACATTTGGAGACGAACGAGAACCCAAGATCGATTGGCAAACCCCTTGTTGGAAACAAATCGGGTCAATGGCGTTATCGAGTGGGCGATTTTCGATTGCTCTGGCTTATTCAAGATGATCGGCTCATTATCTTAGTCATCAAAATTGGGCATCGTCGGGATGTATATAAATAGGTTGAGCTGTTGCCGATTCCTTAGAAACGCTTTGGCCTGATGCTTGAAACGCGTCTTTGTTCTCTTGCTAAGAACTCGAAGAAGTTTTCAACTTCCAAGTTTAAACTTATCAGAAAATAAAAGTTTCCGACCTTCAGTTCCGAAAAAATGAAGGCCCGTTAAGGATTGATTGAAAAAGCCATTGGCCGTTAAAGAAACATGGCCATATAGATGGGAAGGTGAATAATCCCGTCTTTTACTATGACGTCTTTAGAATACAAGATGTAGGAATTCCCAATTTTAGAAGAGAATTTATCGCGGAATTTATCTAGAGACGAATGGGAAACGTAATTATTGGATTTTACTTCAATCGGGCAAATTTTCTTTCCCTCAGTAATCAGAAAATCGATTTCCATATCGTTTTTTCTATTTGTGGCATCGCTACGCGAATAAAAATACAATTTATGGCCATTTGTGCGAAGCATTTGGGCGACGACGTTTTCCATAATCATTCCTTCGTTAATGCTTAATTTATCGAAAAGAATCGCACGATAGAGCCCGTTCTCCGTAAAAGCCTTATCCATAAAGGTTTGAGTGACGAGCAAGCCGGTATCCGCCATGTAACATTTTTGGGTGGAATGATCCGCCGAAAGGGCAAGCCCAACATTGGGATCGGTTGCATTAAAGCAAGTGTTAACAATCATGGACTCGTTTAGCCAAACAAAAGAGTCTTCGTAAGAACGAAATCTCGCTTTTTTCCCTAGAGAAGAAAGCTTGTACTTTTTCTCTTTCTTGGAAAGTTGAGCCGGAATTCCGTCAAAAAGAGCAAACACTTTATCTTCATAACCCTCGGCAAATTTAGATACATCGTCATGGTAAAGCTTTAAGATTCGCCTTTTTGCCATGTCAGAAGCTTCGAAATCCTTTCCATTTAGATAGGCGGCGACAGATTGCGGCATGCCGCCAACGAGGACATATTGACGAAAGTCGTTCATGATTTTACGGTGCAGGGCCTGACCAAGCGGTTTTTTGCTTTCAAAACAGGCCTTTATCAAAGGAACGGTGACGGTATCCCCCATCGCCCATAAAAATTCTTCAAAATCCATGGGGAACATCTCGATGTGTTCTTCCTCTGAGGGAATGATGATGTCCTGCGCATTCTTTTTTAATCGGATAAGCGATCCGGTTTCAAGGTAGTCGTACCGCCCATCAGCGACGAGGTATTTGATTAGTTGCCTTGCTCTAGGAAATTGTTGGACTTCATCAAAAACAATGAGGGAGTCGCGTTTAAAAAGTTTGATGCCATAAAAGGCGGAAAGCTTTGCAAAAAATAGGTCAAGGTCCGAACTCTCTTGAGCGAATAAATGAAGAACGTCGTTTGGAACATTGCCGAAATCGACGAGAATGTAACTTTTGTATTCATTCTTGGCAAATTCTTCTGCGATGTAACTTTTTCCGACACGTCTTGCCCCATCGATCAAAAGCGCGGTTGATCCATTTGAGATTCGCTTCCACTTAATCAATTCTTCATAAATTTTTCTTTTAAACATAAAAACTCCCTTATCGTCGATTGTTTAATAAGATTATTGCACGAAAAAGCAAACTTTAAAAGCGATAAACTGCACGAAAAAGCAAACTTTAAAATGTCAAATTTGCACGAAAAAGCAAACATTGGAGACTTTGTGCCTTACTTTCTGGAGAGTTGATGAAAAGGCAATTCCCTCCTTCCGCGGCCCTCTCTACTTGAATATTGGATCCTGCAAAAAGTTGGAAAAGTGCAAAAATAGAACGAAATCTAGGTGGAAAAATGCAATACCTTGATTTGGCTCGTGTCATTCCCGTCGTAAAAGACAGGGGAAGGAGTATCGCACCATTTGCAAGTGCTGTGTTCCAAATGGAGCGGAAGTAAATTGGATAAAAGTCTGGACTGCTAAAACCGGTAATAATGAAATCAACTTTTCGTCCAAGATAGTCTTGACAACGGGGTTTGCAAAATGAAGAAACTGAAAGGGAATCCAATCTCTTGTACAATGTCATAAATATTGGAATCCCTAACGATAAAACCTTTATTATCTTTGCGGACTAACTATTTTTTATCGATGCTTTTCCTTAAAATTTATACGCTGTATATTTTCCAATCCATCGAAGAAAAAATGGGGTGTTACAATTAAGAAAACGAAAGGGGTTTATATCGATGCAAGAAATCAAATGCCCGCAATGTGGGGCCGTCATTCAAATCAGCGAAAGCGACTACAACGAGTTGCTTTCTCAAATCAAAAACAAGGAGTTTGATAAAGAGGTTCAAACTCAACTTTCCGCTTTAAAATCGAAGCTGGACGCGGAGGCTGAACTCAAGGTGCAAACCCTTGCCAATGCCAAAAACAAGGAGATGGAAGAACTTCGCTTGAAAATTCATCAAGCAGAAAGCCAATTAAGCGAAACCCAGAAAGAGCATCAACTCGATCTCCAAAAGAACTTGGAAGCCAAAAACAAAGAAATCGCGTTGCTTCAAAGCGATAAAAAGGCTCTTCAGGACGCCGTAGAAAAAGAAAAAGATCTTTTGACCGCCCAACTAAAGGAAGAACAGGCCCAAAAGCTTTCGGACCTTGAACTCCAGGTTGAAAAACTGAAAGGCGAATTGGCTCTTCAAAAAGAGAAATCTGGTGCCGAATTCGTTTCCTTGGAGAATTCCAAAAAGAGCGAGCTTGCAGAGCTTCAAAACCAAATCAAAGCCAAGGAACAGGAAGCCAAACTGGAACTAAGCGCGACCAAAGAGAAATACGACCTCCAGTTAAAACAAAAGGATGAGCAAATCGAATATTACAAGGATTTGAAAATCCGCATGTCGACCAAGCTTGTTGGCGAAACGCTAGAACAGCACTGCATGAATGAATTCAATCGCATTCGCTGCGGCGCTTTCCCTGCCGCCTACTTTGAAAAAGACAACGAAGTCAGCAAAGAATCCGGTTCCAAAGGTGATTTCATTTTCCGTGATTTTGAAGATGGCGTGGAATACGTTTCCATCATGTTCGAGATGAAGAACGAAAATGACGCAACGGCGACCAAACATAAAAACGAAGACTTCTTCAAGGAACTGGATAAAGACCGTAACGAAAAGGCGTGCGAATATGCCGTTCTCGTCTCGATGCTCGAACCGGAGAACGAATTCTATAACGCGGGAATCGTCGATGTTTCCTATCGTTATAAGAAAATGTACGTCATCCGCCCGCAATGTTTCCTTTCCATCATTACCTTGCTGGCTAATGCCGCCAAGAATTCTTTGGCCTATAAAAAGGAACTCATCGAAGTAAAAAGCCAAAACGTCGATGTCTCGAAATTCGAGGAGAATCTGCAAGAATTCCAGACTGGCTTTGCTAGAAATTTCTCTTTGGCAAGCCAGAAATTCACTACGGCCGTCGAGGAAATCGATAAGACCATCTCCCACCTCCAAAAGGTAAAGGAAAATTTGATTGGCTCGGAACGCAACCTCCGCTTGGCTAACGACAAGGCGCAGGATTTGACCATCAAAAAACTAACCAAGAACAATCCAACGATGCAAGAGAAGTTCGACGAACTCAAGAAGTAGTCCTATGTAAAAGGGGCGTTTGAGAATAACTTCGACGCCCCTTTTTGTCATTTCCAAAGTTTAGAATCTGACAAAATGGCACTTCATAACTATTTCAAAGTGACAAAATGGCATATTTCCATTTTATTCAACTGCCAAATTTGGTAAATTAGTTGTGGAGAAAAATATGACATTACTTCAAATTAGAACCCATTACGGATTAACCCAAAAAGAAGTCGCCACCGCATTAAACATCCCGGTTCGTACCTATATTCGTTACGAAACGAATGAAGGTTATGGAGATTCGCTGAAACGCCAAATGATGATGCAATCCATGGAAAAACAATTTGGAATCACGGAAACCACAGGATTGATCAGTCTCGATTTTATTCGCAACACCCTTGCTGAATTGTTTGAAACAAAATACAAAAGCCAAGTAAATTTGTGCTATTTGTTTGGAAGCTACGCGAAAGGATACGCCACGGAAACTAGCGACGTGGATCTTTGCGTGTCCACTTCACTAACCGGTTTTGCCTTTGTGGGGTTAAACGAAGATATTCGGAATGCCTTGCACAAAAAGGTGGATTTGATTCGTTTGAATAATTTGACTGATAATCAGGATCTGCTTTTGGAAATTATGAAGGATGGAATTAAGATTTATGGATAATAAAAAAGACGATTCCTATTACGCCAAAAAAGCTTTAGATAACCTATTTGCAATCAAAAAATACCTTGGTGATAAATCCTATTCCGATTTCGTTTTAAACGATGAATTGGTGGATGCCGTTATGTTCCGACTTATCCAATTGATTGAAAACATTAAAGGGATTTCAAAAGAATTTAAAAATTCTCATCCTCTGGTTCCGTGGGGCCAAATTATGGGGTTTCGAAATGGTATCGTACACGAATATGGCAAAACGGATTATACGATTGTTTATGAAATTATAACGGATGGCCTAGATCAATTAGAGGATGTTCTACATAAAATCCTATAATTTGCCTTTTTATCCCTAAGCCGATAGACTAGAGTCCAAGGAAAAACCTCATGCAACCGCATAAAATTGTTTATTACGACGACCCGCTTAGCGATGACTTCGCAGGCAACGATATCAACAAAAAGCCCTTGCCCAAAAATTTTAAATACGTCCATAAAAACCCGTTTTATTGGTTTGGCTCCCTTTTGGTTTATTGGTTGATTGCTAAACCAATTCTTTGGCTAGTGGGGAAAATTGGCTACGGGATCCGTATCCAGGGGAAGAAGAACCTCCGAAAAATCCGTCACGAAGGAGCCTTCTATTATGGGAACCACACCCAAATCGCCGACGGATGGCTGGTCCAATGCTATCTGAGCGGATGCAAAAGAAGCTACATTATCGCCGACCGTGATGCGATGTCCATCAAAGGCATCCGCACCTTGGTTCAAATGATTGGCTGCCTGCCAGTTCCAGAATCCCCTGAAGAACACGAAAGATTCGTCGATGCGATTCGTTATCATATTGCAAAACGGCATGGCATCGTCATCTATCCGGAAGCCCATATTTGGCCCTATTCCACGCGGATTCGTCCCTTCACGGATGCAAGCTTTGTCTACCCTTCGGAACTGGGCGCTCCCGTTGTTCCTTTCTGCGTCACTTATCGCAAAAGAAAATTCCGCCCCAACCAATCTCCCCGAATGACGGTTCACGTGGGACGCCCTATCTATCCGGATATGTCACTTTCTCTCCCAGAAAGAAAAAAGAAATTGCGCGATGCGGTCTATGATTTCATGTTGGACCGCGCGACGGAAGACGAAAACGAAGAATGGATTTCCTATCTTCCCCGGAAGAAGGAAAAACAATAACCCTTCCTTAAACAAGGAAGAGGACGAAAATCCCTCTTCCTTTTTCTTTTTCTTGCTATAAGATAACCCCTAGCCCTTTGGAGGCCTTTTTTATGAAACGTTTTTTACCCCTTAGCCTTGCTTGCTTTACCCTTCTATGCTCCTGTGGAACCGAACCAAAAGTCCCCTTTGTTCCTAAAGAAGATTTCAACGAAAACTTTCGTCTTTTAGAAGAGGGCAATGTTACGGTTGTAAACCCAACATTAGAAAGCACGACCTATTATTATGGTCCTGACTGTGTTTATCGCAGTTTCGATGATACTTCTCGAAGTGGCTTTGGTTACATGACTTTGGCGGATCAAGGAATGTTTTCCTTTAGCCTAGAAAACGACAAAGTCCAACTCGGCAATACCTTGTCTTTATCTCCTTCCGATCATGCGAGCTTGATGCTATATTCGCCGAGCTTATTGTCCGATAACGCCTCTTTCCGCAAGAAAAGCGATGGAACCTGGGCTTCTACCCACGAGAATACCTTGGCCACCTTTGCCTATATCGCGGGACTTGGCATTAATTTGTCCTCAACGAACGGCTATACAATTTTGACGAAAGGGACCATGACGGGAGAAGAAAAAGAAGGAGGAATCTTGGATTTCAATTATTCCTTCTCGACGTCTTCTTATTCCTTTTCTTACGAGATTTCTTTTACAAATATCGGCAGTACCCAGAATAAGACAATAGAATCCTACATGGCTTCGAACCCGACCCTAACCTCTCCCGTTTCTTGGAGTGAGGCTCAAAAAAGTAGCATCGCCGCGGTTTATGGGGATGCGTCGGAAGTTCCTTTTCCTGCTGCGAGCCCCTATTCGGCTTTCTCCGCTTCGAGTTCTACCGCCGTATTCCTTGATTACGGCAAAGAATGCAAAGCCATGGTCGCGGACTACCAAAAGAAATTAGAAAAGGCAGGCTTTGTTCTCAATGCGGATCGCTCCACTTTAAGCGGAGATTCTTCTGTTTATCTTTACGAAAAGGATAAACAGGTGGAGGATGTTAACGCGGGCAAAGACCACGTGACCTATGAAGCGGTATTTGGCTTCGTCCCCAATTCCGCATTGAACGCCTCCGATTCCGTGCGTTTTCCTAACGGCAAATTCATTTTGAATCTTAAACTCTATCGCTATACCTTTCATCCGGCGACTCAGGATAGCCTCAATCTTTATCTCCAATATGCGGGTTTAGATTCTAAGGCCGTTCCTGGTTTTGCTTTCCAAGAACAACCCACCAAGATGTTCGGCGCGGATAAGACGGAAGTGGCCAAAGACGCGATTACTTCCCAAGGATCCACGGCTGCATTCGACCATTATTATGTTCTCGGCCTTTCCTTTGCTAGCTTAGCCACGGTAAAGAAAGAGATGGCCAATTACATCAATTCCCTCGTTTTAAGTGGATTTGAAAAGAACGAATCTGCCTCTTCCGATAGCGTCTCGATCTATACCAAAAAGGCGGACGGCTATCCTAATGGCATCACGGTTCAAATCTCGGCCGAAGGAGGAAGCTCCTCCACGGATACGCCGTGGTTAGATGTCGAATACGCCTGGTAAAAAGCCGTTAATCTTTCAAACAACCGATGGGAAGGACGAAGACACGGTCCTCCTTTTTATGCTTGCGTATTTATAACGCTCTTTGATTTATAAAACCTAAAAATTTTAGGACTTTATCAGACCGCGTTTGACGGATTTGTGGTATTTCATTTGACAGATTTGTGGTGTTTCATTTGACAGATTTGTTGTATTTCATTGGACACATTTGTGATAACCGCCTTGACGTAGCGATGCCGTAAAAGAAAAATCGCCTTGAATTCACAAGGCGATTGAGGGCATTCTATCAACTAATTTTGCCCAAATTCGCTGGGATTAAATACGTTTCCCTCGAAGATCGCATTCTTATAATCCCCTTGATCATAGGTGGAGGAGACGCTGGAAGCCACGTATTGTCCCACGGTATTTCCAACGTAGAGTTTGTTCTCAATGTTAACAAGGCTGGAATCGACGTATCCATTCACCATATTGAATTTAATGGTATAGGCGATTTCTTGGATGGTGGCCGTGCCGTCCACGGTTTTCACCGAATAGGACATCTCGTATTCCTTGTTGCCTTCCACTTTCGGCAAAGAATAAGTCGCGACGACGTTCCCTTTGCCAATATAGCTCATATAAGTCGTTAGAAGGCTATATTGCTGCTGATAGAAGGAGAGGTTCAAATACGTATTCTCTAATCCAATTTGATAGGAAGTGACCTCTTTGGTTTTGTCCCCGTTCCCATAAGAAGTCAAAGCATAATACAGCGTATCGTCGTGATAGGTTTGCTTTTCAAATTCTTCGGGGTCTCCCTCGTTGATTTTAATCGTCCCTTTTTCTACGACGATCGATCCGACCGAACTCTTGCCATAACGGGTGCGTGTCGACGTGGATTCGGTGGCCATGACAAAATATTCGTCCTGATTCGAAGTCATGTAGCCTTTTTCTTCGTAACCTATGATCGAAGCGACGGCTACCTTCCCTTCGAATTCCTTAAAAGAAGTTATCCATTCACGGATTTCGGCTTTTTTGGAAGCAGCATCCGGATCGACGTAAACGGAGTTTCCGCTACTAGACTCGCTAGAAGATAGCGAAGAATCCACGGAAGGTTCCGTTACGGAGGAGGCGGAAGAATCCGAAGAAGCCCCGCGCTGTCCACAGGAAATTAGCAATGCGCCGCAGGACAAAAGAAGAAGGAAGCTTTTCTTCATAACGCCACCCCGCGATATAAGGTGTCATTCGGCGTAGAAGAAGATTCATCGCTAGAATCTGCTTCAAAGCAAAGAAGCGAACGCCCGTTGCCGTAGATTTCCGCGTATTCATAAAGGTGTCCTTTGGCATCTTTATCCCAGACAAAGCTCACGCGGTCCCCTTCCATGCTCCAAGTGAATTTGTCCGTGTAGGTTTTTGGACTTTCTTTGAAGCTTTGGAGGCGATATCCGCTTCCGTCTTTATTGAAATGGAGTTCGTAGAACACGTAATTGGTCCCAATCACCAAACGGTTCGTGTATTTGAAATAATGGGCCAATAGCATTTCCTGAGAATTCTTCTTTTCCTCAACCTTGTAGGTGAAGGTCTTGGCGAGATCCGGGGCGGCGACAGGAGTCACAGTCACCGTGACCGAAGCGGTGGCCTTTTTTGCTTCCATCACCAAATTGCCTTTGTTATTGAGAGAAACCGCGACGGCTTCGGGATCACTGGAAGTAACTTCCAAGGTTGAATCCGAGCCGCTGGAAAGGGTTAGGCTGGTTTCGTAAGATTCTCCAACAACAAGAGTCGAACCCACGATGAGTTCGTCTTCCGTTACCTTGAATTCCTTCGGAGCGACGCCCGAAACAATCAATTCTTTTTGGATGGTCTTCTTCTCAAAGATCCCATCTTCGTTTCTTCCTTCATAGGCGAAGGTAATCGTCGCGGATCCGGTTTTGCCTTTGACTTCGATCGCGTATCCGTTCCCGACTTTCAAAACAGATTCGTCCGTGCTAGAAATCGGAGTCAATAGACCCGTCAAAGCCGTCTCGGGGAGATAGGTTTTGGGGGAAGCGCTCACGTAATAGGAATTTTTGGAAATGTTCCCCTTTACGATGTCGCCTCCATTGCCAGTAGAATGGATTTGGATGTCGCTTACGCTAGAAAGCAAGAAACTATTCACATCGAGCAACCCTTCGATGGGGAAGGAAGAACGTTCTCCGTAGGATAAACTCCCTTCATAAGAAGTAGACTTGATATAGGGATCTTCGTTTCCTCTAGAATCGGTCATTCCTGAAATATAGGACCCAGAAACGAGGACATCGTCCTTGACGGAGAAATGGATTTCGTAATCGATTTGAACGGTGTCTCCTAAATCGCCGCTATAAGAATAAGAGGCGTTGAAGTCGTAATAAGAAGTGCCTTCACTTTCCGTTTTGTAAAAATAGGGCATCGCCGACTGCAAATTGACGTCCCCGGCGACGCTGGCCAAGAAGTCATGGACGGAACCCGAAACCATCGCGGTCAATGTGAAAGATGCGCTCGAAGCGGGGATATAGGGCGAACTCGATTCCTGGCCGTCTTCTAAAACTTCATAGATTCTGCAGGAGGTTTCTTGGTCGATAGCAAAGGAATTCTCGTGCTTTTCCGCCCAGTATAAGCGGTTTTTCTTGGAAGCAACCCCGTTAGAAAGGAAAGTATCCTCCCTTTGAAGTTTACGACCTTGAAACGCGTCTACTTTTTCTCCTTTGCTTACTTTCCCTTCGTAAGAGGAGGAACCATCTTTATAAAGGGTATGGGATTCTTCACGGGTCGTCTTGGACTCGTTAATCGATGTCACGGTTTTGACATTCGCTCTCGAAGAAGACTCCGTTTCCTTTTGGGCTAAGGATTCTAATAAAGTCGCCGCCGCATTGACGGTTAATTTCTCCCCCTGGGGAAGGGGTTCAGAAGAACTGACCGAAGAATCCGTAGATGGGGTAGAAGTCGAGCTAGAAGAAGGCTGACTTTCTCCTCCACAAGATACCAAGGCCAATAAGGCCGCGGAAGCTAAAGTAAATAATGTTGATTTTTGCATAATAAAAACCTCCAAATAGGCTTAGATAGTTTGAAGAGAAAAAGAAAAAAGTCAACCTTTTCTTCTTTCTATAAAGAAGGAAGGGCTGACTTTATCTTTATCTGCTAGAGGCGTGTAAGACGAAGGTGAATCCCTTGCCGGAAGTTCCGAGGTCCTCTCCGATGTAGATATCGCAATATTGCCCCGCGTAATAAGCTTTCCCCGACGCATCCGTTTCGAGGGTATAGCCGCATTGAAGAAGGTAATCCTTGTATTTATTCGCGTATACTTTTCGCGTTTTATCCGATCCCTTCGTGGAATATAGGCCTACGGTAGTTCCCACCGCGGCAACGGTTTCAAACGCATATCCTTTAAAGGTGTCGTCGAGTAAATAGGGAATCGTGTTCGCCGCGGTTCTGGCATCGGAATCCGACATTTTCAACACGTCCTTATAGAGGCGGACCAGTTGATAGTTGTAGAACCAGCCATAACCCGTTTCCCACGTGGTATAGGCGATTTGATCGATTCCTTTTAAGTCGAGAGTATTCTTTTCACGGAAGGTGAAGATACCATCTTGGATTGCGGGAACTTCATATTCAAAGGTCAATTTTCGATATCCAAGGCTCGTGGACCAATATTCGTAGGTGGAAACTCTTCCCGATTCATCCAAGGTGAAGTAGGTATCGTAATCTTTGGAATCGTTATCCCCTTCTGGGAACATGACTTGACCAATGCCGTTAACGAAGGCTTTGACGCCGTATTTGTTGTCGCTGACCTTGGTAAAGATTTCGGGATGGGAGACAAATCCCATCATGTCGGATAAGGTTTTGCCTTCTATTGCGTTTCCTTTGGGGGAAGTCGTGCCTTCATAATGCCAAGAGGAGGTATCGCTATCATCATCCCCATATTGATAGGTAAAAGACATTGAGAAGGGCTGGACCGCGCCTTCTTTTGCCTTATATCCATAAGAAGAACGGGAAAGATCGGCATTTAAGAAGAAGAAATAATCTCCATTCCGGTAATAATCCCCGATTTGCCGCTTTTCATCGGTTAAGGTACTGACGTTGGAATTATTGATTTCTACCGCGTGGAATGGGTTTTTGGGATCGGCAAAATAGCTAAACGCGCTTTGAAGTTTTTGGTAATCCGTGTCCGTCGTATCGACTTCCGCGGGAGTTAGACTGATCTCGGTCGGCGTTTCGATTTTCATGTCGAAAACGCGCTTTGTCCCCTTAGAATCTTCGTAAGATTCCCCTCGAAAACGGAGACCGTTTTCATCTAGAACCGCATCCATGGAACGAATGTCCCCAAAATAGAGGCTATAGGTGGTCAAACTGTCGAAGATGCCATTGCTCGCCGGTCCATAATAATGGTAGGTCCCATCGCTTTTCTTCCGGAAGGCGCTTAAATCCAGGTAATCGTTGACTTGGAGATAAGCGGAATCCTTGTATAAGTAATCTAGACGCTTGGTTTCGATTTCGTTATTCCCGTTGATAAAGACTTCTTCGGCATATCCAGAAGCCGCTTTTCGGATGTAACTCGCATCATCTAAAACCCCGCGCGGATTATCACGACGGACATTGATTTTCCTTTGCCCCGGTTCGGACTCAAAGGAAATCGAAGAATCCCAAATGGATTGGTCTCCTTGGATTTTAGTAACCTCGGTCATAGCTTTGGCTTTATTGCCTTCAAAATAGCTCGAAGCCGCTTCGCTTAAAGATTCGCTAGGAAAAGCAAAAGAAGAACGGAAGGTATCCAAAACGGAATCGGAAGTGGAGCCGACTTTAGAAAGATAGCCTGTTGCAAAGGTTTGGATATTCAAATTGTCATCGTCCAAAGCGTCTTTCCACGTCATTAAATCGAATTGAACGGTCCCGTCTTGAAGCAAGGCAAAACGGACTTGGGCGATGCGTCCAGTCATGGCCAAGGTGCGGTAGCCAAGGGCTCTACCCATGGCCACGATAAAAGCTTGCCGCTCGGAATAAATGCCATTGGCCTCATCAAAGGAGATGAAGTTCTCCGTCACTCGGTTTTCCGGTTCAGCGATATTCCCTAAGGGGTTTAACATCGACCAATCGTCTTCTTTGTTCGCCGGAATCGGAGATTGGGAAGTTGCCGTAATTTGGGTGGTCTTGACCGCGTTTAAAACTTCGATGGAATCTCCCTTTCGCTCATAAGCAAAATAGGCATCCTTGCCATATTCGGGATTATAGGAAGAAAGGAGGATATAGCCACCACGAGAGAACTTTCTACTGATATAACTCGGGGTAATCGCGTCTTCTTGACGGGTCAATACCCCATCGACGTTTTCTTCATAAGAAATCGTGTAATTCCCGCCTTCTGCCGCGGCTACTAAAGTCGAATAAATCTGAGCTTTATCCCCGGAATTGGTATCAATCGGAGGGATATAGGTGGACTCGCTACTAGAAGAGGATTCACTCGAACCATCGGGCCGATCGATATCAGAAGAGGTCGTTAACGAATCGCTGGTCGCGGAGGAAGAGGGCTCGCTAGGTGCGGGCCTACCACAAGCCACGAGGCTTAATAAACAAATCGACAAAGGGAAGAGAAGAGGTTTTTTCATGTTTTGTCCTTGGCAATATAAACGCGAAAAAGATACACCTGCGCGAGATTTTTTCAAGAAAAAACGCCTCCCCGTAAAGGAAGGCGAATCGAAGGTTAGAGATGAGGATTAGGCAACGCGGTCCATCGCGGCAAAGGCGACGGTCATACCAGGAACCGTGTCCTTGACACTGTAATAAGAAACACCAACATTTAACGTCGATTCCGTGATGAATGCCACTTCTTGAACCTTAAACATGCCAGACAAAGAGGTTTTGTTGACGATGGTAGAGGGGTCCAATTTTCCATTGGCATCCAGGTCGCTGGTAAACGAAAGCGTGATTTGCAACGTTTCCGGATCCATCTGGTAGTAGTAGGTGTATTCGTAGAAACCGGTGCCCCACGATTTCTTTTCCGCAAACTTCATGGTGCCATAGGTTTTTCCTTCTTCGTAATCCGAGAAGGTGATGTAGGACTGCTTGTAGAGCGTGGAAGTGGAGGTTCCGTAGTAACCCTGATAGGGGATCTTGAAATCTTCGCTGATGCCGAAGGATTTCTCCAACATCGCTTTGTGAACGGCTTCATAAGTCGGCTTCTCGTAGACGCCGAATTCCAAAGTCTTGGTGACTTTCTCGTTGGCGTTAGCAATTAGCGTCACAGAGGATTGCCCCAGCGCGGTCGGAGTGATCGTCCAGGTCTTGGTCGTAGTTCCGTCTCCGTTTTCGACGACGTTTTCCTTGATGGTGGATTTCGTCGGGTCGTCTTCGGGGAGAACGACGCGGATATCCTGCGAAGCTTTCTTTGGGGAAATGCTAGCAGTAATCGTGGCCGAGTCTCCAAGGAAGAGAGTCGAAGTGCTCAAGGAAGCAGAAATCTCATAGGGGAGGATATCGGTGATCTTCACGGGGAATTCGCTGATATAGCCGAGACCATTATCGAAGCGGAGGGTGACTTGTCCAATCTTCTTCGCCGTAATCTTAGAACTCGTGGAGCCCGGTTCGAAGGAGAGGTATTCCTTCGCGGCATCGTCGAGTCCAAGGAAGATCGGCTGGACGAATTTCGGCTTGCCCGCATCTTCTTCAAGAGGAGTCATGACGAAGGGAGAGCTGCTATAGGAGGAGATTTCGAAGGACCCGCCGACTTGCATCGAGGCTCCATCTCCTTCGATGGTCTTCGTTTTGCCGTCCACATCGAGCTTGTAGTTGAATTTCATCGAGTAGCCGCCAGTTAAGCAATACGGGGTCATATCGACTTTTTCTTCCATTTTGCGGAACCCTTTTTGGGCATCGAAGTGGAAGGTATTGACAGCGCGGGAAGCTTCTGAATCGTTATAAACGCCATCCGTCCCCTTGGAGGAATCGAATTCGGTCCAAGAATAATCGACGTTGCTCAAGAAGCCAGAGCCATCGATTGTGATTTCGAGGATCCGTTTCGCGAAATAGGGCTTATAGGAAGCGTCGCGTTGGTTGTATTCCTCTTCGATTGTGATGACAACAGACTTTTTGTCTTCGGCTAGTTTCGATTCGAATTTCTTGAGCTTGTGTTCCTTGAGGAACGCATAAGTCGGAGCCACGGGTTCAGCACCTTCGTCGGTAGCGGCCGTTTCGGTCTTGGTGATCGAGTTGAAGGCGTATTTGCCACCATTAAGGTAAGAATCGAGCAATCCGAATCCAATCCAGGATTTGGTCGCGGCTTCCGCTTCGGATTTTCTCGTCATATCCGCAGCAACGAATCCTTGTTCGGCGGTCATGTCATCGGCGACGACGCGCTGCAGATCCACCGAATCCGTTCCATGGCTGACGTTTAATTGTCCCGTCGTGGAAGAAGGAGAATTGGAGAGTTTTTTCTGGCTACGATAGAAGTTATCCGTGCCAATCTTGCCGTTTTCGAACTCGAAAACGTTGGTTTTGCTTGATGAGGTGTAGGTCACAACGCCTTTCATGACGTCGTTAGAACCGACTTCATAAACGCCTTTAACGTCTTTGCTTTCGGAGAATCCAAGCGGGGTGGCAAAGGGCTTCAACGAAGCTTCGCTGAGAATAGATTCGCATTGTAAGCTGAAGTTTGCTCCGGTTTCGAAACGTTGGTTGACTTCTTCGGTCTTTTTGATCGCTTCGGTGAGTTTTTCAAAAGCCTTGTAGGCGGCTTCCGGGTTGGCGATTTCTTCTTCGGTAAGGCTAGGATAAGCGTCCGCGGCGATTTCGTTTACCACGGGGAGTCCTTCCGCGAGCGTCACCGAGACGGTGCAGTCGGAATTCGGAACGAAGAATTCGTATTTGCCATCACCATCCGGATCTTCAACGCGGTTGCCATTAACGTCGACCCAGTCGACGATTTTACCGGCTGCCGTGACCGTGATTTCTGCGATCGCTTTCGAGCCAGGAAGGAAGGAGCCGTCGGCTTGTTTGCCTTCGCCGCTTAAAACGACGCTGGCCCCTTCAACCGCGCCGACTTCGACCTTGACGGTCTTGTCGACGGGGATGACGTTGATGATGGGATCGGGTTTAGTAACGGAAGCGGAGTCCGCAGGAACTTCGGCGCCGCATCCAGCAAGTCCGAGCACAAGAAGCAAACTCATGCCCGCAACGAATGTTTTGGTTTTTTTCATGATCGGTACCTTCTTTCTTATTTTTCGGTTCCTTTGTTTAGTGGCATCCGCGAATCTTGTGTCGCCATCGTGAACTGGGTTCGGCCATCACTATAATTGAGGAAATAACGATCGGTGGTGAACGTCATTGTCGTGTTGGATTCCACGACGAAGCTTTCAATGGTGTAGGAAGCATTCACGTAAACGGCGAGGGCTTTATAGGATCCATCGGTTTCCGGAGTGGCTTTCGTCAGCTTGAACTCAGGGATGCCGTTATTGTTGGTAACCGTGTAGCGGAAGGTTCCGTGATAGTAGGTGATATCGCCGTCATCGTCGTATTCGCCTTGCCATTGGCCGGTGCCAACGCCATCTACAGGAGCATTGAAGTTGAAGTAGAGGCCTTTAGCGTAGTCGTACCAACCACTGGAATACTCCTCGCGCATTCCGATTGTCAAAGTCGTGAGGTTATGGATGATCGTGTCGTAATCGGGTTTGCCAAGGACGTCGGCGTGGAACTTGTACTTAACATCCGGATTGCCTACTGCGAAGACAAAGCCATCCAGCTTGCCTTCCGCTTTTGGGGTAATCGTGAAGAGGGTGTTTCCATTCTCGTCTTTTTCGGCTTCTTTAACAAAAGTGGCTTGAGTCTCGTTGTCTCCAAGATCAAGACCCAATTCCAAGTTGTCGGCTTGCTTCGGAGTTCCAATTGCTCGAACCGTAATCGGGGTTTCCGTATAGGCCTTATTGGAAGAAATGGAACCCGTGACTTTGAAGACCTTCGGGGTCTTGACGTCCAATTCAACTTCCTTGGTTTGGCCAAAGAGGTTATCGAAGAGAAGGACGACTTTTCCTGTTTCCTTCAAGGTAACGTATTGGTTCTTCGCGTCGAATTCCCCCATGTCTTCGAAGCCTTCTTTGAATCCAAGGCAAACCGGGTTGATGATCGCGACGCTATCTAGAGCCAACGTATTGGAGGTGTATTTGATCGACTCGATGGTTCCGAAAGCATAGACTTCGTTATTTTCAAGCTGAACCGTCGTGTTGCCGTCGGTGATGCGTTCAGTGGCGAATTTAACGGAATAATCGGTCATCGCGTATTTGGACAAATCGTTGAACGCGATGTCTTTCTTGTAGGCCCGGGCAGCATCCATCGAGAAAGAGTTGATGGTCGTGAAAGTTGCATCTTCCGCGAACGTCATATCCTCTTCGTTGAGGAATTTTTGATTCGTGGTTTCCACCTTTTGTTCGACGTGGGTAAGAAGCCCATCGCCATCGAAAGTGCAAACCAAGGTATAGCGCTTCACTAGAACCGCTGGAACCACGGCTTGAAGCGTGGTCGTGAAGGATTTCTTGTCTTCGGCGAGGACGCTGTCAAGGGCAACGACTTTGGCCTTATAGGAAACGATTTCGGTATCGCCTTCAACCGTCTTTTGCTCATCGACGAAGTTATAGGTTTGTCCTGCCGTAAAGTAGTTGTCGATCAAAGCTTGGCCAATACCGGTAGAATGAATTGCTTTTTCGGCATCCTTCTGAAGGATTTCGCCTGCGGCAGCGGTCGCGGGTTCCCCTTCTGCGGTGGTGTCGGCAATGACGTTTTTCGCGACAATCGTGTGACGTCCCGCACTATAGTTTCCATTTAAATCTACCATGCTTTTCGCAATCGAGGGCTTCACAAGGGCTTGGCTTTCTTCGTAATAATGCCCGAAGGAATCATAGCCGCGTTGCTTATAAAGGAAATTGCCATCGTCATCCCTGCCTTCTAGGAAGACTTGGTTATTTGCTCCAAAAGTCCCTTTCCAGCTGGTTTCTCCGATGGAAGATCCAAGGTTCATGGCCCCCTTAATGACGGGGGTGTCTTCGCCACTGACTTGGAAGGTACCGAGGAACGTTTTTTCCACGTCGGCAGACTTTTCCAGGGCCGCGGTGAGTTTGGCGTAAGCGGCTTTCACGGATTCGTAATCGCCTTTTTTATCGGCAGCGAGTTTTGGTACGACCGTTTCGTCGACTTCGCTAGGATCGAGGAGTCCTTCCTCTCCGTAAACGCGAGTGGTGACTTTGATCGTCGCATCGACGTTCGGCATGGTGACCGAGAAGGAGCCTGGTTCCTCCGAAAGCAAGACGCCTTGGAAGTAAACTCCGGTGATATCGGAGAATTCCTTGGCCTTTACTTCGAAGGCGATTGTTGTGCCGGCTTCATAGAGGCCGTCAGCGGAAGCGGTGAACACTTTAACACTCGCCGAGCCGCTAGCATCGTCAATGGTCAATCCCTTTTTGGTAATGACCGTCGACATGCTATCGATAACATCTGGCTTTATGCTAGAACCCGGTTCCGAAGTCGTGGGGCCCCCGCAAGAAGCCAATCCCAATACGGCCATCGCCGATAGGGTTAACAGCATTGCTGGTTTTTTCTTCATAAAAATCCTTTCCTTGCAAGCTTGCCCTTACCCGCGCGAAGCCTTTGTTCTAACGAATAAAATCCGCGTTTCTCAGGGTAAGGATGGTGCAATTAAAAAACGCGTCGAAATTTTGTCAAGCCTTGAACCAAACAAATTTGTTCATTTTGTGTCAATTTAGTAAATGGAACCCTAAAAAGAGGGAGCAAACGAGTTGTGATTTCCGTTTTCCTCCCTATAATTAAAGACATGTCGTGAAAAACACGGCAAACTCATTTAGGAGAATAAAAATGGAATTAAAAGGATCTCAAACTGAAAAATGCTTGCAAGCCGCTTTTGCCGGTGAATCGCAAGCCCGCAACAAATACACCTATTTCGCTTCCAAAGCCAAAAAGGAAGGATATGAGCAGATCGCTGCTTTGTTCCTGGAAACTGCTGACAACGAAAAAGAACACGCTAAACTTTGGTTCAAATACCTCGAAGGTGGAGAAATCCATAGCACCGTTGAAAACCTCGAAGCGGCCGCCGGCGGAGAAAACTACGAATGGACGGATATGTATCCGCAATTCGCCGAAATCGCCGAAAAAGAAGGATTCAAGGAAATCGCAGCCAAATTCCGCATGGTTGCAGCAATCGAAAAAACCCACGAAGAACGCTACAAAAAGCTTCTTCAAAACGTCAAAGAAGGCGTGGTCTTCGTCTCTCCGGAAGTCGCGGTTTGGAAATGCCGCAACTGCGGACATATCGTCGTCGGCAAATTCGCCCCGAAGGTTTGCCCGGTTTGCAACCACCCGCAGTCTTATTTCGAACTTTCCGTCAAGAATTATTGATTCGGTTCGTTAACGTTATCGGCCGTCGCTTTTGCGGCGGCTTTTTTATCCAACCCCTTTTTTTACCTCCTTCTAAAGAAGGGTTGACAGAAACGGGTTTGCTTTTATACTTGTTCGGTTGACATCCAAAAAGGAGTACTTTATCGTGAATTCTAAATTGCTCGCGACGCTTAGCGTTGCCACGCTTCTATTAGCTGCATGCGGAGGAGGGGACAACCCCGCTTCCAGCACCACGACTTCGGCCACGACGAGTGAAGATACCGCCGCCATTAAAGCCGAGGCCCTCTTTGCTCAATTCGCTGAAAAATGCGAATCCAATAATGCGACCATCAAAGTCGAAGAAATCAGCAAAAAGGAGACGATGCATATCTCCGATTATTATTTCTTCGGCGAAAAGGCCCAGTATCAGGCTTTCACCCCGGAAATGAAAGAAGCCTATGCTACCCAATATCCGGGAGAAACCCTCGCGGATTCGGGCATTTTGATCAACGGGGAGCAAGGAGCATTCGCCTTTACTCTCGATGAATCAGGCGATGTGAACATCGGCTCGCCCTTAGGGCAAGGGAAAAGCCTTCAAGAACTTTCCGCCTATGGACCGGCCATGCTAGGGAACCGCGAACTTTATACCCTCACCGAAGAGGCCAATCATTTTGATTCGGCAACCGCAAAGGACGCGATGGCCGCGGCTTCCTATTGGCTTCCGGTCCTTGGACTTCGTTCTTCCTATGCCTCGATGGCCAATGACTTTGATTTATTTATCAGCGATGACCTAGCCGAAATCGTTTGCACGATTGAACTCGTTGACGATAACGGAGGACGCGTGAATTATCGCGGAACCGTCACCGCGATGGGTACGACCACCCCGACGGGCAAACTTGCGACCTATCTTGCCTCCCCCGACTATCTCCCCGCCCCGAGCACCTTCCAATCTACGGCCGCCTCTTATTTAGCCACCTTCAAAGAAGCGGGAGCCGCCCTCCCCTTCCCCACGGGTGTAGATGCCCAATATGACGAAGCGGTATATGACGGAGTCCTCCAAATCGTGGATTCCGGCAAAAACCTCGTCAAAACGTATACGAAGCAATTGACCGATGCGGGATTCGAGGCCAAATTGGTTAAGAAATCCGACGGATCCTACGTGACCCAATATAACATGGCTTCCGAAGCCAAAGAAGGTGACCTTTCCTACAAGAGTGCTTCCCTAACCGTTGTGGTTACCTATTCTTCCAAAACCACCTATATCGTTGTCATGGGACGCGTTTTGTACCGCGACCTCGCCGTGGCTAACGAGCAACTTCTTGCCTGGAACAGTGGCGTGATGAACACCAAGTACCAGCTCAATATGAATTATGCGGCCCTTGGCGGATCGGAAAAAATCCTCTCCGTCGAAAGCGAAGACATGACGACGACCTATCAAAGCGTCTTGGCTCAATATGGACTTGGCGACCGCATCTATTTTGCTTGGGGAGCATCCGTGGAAATCGCTTCGAAAGAAGATGCGATTGCCTGGGCCGCGGAACAACTCACGGCTTACGTGAATGCCTCCTTCACCAATGACGGCATTTGCACGCTGGATGGCAAAGGCTATGCCTATTGCTACAAGACGGAAGCGACCTACGGCACGGAAATTGCCTTGAAATTCAGCCTTCTTAATGATGATAAGGGCGAATATAGCGGCATTGTCTCCGTGGAAGCCATGGTTGGATATTACGAAATTATCGATATGTTCATGAAAGTTGATCCGAACGCAGAATAAGGAGCGTTTATGAAACATTTTCCGATGCATTTGCTGTGTCTTAGCAGTTTGTTTGCTCTAGGACTCGTTTCTTGCGGAGGGGGAGATTCTTCCTCTTCCACCAGCGGAAGCGAAGATTTTACGATTGACGATTCGGGCGATATGCTTGGAAACGGAACCAAGGAAAATCCCTATGTCCCTTTAAACGCGGACCATTGGGAAGAGCTTGAGCCCCTCATCACGGGGAAAGAAATCCGTTACGTGGAACTCAAGAAGGACTTAGATTTGACTTCCATTCGTCATTATGAGCCTTTGGGCTCGAAAGCTGCGCCTGTTTTTGCTCATATTAATGGCAACGGCCACACGATTAAATACGTCATTGATGAGACTCTAAAAGAGGATCGCTACGGCCTTTTTGCCGATTTTAGCGGCGTTGCCGAAAACCTCGTTGTCGACGGCAATATCGAGGCGGCTTCGGGGGAGCGGGGCGGATATTGTGGCATCTTTGCTGGCGAAATCGAAACCCCGAAGGATTATGATAACCCCGTCAATACGGAACTCCGTTATTTAACCGTCAAAGGTAAAATCCATATGGAAGATAACGTTTCTTCCAACCAGGATTCGGTCTCGGCAGGCGGAGTCACGGGGCATACCTATGCCACGATGGGCACGACGGTCCTCATGGATAGCATCGATTCGAGCGTCGATCTTTTGATTGAAACGACGAATGGATGCGCGGGAGGATTAGTTGGCGAAACTTGGACCAATTTCAACGAAGGCTACACCTGGTTCAACAATTCCTATATTCATTCTTCCTCTATCCAAGCTCCAAATCTAGCAGGAGGAGCAGTTGGCTATCTTTATTTTAACGGCTCTGTTGTGAATACCATCGTTAACGTTGATTTGGTCGAAGCGACTTTTGCTGGCGAAACGATGTCGGTGGCCGGCGGGCTTGTTGGCAATAGCGGGGTGGAAACGGCGATGATGCACAATATTGTCGCGGCGAAACGCATCAAAACTTCGCGTGCTGGAGCTTTTAAAGACTACATTTCCGCGGGGCAAATCTTGGGCTATACCCAATACGAGGAAGGCGGTTTCGACATGGAACGTACTTCCAAGAAAAGCTTGAACCGCGAGAATTATTATCTTTCTTCCAATGAACTTTCCACGGCTTCTACCTATGGATATGGGTCGGGGAAAGCGATTGAAATGAAGGATTTGAAAAAAGAATTCTTTCACGCGAATTCTTTTGATTCCTATGCTTGGGACTTAAATGAAGGCCATTTCCCACGTCGCGTGGACGTGTTTGCAACCTGGGCAAAAAACCGTCTCCAAAAAGGAACGATTACCCTCCATGCGAATAATGGGACCGACGAAAAGACCGTTTACGAAGTGAATCTTGGCTCCAATTTGGTCCTCAAGGATCAGCCCTATGCCTACGAAGGCCATAACCTAATCGGCATTGCTTATGATGAAAACGGCGAAGATCGTTATCGCCCCTACATGCCTGTTAATACGTCGATGGACGTTTATGACGGATGGTTCTATTCGGCAAAATACGCGGGTTATTTCTATGGCGGAGCCAATATGCCGCTATTCTATTTCAACGCGGATGGAACCGGTCTTGCCTTTGAGGACACGGGTTTCATCGATACAGATTTAACTTGGTGGAGCGATGGGTCGCATCTTGTGGTGGAAGGCGAATCCACCGGCCAATTATTTGGCCGACTCACCAACCAAGGATCGGAAGTCATTCAACTCGATTTCCTCCAAACTGTCTGCAACTTCGTTCATTTAGGAAGCAACGCCTCCATTGTTAAAGAATTTGGCTACTATAAATCTAGTAGCGGAGAAACCCTCTTCCTCGGAGGAGGATCGGGATATGTCCAGACCCCCAAGGGCCAATCGACGTTCACCTATGAAAAAGGAAGCGATGGCAGATACGTTTTGACCTTTAGCGAAAACATGCAGTTTGTTAGCGGTTCGGGCACTTGCAGTGGCGGAGCGGCTTCGTTTACGTTCGTGGATTCGGAAAAGAAGTCCGTATCGCTTATTTTCACTACGGATTCCGGCATTCCCGATTACAGCAAACTTGCGATTGCACAATCCTATTATTTCTATGGGATGAATAGCCAAATGCGCATGGATATCGATAATAACGGCAACGTTCGTTATCGTTCTCGTGTCAAAGAAAGCGGCGCTTATACGGAAGAATACAACGATTTGCCCGCCGACCGCGGATCGCTGCGCGAAATTGGTTCCTATCACATCGTGACCGCCAATTATGCCTATGTTCCTAGCGGCGTCTTAACTTTTGATGAAGCCAAAGGAGAACTCTATAACGCGACGGGCCGTCATTACGCTAATGCCAAAACGCGCGTCGTTCAGGCTTTGTCGACCTCGGAAACCAAAGAAGCGGACAATACCTACGTTTATGCGCTAGAAGATGGCAGCTACCGCGCCTTTATTAAGGGCAAATACATCGCTAGCGCCGATATCAAGATTTCTTCTTTGGAAGAAGGGTCGCGCATTGAAATCGAAGGCAAGAAGTACCTGGTGGAAAATTCCGCCCTCGTCGATATGTCAACTTTAGCGGAAGAAAACCCGAATCCTTCCAAGATTTATGGGGAATATATCGAAAAAGCCGGCGGAGCTCAGACTTCGAACCTTTTAACCTTGGGAGAAAATAACAAGGGAACCCTCACGACTTCTAGCGGGGTTCAAACCTTCTCCTATTATTATGACGTCAATGAGCAAGTCGTCTTCCATATTGGCAAGAACACCTACACCCTCATTTTTGATCCCTCTACTTCGAAATTGTCGGGGACTCGCTTCACGGATAACGGCTTTGATGCCGACTCGGTGACGACCACGATGGTTTATGAGAAGAAGAAAGCCGTCGTTACTTCAACGATGGTCGGCGAATTTGAAGGAACGATCAGCGGAGGGGCGGTTTATCACTTCAAAATCACCAAAAACAAAGCGGTTTCCTTCACTTATGGAGTTCAAACCACTCCGATCAACGCGCTTAAAGTCAGCGGAGAGCTTTCCTCTAATTCCTTAACCTGCGAATTTGGTCAGCTTTTCGGTGGGGGAGATGGTGCTACGGCCGTGCTCACCTATAATCCCGACCTTGACCAATTGAGCGTTCAATTTAGCGGTGACCTTTCTACCAACGTCATCTGTAACCGCGTCGCCGCTTAATTTCAAATCCTTTGGGGCGCCCCTGCGCCCCTTTTTTGGAGGTATCTATTATGAAAAAATCGCTTCGTATCTATTCGTTAACCTTCCTTTTTTCCACTTTGGCCCTCGCTTCTTGTGGGGGAGGAAATGAAAGTCAGTCGAGTTCTAGCTCCTCGTCCTCTTCTAGTAGCAGCGAACCGAGCAAAATCGAAGAAGATCAAACGGGGAAACGAGCTTATTTTGGCGATACCTCGACCTTTACCCGTTTTTCTTCTCGTTTAGGCTTCTGCTTTTTGGATCAACGCAATGGAAGCGCGGACATCCGCCTGTTCGTTGGATTAGATGGCTTGCCCGCTTCTGGCAAAGTCGTTTCTTCTTCAAGCAATGAATCCTTCCACGTGGTTTCCGAACTCGAATTTGCCTATTCGAGCCTATTTGATACTTCCTCCATTTATTGGGATAAAGAGGTGGATTTCGAACCTTCTTATTACCTTTCTTATACCTTTGAAAATGTTCAAGAAGAAGCGTGGTTTGATACGTTGGAATTCTCCTTTGAAATCGGAGATGTAAAGGCCATCTTCCCTGTATTTAATCCTTTTGCGATCCAAGCTAAACGAAGTGAAGATAATGTCGCTTTTACTTCCGTTAATGGCGTTTATTCTGCTTATAAGAAGAACAATAAGATTCAAAAAGCGATCGTTCCTGCCTATGCCTACGCATTAAAGGACATGGTCGCCGAGAATAAAGGCGATATCCAAGCATTGGGAACGGCGAGTTCCTATGAAGGAGCCTTCCAAGACTGCGTGGAACTCGAATCCATCGAAATCCCTTCTAGCATTCTTTCCATCGAGCAAAATGCTTTTAAAGGCACCCCGAAACTTCGCTCGATCACCCTTCCTTCCTCTTTGGAATCTTTGGGAACGGAAGCTTTTGGGGCAGGGAATGACTTCGACGAAATCGTCTATGAAGCCAAAAACTTGATTTCGGCTTCTACGATCGTGACTTCGGGCCACCTTCCCTTGCTCCGCTTATCCAAATCCGTCGAATCCCTCCCGATGCGCTTTTTCGCCGAAGGGGCGGAACCTTTGAAAATTGTTTACGAAGGAACGAAAGAAGAATTCTTGAAGCTCAAGACGAAAAAGAACCAAAATAACGGCTTCTTTATTCAAAATGTTTTTTGTTCCGATTCTGAAATCGCTCACATTACCTTCCACCTCGAAGGCGGAGAACTTCATGGCCAAACCGAAGACGTAAAGGCGGAAGTTTTAAGCGGTGGCTTCATCGATGATCCAGGCTTCCCCAGCAAAGAAGGCTATGCTTTTGAAGGATGGTTTACCGCTCCAAATGGAAAAGGGGAAAAGGCGGATTTAGAATCGGCTTTTGCAAAAGACACCGATCTCTATGCTTGTTGGAGAGAGCTAGGCCCTGGCTATACTTTGGCAAGCCCCGTAGACATTAAGGTTAACGAATCCTTGACGTTTAAAACGGGCCGCGGTTATGATTCGGGATACCTTCGCATCCAGAAAGATGAAGATGAAAAGGCAGATTTTATCTATCTTTTCGTGGATAAAAGCGCCTCGGAAATCGACCGGGATATCTCGGGAAGCTACGCCTCCTTTAACGGTACTTTCAATGTTTATGATTCTAACGGCAAAGAAGTGCCGTTTGGGACGGATTCCTCTTATTCCAATGATTACGAAACCTATCCTGCCCAACGCCTTTTAGGAGGATATGGCATCCGCGTCTTTGTTAAGCCCGGGCAAAGCTTTACCGTCCGTGCCCGCTTGAATGCGGATACGTCTTATCCTGCCTATGGAAAATTGGTCGTGAATTGCTTGGAACAAGAACAAGACTGGTTCAGCGAAGCTAAACCCATTCAAGGGACAAGCGAAGTGGCTTTGACAACAAGCACCTATTTCCAACGTCAGTTCTATTCTTATGCGTCCCATAAAGAAGAGGACAAGGCCATTGGAATAAAAATCCAGGGGATGTATTCGGTAAACCTTGATATTTATACCCAAGAGGATGGCGGATCCTATGTTCTATTTGGCTCCTTCAGCGGGGCGATCACCTCAAAGAAGACGTTCCATTTCCTCGCGAATAAAACCTATTATTTTGTTATCGGCGGACGGGAAGTGATGGAAGCGAATCAAAGCGTTTCTTTTTACTTAACCGATCCGGAACCCGGGACTACGGAATCTAGCGCCGTTGCCTTAACCGAAGGGGTGGTTGCTTCGGTAGATTGCCGAAAAGAAACCTCTTTCTATTTGATTCACTTAGAGGAAAAACGCGATTGCGTCTTCACGCTAAGCGGTGGCAACGACGAATACGCGAAGACGATTAAAGTCTATCCAAAAGGAGAAGCGGATAACGTCGTGATCGAAAAAACCGAACCGAAGAAAACGGGCGGCAATTATGGATTTGGCGATTATGGAACGAGTTTTGACTCGGAAGCCATTATGGAACCGGGTGATTATATCGTTGCGGTAGGCTATGTCGGCAGCGGCGCTAGTCTTTTCTCCCTAAGCTATCGTTCCTATGTTCAAGGCGAACGTTTTGCCTATCCTTATTCCCTTTCTTCTTTAGAAGGAGAATTTAGCCTCGAAGCTTCCGAGGTCGGCAAATATAGCGTGGCCACCTCTCCCTTTGCAGGATTCTATGAAGCTAAAATCCCGGCGTCTTTGAAACAAGTTTTCCTTTTAGATGAGAATCAAAACGTCACTCAAGTGACTTTTGCAGGAGAAACGTTGCGGCTCCATTTGACCAAAGGCCAAATTCTTCGTTTCTTGGCTCAAGGATCCACTTCGTCTTTAAGTTTAGTTACTTCTGGCGAAACAAAAGATGGGTTAAGCGTGAATAACGCCCTTTCGATTTCCTTGAATCAAGAGCTCTATCTCACCCCCTATCTAAAGAAAGAAAAGGCCGATCATTTCTATGTTCGTTTCTCGGTAACCGAAGAAGGGGATTATCGTCTTTATCCCCATTCCTTGGGCAATGGCTCCTATTCCTTCAATTCAGCGTCTCGAGTCCAAGAAGATGGTTCTTTAAAAGCGTTGGATGCGAAAGAATATTCGCTAAGTTCTGGATCTGAGCCGGTTCAAAATGGCTATACGGGACAATCCAGCGATTTCTTCGCGACCTTCCATTTGACTGTCGGGGAATATGTGGTCGATATGACTCTCCCCGCGGCGAGCCAGGCCAAGGAATCCAGCATCTTCCGGTTTGAAAAAATTCTCGAAGGCGAAACGTTAGAGACGGCGAAAAATCTCGACATCACGCAAAATTTCGAGCTGCAAACCCGTCGTGGCGCCCAATATTTCACCTACAAAGCCACGGAAGAAAAAAACGTCCATCTTGCTTTAACAGGAGACGATAAAGCCAATTTCACGTTGTATTACACGTACACGGAAAAGAACTTCTTAGGCGAAGACGTTACCAAACGCGTGACGCTTGCCGATCGCCTGTTAAGTGAGGATTATGTGGAATTCCAAACGATTCCCGGCATGACGTATACCATTACGGTTGCCTCTTCCCAAGCCGGTACGTTAAAAGGGACAGCCAGCCACGTGGACAAGGTTGCTAATGGCTTACTTCCCGAATTCCCCTATTCCTTTGATTTCAAAGAAAGAACGGACGATGGAGTAACGCGTACTGTATCCGAACTTTCTCCGAAGCAGAAGGCGAACCAAACCCTCTATTATGCGTTCACCGTTCCTGCTTCCGGCACTTATTGCCTCTATACGGTTTCATTAGGGGGAACCAAAAATAAAGGCGTAGATATGGCGTTTACCCTTTGGGATGAAAAAGGAAAGAAGAAACTTGGTGAAGGAAGCGACTGTGGGTATAGCCCTCGTCAAGGAACCTGCATCTACACGGATGACGATACCTTGGACGCGACGCTTGTCGCGGGTACGACTTACCTCATTCAGCTCCGTAAAGGATTTGAAACGGAAGGAATCACCCAAGCCTTCGGATATACCAAGATTGCTTAATCGATTCGCCTCAGGGATTTCTCTGGGGCTTTTTGTATATAGCAAAGAATACGACAAAAAGAAAAGGCGCGGATTTCTCCGCGTCTTTCGTATTGTGATGATTACTTCAACAAGGCTTGCGAAGCGTTATCGATGATCGTGGATCCGATATTGCTCCAGACCGTTTCCATGACGTAATAGCCGTCCTTGGAATAGGGAAGAATTTCCATGAGGGTGATGGAATCGCTGTCGAGCAAGAAGTACGAGGTGATGTAGAATTCGTTGCCGGCCGCTCCAAAGAGGTAGGCGAAGATTTCCGACATGTTGAGAGCGAGATAATCGCTTTCTTGGAAATAAATGGAAGCCTTGATACCACCGAATTTTTGGCCATCGGACCAGGAAACGAGGGAGAGGTTTTGCTTGGCATCGGCATTCAAATCATCACCGCAAGTATTGAAGTCAAAGGTCGTACCGCTAGAAGAATTGGAAGAACCAGAGAACGAGACGAGCGGCAAGAGGTTTTGAATCCCTTCGCTGACAATTGTGTAGCCTTTTGGCTCCTCCGCGGTGCCGGCGTGTCCCCAAAGCGAAGCGAGGTCGCTTCCCGTTTTCGGGGCTTCGTAGGTGATGACGTTATCTTCGCTAATCGTGCCAGTTGCCATGTGCAGCTTGCCGTCTTTGATATAAGTGGCGGTGACACTTCCGGTTTCGGGAATCGTGTAGGCTCCGCCAAAATAAGCGTCGTCCAAACCAGACATATTAATAAAATTGATTTGATTGGCACTTGATAAACCGACAATATTGACCTTCATATCGCCATCGACCATCGTGGTGGAGGAAAAGGGCTCGAAGGTTCCATCGCTTTTTTCTGGAGCCGTGGTGGCGTAACCCGTATTCGGATTCACCCAGAGGCCTCGAGTGGTAATCGTATAGTTCTTTTCAGCTTCGATTTGAGCAAAGGCTTCTCCAAGTAGATTCGTGTTAACTTGCTTCGGATAGGTGGGTTTGGCCGCCCAAGCTTCAACGGCGGCATTCGCCGTTTCGCCGATTTCGGTCACATAAGAAGCGAGGTCTTCCTTTTCGAAAGATTCGATCGCTTCGGTTTCGCTCTTGGCGGGAACAAGTTTGATGCCATCCCCTTCCAAAGAAGCAATCATGCCTCTGGCGGCGATGTCTTCGCTACGAACTAAGGAAATCCAGTTGCCGAAGATATCGGAGAACATGTTGATATATAGCGGATCGACCACGTTGGAGTAGAGATATCCGTTTTCTTCGGTTACATCGTCTTGGAGGAAGAACTTGCCCGTTCCAGCTCCATTAGCATCCATGACTTCCACCCAGTTGAAGGTTTTAACGCCTGCAAGACCAGATTGGGTCTTGAAATCGGTGATGGATAGGCCATATCCCGGATCGATTTCTAGTGCCGAGGGTTTAGCGGAATCGTAACTATAGGAGTACCAGTGGCTGGTGGCCTTGTCGTAGACGGCACCGCCATAGACGTCGCTTCCGGTTTTGGAATTGGTGCCGGCGAGATATTCATAGGCCTCATCCCCAAGGTGGACGACCGTGTTGGAGAGTTCGCTGGAAACGCGATAACGGTTCGTTTCCTGCATGGTTTTCCAGTATTCGTTGAATTGAGCTTTTTCTTCGGAGATGACTTTACCGCTGATTGAACGGGTCAATTTCTTGCCGTTAGACCCAACCGCGTGGATGACGACGCGGAAATCGCCATAATCGAGGGCTTGGATAACGTGCTTATCGATTTTGATGTTTTCTGTTCTGGCTTCGAGCTCATAGGTTCCATCGGGGACAGAAATATGCTGCCAAAGCAAGAAGCGGGATCCTTTTTGGATTTCGACGTTGGTCGAATTTGCGGACAGCTCGTCGTCGAACCAGATGTTGTAGGCGCGGGTGTCTTCGATTGTGGTTTCTGGGGGTTCGCCCGTGACGCCACTATTGCAGGCCACCACGCCGATGCCGCCAAAGGCCAAGAGGGCGACGGCGGAGAGAATGCGTAAGGGTGATTTGTTCTTCATAACTTTCCTTTCGTTCTATTGGGGGTATAGTCCCAAAAAAAGAACTTCTTAAAAGAAGTTGCTTCGATACATTACAAGGCAAATAAAAAAAGGCAAGCAAAATCTTGCTTTTCGTTGACGGAAAATAAAAATCCCCTCGATTTTGATTCCAACGAGGGGATTTTAGAGACTAATCGTCAATTAGATTGCATTGTTGTTGACGAAGTGGAGAGTGACCGAATCATCCGTTTGAGCGGTGATTTCGATGGACCAGGGGAACGGCTTGCCGTTATCGAAATTCTTCTTGTTGGGGAAGTAATTTTGGTTACGGGATGGCGAATAGAAGTCGTTGCCGTATTTGGTGTCGGGCTGGTCGCCGTAGGATTCGCCGCCTGCTTCGAAATAGGATTTCAATCCAAAGAGGTTGGACATGCAGCCAAAAGTGCTGTAGTAGGAAGGGGAATCCAAGCCGTTCTCGGAGCTCGGGTAGATGGCGTGAAGTTCACGGTTCGGGGTCAATTCGCCCGTGACGCCGTCTTTAGAAGCGCGACCATTGGCGGTCGGGGTGTTCGTGTGAACGCGGTTGGCACTCGACTCATAGGAAGTCGAAGTGGTGGTGTCGTAAGCCTTCGGAGTATCCGTGTAGTTGGCTTTAGCGTCAGCGGCACTGGTGCCTTGTTTGGAAGAAGCGCGGCTATCGACGTGGAACATTTGAAGTCCCGGGCGGCGATAGGTTCCGCCATGTCCATACATGGCCCCGCCGTTAGCGGAAGCGACCTGCCATTCGGCATAGCCGGCGCTATCTTCTTCGTTAACGCCAGTCGGGGTGTAATATTCGATGAGAACATATTCATCCCAGGGTGTGCCGTTCCATGGCTTCCCTTCCGCCGGAACGATGAGGAAGTTCCCCGTTTCGGTATAGGAAGGAAGGGTGATTTCGAAATCATCGGAGGAATAATCGACGACCCAGGGAGCGACCCAACCAAACGCCATTTTGGTGTAAGCGTTATGGTCGCCGACGTTGTTGTCCATCATGTCGACGCAGCCAGCGGGACCCTCTTTCTTGTCGTAAGAGTAGTAGTCCGGGGCGCCCATCATGTGGCCGGTTTCGTGGACGATGGTGTGAGCATCGACACTCTTCCCGTCCACGCGGGTTCCATAGGCGTCATAGGTGTGGTCGCTGTAATAGGAATTGATCAAATAATCCCAACGGGAGAAGAAAACGCGTGCCACCGAGGGGGAGTTTTTGTTCGGGGAGGCATTCGTGGAGGTTGTGTAGTTCCACCAAATGCTGTTGTCATTTTCCCCTTGTGGAGTGAGGTTGTCGGTGACGTAGACCATTTCGACGCCATCAATGAATCCGTCTCCGTCCGCATCGTAATCTTTCGGATCGAAGGGTTTGCCATCAATCACGGTCTTATTGGTCGTGAAATACTGAACGGCTTCTTGCGCGAGAACTCCTGCAAAGGAATCCGAATAGGACGTTTTGAAGGGGTCGGTAGAAGAACCGTCCCCTTTGCCGTATTCGTAAACGGGGGTTACGGCGCCGGTGATATTCAATTGGCCGAACGAGGCCTTTTTGTAATAAGAATGGAGAGATTCCCAAGGAGTGGTGTCGGGGATTTTGCCATCTTGGGTTTTGTCGTTTTCCGCAAAGAAAGCTTCCCGAAGCATTTCTCTGGCAGTTTCTCTGCCGGCGGTGGCCTGAGACTTATCGATGTTCGTGCCGGAGATATTCACGGTGCCAAAGCTGGTGTTTTTGAATTCGACAGGAATAACTAGAACTTTGGAATCCCCAAAGGAAGGCATGCATCCACTCGGAGTATTGACGCGGCCTAGGGTGTCCATGCCTGGATAATTCATGAATTTATAGGGCGACAGGCTTTCCTTGGTTACGGATTTATTGACGCCTTTATCCGTGGCAACTGTTCCCTCGGTGACGCTGAATTCAAAATTGTTGCTCTTCATGCGTCCGCCGCCGACGTTGAACTTTCCTTTGACTTCATATTTTCCGGCGGGCAAGGGTTCGTCGGCTTCATAAATCGTTCCGTCGGTTGCAGTAAGCGTAAAACTTCCGCCATCGCCAAAATTGATGTTGATGTTGCGACTAGGATCCACGTAAATGGTGTTGGGTCTACCCGCGTCCAAAAAGGTCATTCCAGCACGAATGGAGGAATTTTCCAATGTGGTAACGGGGTTTTTGGTAGCGGCCGGTCCACTAGAAGAGGTGGAAGAGGTGGTTTCGTCGGTTGTCGAAGAAGTCGGGGTGTCCCCTCTTCCTTCTCCACAACCAACTAGAGATACAAGCGAGAGTGCCGCTAACGCGAAGACGGCAAGATATCTTTTCTGCATGATGGATTTCTCCTTTCCATAATTCGCGCGATACGCTTGCATACGATAAAGGAAGAAGAAAAAATTGCAAGGAAAATCGCTTGCAGGGACTTTGCTTTAAAATGACAAAAAGGTCGTAAACGCATAGATGCCCCCCTTGCATTTCGTTTTCTTGCCCCTACAATTCCTAGCATGAATCCCAAGGCAAAGAAAATCTTCACTCATTATGGAATCGGACTTGGCGTAGCCATTTTAGCTTTTTGTTTGGTCTTTTTTCTAAGGAAGGATTATGGATTTTCCGGGTATTGCGACGCCTTTTTTGTTTGCTTTGCTTTGGAAGCTGCTTGGCCAGGGCTAGTATGGATTCATCGCCGAGGAACCTTTGACGTTTTTCATTACGGGATGTCACGTTTTTTGGACCAATGGACTCACCATGATGAGCCCAAATACGCCAACGCCGGCGACTATGAAAAAGCCCAGATGGAAAAGCGGCGAAAGAACCCCTTTCCTTTTTGGACATACCTTTCCTTGGCCGGTGTATTTTTGATGCTCGCTATCCTCTTTTTGGTCTTGGTCGAGACCTCGATTCATTGACAATGGATAAAATACGGCCGATTTACTAGAAATTCGTGAAAATAATCATTGCAAATTTTTCGCTCTGTTGTTAACTATTGATACGTTTGCGCCCTCGCGCTTACGTGCGCATATTGATATTTAAGAAAGGAACAAAGCCTATGAAAAACAAAAAAACGGTCGGATTCCTTGGAATTATGATCGCTTCGGCAACCCTCGTCCTTGCTTCTTGCAATGGCGGCGGTGGAAACACGAAGCCAAATCAATCCAGCTCCGACGATTCTAGTGGCAAATACGATGAAGACGGGCTTGAAATCATCACCGATGCGAATGCTTACACCGGTTCGACGGATTTTTCTCAGCTCGATTGGAAAGAAAAGAGCAAAATCACCGCGGCGTTAGAAGAATACGCCGTCATGAATTTCCAAGGCGGCATCCCGCTATACGATGACTCCTCCTCCGAGGCGTTCTCTCAACGTGTCACTCCGAAATCCACGAAGTACATTACGAACTATGGTTTCGGCGTCCATGAAGGAAAGATGGATGGTGAGATGATGTATAACGGAACGTTGGTGGAACCGCGTGCGGAATATCGCAGCTATTTCCACACCTATACCTCCGTGGACTCTGGCACCTTTAATGGTTGGACGGCGACGGGTTCGGACGTTTCCGAACGCCACTCCATGATTTCTTCGAGCTATTTTGGCGTTGAAATGGATGGCGCGAGCCAAGCAGGTTATAAGTGGGTTGGCTCCCTTTCTCGCGACGATGCTCCGACGATGCTCACCCCGATTTATGGCACCGGCGCGGACAAAGACAAGATTGTCGATTACACGGAGACCCCCAATCCTGGTAACGATGTTACATCTTCCTTTTGGCGTGTTTATGTCCACGTTGGCGGCAACTACAAATACAACACCGTTCCGGGATCGAAATGGGCCAACAACCCCAAATACGAAGGACGTGCGGTCAAGGCCGAAGACTATTTGGTTCCGTTCAAGGCGATGCTTGACAACAAATTGTCCCGTTATTCCGACCTCGTCTCGGATGCCTCTGGTTTCTATGGCGCCAATGACTACGTTTATAACTCTTCCAACAAAACCACAGATTTGACGAAATGGTATAGTGTCTGGCAAGACAAGAGTAACCCAATTGGAATTAAAATAAATGAAAAGGCATCCAATGAAGCGGAAGGATATGCGGCGATTGACTTCCGTTTCAACCAGCCTAAAGGTGTTAACAGCGCTCGTACCGCTCTTAGCTCCTCGCTCTATTCGCCTCTCCCCCAAGAATTCTTGAATGATATCAATGGGGCCAAAAACTTCGGCGTCATGAGCACCGGCGCTTCCAAATTCGATAACTTCCTTTGCTTTGGGGCTTATACCCCGGTCGTTTGGGAAAAGGGCAAGGAAATGGTCTATTCCAAGAACACCTCCTATTACGAAGCGGATCAGTATTCCTTCAACGGTTATGTAGAAAAGGTCTACGGCAACTCCGCCACGGCCGACGAAGATGCTTGGAAGGACTTCAAAGAGAACAAGCTCGATGAATGCACCGTTCCTATCTCTGCTTTGAAGACGGATATGCCTGCCTATCGTGCCGAGCACCCCGATAAGGTCCTCCAAACCGAGGGGTCCACGATCATTAAGATCAATTTGAACACGACCACCAAACGGGAATGGAATTATTTCTTCGGTCCGGATGGCAAAGTCTATCCTCACGCTGATTCCAATGCCGTGAACACGGGAACTGGCAAATGGAGTGGTGTTAAGGACATCATGTCCAACAAAAACTTCCTCTCCGGTTTCTATTTCGCGGTTAACCGCCAGGAACTTGCTAAGACCGCTGGACGCAAAGCCGCTCTTGGCTATCTCTCCAACGCATATATGATCGACCCGACCGGAACGGTTTCTTACCGTGAATCCGATGCAGGAAAAGCCCTTATCGAGAATATTGAGAAGATTGCAGGAAACGAATACGGCTATTCGCAGTCCGTTGCTGAAAACTTCTTCAAGAGAGCTGGTGAAGAGCTCATCGCTTCTGGCCAATTCGAATCTGGCGATACGATCCAAATCGAAGGTTTCTATCGCTATCAATCCACGATCGATAACCTCGGCAAATACATCCAAACGGATGTTGCCAACGCTTTCAACAAAGCTTGCAAAGACATCGGCTTAACCCTTGAAATCGTGCTTAAGGTCGGCGGAACTTCCTATACGGATACCTACACGATCATGGACCATGGCGAATTCGATTTCGCTGAAGGCGCGGTCTCTGGTAACGTCCTTGACCCATTGAACTTCATGTCCACTTGCTCCACGACCCAAGCCTTGAACCAAGGCTTCTGCTTGAACTGGGGCCGTCCGACCGATCACCTTGCTGCTAGCCCGGTTGTCTATGGCGTAAACAGCGATGGCAGCGAAGCCCACTGGGCATATGATGCTTTGTGGAACGCTTCTCAAGGCTTCACCGTTGTCCGTAATGGTGTCTCCTCGGCCTTAGCCGATAATCAACGCTTCCTTGGCCCGAACCAGGTTGATACCGGTACTGGCATCAAGGCCACCGAAAAGGAAATCCTCTTCTTGATGGATTACCCCTCTGAAGCGGTCTATGACGAAAAAGACGAAGAAGCAGGACTTGGCAAATTCGGCGAATCGAAATACTCCTTCGCGATCTCCGATACTGGTATCTTCCCGCAAAACGATGCTGGAACGATCCAAAACGGCTTCTACTTCCGCGCTGCAACCCTTTCTACGGTTAACACGGCTATTAAGATTACGTTGCCGTTAGCCACGGTTATGGACGATTGCCGTCAACTTGCCACCGCGACGAACCCGATCACCAAAATTACGATTCAGTTCTATTTGGTTTACACGGTCTATCCGGGAACTAACCGTCAGAACACGAAGACGATGATTATTGTTGCTAACGCGAACCTCTCCAACCTCGGAATGGATCCCATTTCGAAATAAATCATCGAATCTGATAGAGCCGTTCCTTTTTCAAGGGCGGCTCTATTGCCGTTTATATCCGCTCATTGCCTGGGTTAAAATCCCGGAGAAAGAAGGTCCATGAAAGATACCGTAAAATACGTTGTAGAGCGTATCCTGTTCATTCTTTTGACAGCGTTCATCATTCTTTCCCTTACTTATATTCTTTTGCAGTGCTTGCCACTGGAACCAAGTGGAAACGATGCCGTCCAACAATTTACTTTTTGGAATCATCAAGTTGAACTTGGTTTTTATTATGAAGTCAGCGAAAAAGACTATTTCCAAATGACCATTGAGGCCAGAGAGAAATTGAAGACGGTTGTTTTGGATGGTCGCAATTACTATTATGGCGCCTATCCGATTTTGCATCGTTATGGTCAATGGCTTTTGAATGTCGTGACCCGTTGGGATTGGGGAACCAGCACCTCGAGCATCGGTTTTAACCAAGACGTTGTCTCGATCATTATGACCCGCCTCCCTTATTCGATGCGTCTTAACATCATTTCGATGCTCATTTCGATTCCTCTTGGGATTGGGCTTGGCATTCTTGCTGCGCTGAAGAAGAACACGTGGGTCGATAGTTTGATTTCGACCGTCATCATGATTTTCATTTCCGTCCCAAGCTTTGTTTTGATTTCATTCTTACTTCTATGGTTCCGCAAAATCCCGGGTTTCCCCTCGAGTTGGCCTAGCGATTCTCAAGCGGCGGCCGATCCGTTGCTTGCCATCAAGGGGTACATTATTCCCGTCATGTCGCTTTGCTTTGGCTCCATCTGCTCGTTTGCTCGTTATACTCGCGCCGAGCTTACCGAAGTCATGGGCAGCGAATTCTTGCTTCTTGCTCGTACGAAGGGTTTGACCCGCGGTCAATCCGTGGTTCGTCACGCCCTCCGCAATTCGATGGTTCCGATTGTTCCGATGATCATTGGGGAATTTATTTCGATTTTATCAGGCTCGATGGTCTTGGAACAAATCTATGCCATCCCTGGCATCGGTAGCCTATTCGTCGATGGTATCACGAACCGAGACTATTCCGTTGTCATGGTCGATATGGCGATTTATACGACCATCGGATTATTTGCCACTCTTATCATCGACTTAAGCTATGGCATCGTCGACCCCCGCATCCGCATGGGCAGCCGTAAATAAAAAGGAGAACGATTCATGGAAAACGACAATAAAGTTCATTCCTCCCCGGACGTCTCTGAGGAAATTACGGCAGCCGACTTTGTGCTTGCTCAGCAAGATAAGAAGATTCACGACACCAAATTCGAAACGAAACCGACGACCTTCTTTAAGGATGCCATGAAACGATTCGTCAAGAATCGTTCTAGCGTCGTTGCCGCGGGGATTTTGCTCCTTGTCATCTCGATGGCAATCATTGTTCCTATTGCCGACCGCAACGATATCCAAACTCCGGTTGCTGGAGCCAAATATCTTCCGCCGAAGTGGTTTAATAATGCCAATGGATTCTTAGATGGAACCGGTATGATTGAAGCGGCGGTTATTAATCCTGCCACCGGACTTCCCGATGAAGAAGAATATCTTTCGTCCGCGATCATTACCAATGGCAAATCCATTGAAGACTCCATCGTCAAGAAAACCTCCAAGGTGAGCGGTACCAGCGACTCCGTCTTGAAGTATGGAAAAGGTGGGTCCTATCAAATTATGCCCGCCGAATTAAAAGATGCATCTGGGCAATTTAGTGGGGAAGCTAGCGGCATTGCTAGCCCTAGATTTGATTTCACCCTTGCAGATAAAATCAGTTTTAATTTCCATTTCAATGCCGACCTTTACAAAGAGAAGTCCATGGTTGAAAATCCTTCTCTCTATGCCTCCATACTCTTTGAAACGGTAGCTCCCGGCTCTTCCGAAACCAAGACTTATGCGGTGACGGAAGAGAAAAATTTGCTTGGGTGCGAATCGCTTTCTGGGGAATCTCTTTCGGCTAAATTAAAAGCGGAAGCGGATTTTGCTTCCGCGGATGATACGGCCACTCTTAATGGACGTTTCATCTTGGCTTTGAAGCCTTATGACATTGCCGACTGCGCGAATTCTGCCTATTTAACCTCCGTGGAAGTGAGCGGAAAGGGCGAAGTTGCCTCTTTCTCGGATCCGGTTCAAGAAGTGAAAAAAGAAGTTGCCAATGAAAAGAAAATTAACGACAACGACATCGACAATCTCGATATGACGGTTTATAACCTTTATAAAACTGCCAAACGCACTTTGGCGGATGTCCAGGTTCAAACAGGCCGATTCCGCTATGACTATTATGAAGCGGCATACGGAGAAAGAATCATGGTGATTTCTGGCGGGACGCTTGAAGGGTACGCCAAAAAAGGACTTATTGATTTTGACTGGAATGACTTTAAGTTGGGTGTAGAAAACGTCGAAGTGAAGGATACCCAATATAAGATTTTGGATGAGGAACGCAGTCCGGTTCGCGAAATCATTTCCTATACCTGGGTTAAATATGGTTTTGGAGTCACCGAAGCGGTTCGTCAAGAAGTCGTTGCCCGCGTTTCCATGTACCGTTATTACTGGGAGCTTGGGTATCTTGGCAATTGTGCCATGCCCAAATTCTTTTTCGGGACCAATCAAAATGGGCAAGATTTCTTTAAAATCGTCTTCTCTGGATTATTGACCTCTCTTGGCCTTGGCTTATTGGCTGCCTCCATCAATATTCTTGTCGGTTTGACCTGGGGTTCCATCTCTGGCTATTTCGGAGGATGGGTCGATATGATCATGGAGCGTATCACTGAAATTCTTGGCGGTATGCCGTGGATTGTTATGATGACGTTGATTGTATTGCTAGCTGGATCAAGCTTCTGGACATTGCTATTAGCCCTATGCATGACCGGATGGATGGGCGTAAGTGGAACAACACGAAGTCAATTCTATCGTTATAAGGGAAGAGAATACGTCCTTGCTTCCAGAACTTTGGGCGCAAGTGACGCTCGCTTGATCTTCAAACACATTCTTCCTAATGGCGTTGGGACGATCGTTACGGGCGCAATCCTCATGGTCCCTTCCGTCATCTTCACCGAAGCTAACGTTGCTTATTTGTTGCCAGGCCTTCTCCAGTACGAAAATGGCATCACGAGTTTTGGTATCACCTTAAGCGATGCTCAAGGCCAATTAACCAATTACCCGTATATGATTATTTGCGCATCTATCGTCATGATTCTGATCATGATTGCCTTCAACCTTTTCGGAAATGGCTTGCGCGACGCGTTCAACCCGAGCCTGAAAGGAGCGGACGAATAATATGCCTAACACCATTCATTATCCTTTTGAAACCGGTGGCGACCCCCAAGGTCGCGAAACCGTCGTTTCGGTGCGCGATCTCCGCGTATCTTTCAAAACCGATGAGGGCCGTGTCCAAGCAGTTCGCGGGGTTGCTTTCGATTTATATAAAGAAGAAACCCTCTGCATCGTCGGCGAATCCGGCTCTGGAAAATCCGTTACCAACAAAACGATTATGGGCATTTTGCCTAAATCGGCCCGCATTGATTCGGGTTCAGTTCTCTATCAAGGGGAAGATTTGACCAAAATTTCCGAAGACGAATTCCACCGTATCCGTGGAACCAAGATCGGGATGATCTTCCAGGATCCGCTTTCTTCGTTGAATCCCATCATGAAAATCGGCAAGCAAATGACCGAAGTCATGATTATTCAAGGCAATCATTTAAAACGGTATTACGATGAACTCATCAACGAGGAATTCATTGCTTATAAAAACGATTGCCGTTTGCTTCAACTCCAAAAAACGGAGATGAAGGAGAAAATCGCCGAAATCAAGGCCAAAATCAAAGTGGCTCAGGCGCTGAAAAACAAAGATAAAAAATGCGACGCCCAAATCGAAGCTTATCACCAAGAAATCGTGAAGGTGAAAGTCGAAGGGGAGACCCTTTGCATGAAAATTTCACAAGACGTGAAGAAGGACTACAAAGCCTTACGATTAGCCAAAAAAGAAGCGAAAGCGAAAGTTCGTCTTCGCAAAAAGGAAATCGCTGCTCGCCACAAAGAGAAATTGGCTCCCATCATGGCGCGTCTTTTTTCCCATTTCCGTGAAGCTTATGGCGAATTGATTTTGGAACACCGCCGGTATTTAGGCGAAATCCGCGTCACTCACCGCGAAGCCAAAGAACGTGCTCTTGAAATCATGAAGGAAGTCGGCATCCCCGAACCGGAAAGACGTTTCAACCAATACCCGTTTGAATTCTCTGGCGGCATGCGTCAGCGCATCGTCATCGCCATCGCCCTCACGGCGGAACCCGATGTTTTGATTTGTGATGAACCGACTACCGCGTTGGACGTTACGATTCAAGCGCAGATTCTCGAACTCATCAATCGCTTGAAAAAAACCCACCACATGTCGGTGATCTTCATTACCCACGACTTGGGTGTTGTCGCCAATATGGCAGACCGTGTCGCGGTGATGTACGCCGGTAAGATCGTGGAATACGGAACCTCGAAAGACGTCTTCTATTCGCCGGCTCACCCCTATACTTGGGCCTTGCTTTCTTCGATTCCCGACGTCGATTCCAAAGAAAAACTCGATGCGATTCCCGGCACTCCGCCGAATATGCTATTCCCACCGAAGGGCGATGCCTTTGCTTTGCGCTCGAAGTACGCGATGGCCGTCGACTTCAAGAAGGAGCCACCGATGTTCCAATTAAGTCCGACCCACTTTGCCGCCACTTGGCTTTTGGATGAACGCGCTCCGAAAGTAGAGATGCCCAAAATCGTTTCCACTCGTATTGAAAATGCGAAAAAGCGCGCTGCCATGAAGGAGGAACAACAATGAAAAAATCGGATGTATCCCCCAAAAATCTAGCTAATTCTGCCAAAAAACCGACTTTAGAACCCAAAACGCTGAAGCAGTCGAAGCAAAAGAAGCCTAAGCCCGAAAAGAAGCTTTCTCCTAAAAAACAAGAAAAGCTCCGCAAGAAGAAAGAATACGAAGAAGCGTTGAATGGCCAAGAATGGAACGCGAAGATCATTGCCCCCAAAGGCGTGACCGTCGACCCACAGCTTGCCAAGGACCGTACGATTCTTTCCGTTCGCCATTTAAAGGTTTTCTTCCAAAGCGGCGAATACAAAACCAAAGCCGTTCATGACGTTTCTTTTGACGTCAAAGAAGGCGAAACTTTTGGGATTGTTGGCGAATCCGGATGTGGAAAAACGACGACCGGGCGTTCGATCATCGGACTTTATAAGCCAACAAGCGGCGCCATCTATTACAAGGGCGTCCGCATTGCCGCGGGCTCTCGCTACAACGAAAAAGAAATCAAATGGAGCAAAATCCATGCGAAGGAAGAAATCAAGAAGTGGCGGGAAGACGAGCATAACGAATTAAGCGATGCTTCCGATGCCCCGGGAGAAAAAGAAGCGATTCAAGTTCGTTATGATAAGAAGATTGCCGAGAAGCAAAAAGCTTTGGATCTTCATGTGAAGGAACAAGAGGCTTTAATTAAGCAAATTCAATACGATAACCGTCACTCTTCCAAAAAGCTTCGTCAGCAAATCCAAATGATCTTCCAGGATCCGATTGATTCACTTGACCCCCGCATGACGGTTGAAGATATTATTTGCGAAGGTCTTCATATCCAAGGCTTATATAATAAGAAGAAGAACCGGGAAATCGTCGCCAAGGTTTTGGAACGCGTCGGATTAATTCCCGAATACGCCTCCCGTTATCCTCATGAATTCTCGGGTGGCCAGCGTCAACGTATTGGCATCGCTCGCGCTTTGGTCATGAATCCTAAAATTTTAATCTGCGATGAGCCGATTTCTGCCCTTGACGTCTCCATCCGCGCTCAGGTCCTTAATTTGCTTAACGAAGTGAAACAGGACATGAACCTCACGATGCTATTCATCGCCCATGACCTTTCGGTTGTCAAGTATTTCTGCGACCGCATCGCCGTTATGTATTTTGGGAACATGGTGGAACTTGCTCCTTCTGATGAACTCTTCCTCCATCCTCTCCACCCTTATACTCAAGCGTTGCTTTCGGCTATTCCCAAGCCCGACCCCTTATCGGAAAGCTCCCGCGAACGTAAAATCTATAATCCTGCGGAAACCCATGATTATTCGGTTCAGAAGCCGACGTTCCGCGAAATCCTTCCCGGTCATTTCGTCCTTTGCAATGACGAAGAAGAGAAAGCTTATCGCGAAAAAGTGGCTCAAATCGATAGACAGCCCAAGGAGGAAGAAAAATGAAAAAGAAGTTCCATTTCAACTGGTATTATTTCATTTGCATCCTTGTAAGCGCCCTTTGCCTCATTCCCTTGATTAATTACGGCATCGCTTCTAGTGATCCTGCCGCAAGGAACTGGAGACTCGATTACCTTCGCCCCGGCGAAGCCGTCGACGCTTATCTCCATAGTGGGGAAACCAAGATTGCCCTGGCGTTCTCGATCATTGCTTTGATTTTCTTCTTGGCTTTTTTAGCGGATCTATTGCTCCGCAAGAAAGCAAGCCACATCGCCTTGGTTGAAACCTCCACCTTGGCGGTTATCGCTTATGAAATCACCCGCATGGTGTATTGCTTCCAAAAAGGTTCGGTCAATATCGTGGTTGGCATCACCTATTGCGTTGCCTTGCTCGGATCCATCGGATGCGTTTATTTCTATTTTAAAAAGGCGTTAGACGGGGATAACCTCTGGCCGTATTGGGTTTGCTTCATCGTCTCCGCCGCTGCGTTCTTCTTTGCAGGCGCCACGAAAGACAGCTACTCGATTCTAAACGCCTATTCCCATTTTAATGCCAGCAATCATATTGGGGACTTTGAATACTGGATGGGGTATGGCGCGAGCCGACTCATGTTCATCCTCCTTTGCTTTGGGTGCTTGGTTAATCTCCATTTCGATTTCTGCCCTGAAACCGAAGAAAAAAAGAACGTCATTTAAGCCAAAAATTCGCCTTCGAAAAGAGGGCGATTTTTTCTTTCAAGTTTTCCGACGATAAGCCGATTTTCTTAAATTCGTAAAAAGAGAAAATAACGCTTGATTTCTTCCTTTTGCTTTTGGATAATATGTAACGCGCCTTGCAGGAGTTGGACCATTGGTGTAGCGGCCTAACATGCTTCCCTGTCACGGAAGAGACCACGAGTTCGAATCTCGTATGGTCCGCCAGGCGTATGGCCCGGTAGCTCAGCTGGTAGAGCAACGGACTGAAAATCCGTGTGTCGGCGGTTCAACCCCGCCTTGGGCCACCAGCAAACAAAATGCCACCCCAATTGGGGTGGTTTTTGCTATCCAAGGTTAAGTCCTTTGCTAGACCTATAAGAGAAAACGGGGTAGACTCTAACACATGAACCAATTCGGGGAGAGGGAAAACCGAAAACGACGTGACATTCTATTAGGGTTCTTGCTGTTTCTGCTATTAGCCGTTACTGCGTGGATTGCAAACGATAAAGGCTTCTTCAATGAAGGCTTTCCGATTGCCAGCATGACCACGACGGAGATTTCGATCACGTTTGTTTGTTATCTAGCTATTGCTGGATCCTTTTTGGTGTTGGCCAAAAGACGTTCTTTTTTCCGCCTGTCCCCCTTGTTTTCGATTTGCTGCCTGATTTTCCTTCTTTTAGGATTGCTTGCGATTTTTATTTTTCCCGCCAAAGTCCATCACAGTGGAGAAAATGGGGATTTCTCCTTCGTCTGGGGGTTAAGAGAAAAACTCCATAGCGCTTTGGTCTTTATTCCGGTTGTTGCCACTTTTTTTATCTTTATCGGCATTGCTCCCCAAGCCTGCAATTATCGGGGCATCCTGCGCGCATTCTGCTATGGGATGCTGACGGTCATGGCCATTTCCGTTATTTATTCTCTATTCAAAGAATGGAACCAATTTCTCCTCCTTCACAAGATTTTATTTGGAGAGGAAGAAGGACTGCCGTATTTTCAATCGTTTTTCTGGAATCGCAATACGTTTGGTTTGTCCTTGATGATTGCCGTTATTTGCGTGGGCTATTTGAATTCGGACCGTCCTCGTTTTTATTGGCCGATCGTCGGTAGTATATTCTATGTTTTCCTCCTTCTTAGCTTATCGAAAACAAGCATCATCGCCTGCACGTTCTATCTTCTCGTTTATTGGATACATCGTTTCTTTTTGACACTCCGTTCTCACCCTGTGCGAAACGGAATTGCCCTTGGGGTGACAATCCTTTTGCTTTTGGGGATCGTTCTTGTTTGCTTTGTTCCGTTAAAAAGCGATGGAACCTATTTCATGAAGGGATTGCTCCCCATGATTGCTAGAAATTTTGGAGGCGGAGGTTCGGCAAAAGGTCGCGCGGAGATGTGGTCGTTTGCTTTTTCCAATTTCGATTCTTGGTGGCGGGTATTGCTTGGATTTGGCTACCGAAACTCCGATTATTACATCCGTTATTTAAACACGGTGAAATTTGGGATGCCCCTTCCGATGGATGGAGGTTATGCGGATTTGGTGTTCCGTTATGGGGTCATGGGCCCTTTCTTTTTGGTCTTTGGCTTTGTTTATTTTTGCATTTGCACCCTCCAACTCGCGGGGAAACATTCGCGCACCGCTTTAAATTGCCTTCTCGCTTCGCTAGTTTTTGCTTTGCATTCTCTTAGCGAAGTCACGGGAGTCTTTTTGATGGATGGGTCGTCTATTTGCTTCCTTTTCCTGACGGCTTTCCCCGTTTTTGGAGAGTGGAGGGAAAGAAAAGCCCCAAAAATATCGGAGCCCATCGTCTCTCCGTGGGAACATTCTTTTTCCTGGCGCCGAGCCTCTTCCATTTTGCTTTGGCTTTCTACTCCCTTTCTGACGGGGACTCTTTTATCTGCCCCGTATTTTGGGCAATATTACCAAATTTCCCTGCTTCAAAATCACGCCTTCCTCTTTTGCTTGTTGCTTGCTTGGGCTTTTCTTCCCTCGTCCATTCTTTTATTCGCCCAATCCAGAAGCGCTTCCTCCCGAGTTCTTTTGGGAATTAGCAGCTTTGTCCTTCTTGCCTGTTCTTTTGTTTTCCCTTGTCTTTTTTCCGCTTCTCCAGCGGGATTTGCCGGTCCTATTTTGCTCGTTGTCGGGGGAGAAATTATTTTGATTATCGGATACCAAAAAACGGGGGGAGTGAAGGAAATGCTTCAAAAAGCCTATCTTCCCTGCTTCGGTGCCCTCGCTTTTACCTTTATCCTTGTAGGAATTGCATCCGCCTTCCTTCTCCCGTCTCGTTTGACGCGATACGGGCTTATCGCCATGACGTTTGTTGGAACATTAGTTCCTTTCTTCTTCCTTCTTGTTTTTGCTGGAAAATCCAATCCCTTTGAATCCGCCTTCGATCGCTTGGAATGGCGGGTCGGTGGATGGGCCCGTCGAGTGGAAGAAGCTCGACAAGCTCGTTATGAATGGGATTCTTCTAAAGGAGGTTACCCGCCTTCTAAACGGAAACGTTTCAAATTGAAGTAAAAGAATCAGTAGACGGACTTATTTTTAGAGGCTAAATATTTGGCCTCTTTTTTCTTGTAAAAGAAGCCGCGGCTTATTTTTTCTTCTGCTTGATATCCTTCGATTCGATACCCAGAAGAAGCAAGGGCCTGCTCGAATTCTTCCCTGTTAATAGAACGAGGAGAGAGAATTGTGACTTCGTTTTTGACGTGAGAAGCCTTTATCGACAAAGCCCCATCTATCGTTTCAAGCTGCCTTTTCACATGGGCCTCACACTGACCACAACGCATTCCGTCGATAGATAACTTGATTTGGAACATAAAAGAACTTCCTTCCTAATTGTTAATATAATATAACAATTTTTAGAAAGTGCCTATTCTTCGCCTCTTTGATTGCTTTTCATTAAGAATCGCCTAAAATAGAAACACCATATAAGGAGTAGATATGACAAAACAAACTTCGGGCGCTCCGGAAACGGGGTTTAAGCTCAATGTTAAGCGAACCATGCTTATTGGTTTTGCTTTCTTCGGAATCCTGCTCATGTGGCAGGTTTATGATGGTTGGTGCCCAGCCTTCTTAAGCGACATGTTCTGTCGCGCTTTTGGCTACGACATCACCGATCCCGCCCAATCGAAACAAGTGCAATATCTCGTTGGCATCGTGATGGCGATGGATAATTTGGCCGCGTTGATCCTTATGCCGATCTTTGGCCATTTATCCGACAAAACCCACACGAAAATCGGCAAGCGCATGCCCTTCATTCTTACCGGAACCTTCGTCTGTGCCATTGCCATGCCCTTCATCCCACTTTTATTCCACCTCAATAACATCATCGGCGTCATTTCGATGATGGCCATTGTCTTGCTCTTTGGCATGATGTACCGCAACCCGGCCGTCGCCTTGATGCCAGACATCACTCCGAAGCCCCTTCGCAGCCGCGCTAATGGCCTCATCAATGTTATGGGCTATTTCGGTGGAGCGGTCGCAACAGTCCTTGGCATGTTCCTTGTCGTCTCCAAATACATCAAAGATCCGAGCAATCCCCAGTATCACAATCTCTGGGTCATCGAAACTCCATTCTTGCTTGCTAGTGTCTTGATGGTTGCTAGCGCCCTCGTTTTGTTCTTCACCATTAAAGAAAATAAGCTAGAAGAAGAACTTCGTGACGAAATGGCCCGTGGAGAAGAAATGGCGGCCATTGAAGAAAAAATCGTGGACGACGATCAACCGCTTTCCAAAGCGAATCGTCGCATGCTCTTCCTAATTCTTGGCGCCGAATTCTTCTGGTTTATGGCGGAAAATGGCGTCAGCACTTTCTTGGCCAACTATGCGATGTCTTATTTAGGAACCGACACGGCCAAAACGAACATGTGTACGTTAATTGGCGGCATTTGTTCGGTCGTTGGCTTTGTTCTCGGCGGCCTCATTGCCTCAAAAATCGGACGTAAGTGGACGCTTTGGGGCGGTCTTGCTTTGACGCTAGCTTCTTACGCGGTTTGGACGATATTGACCTTCACTTTCGCCCCCAACGGCACGATGCCAATTTACGTTTATGTCGTCTTTGCCGCCAAAGGCTTTGGGATGTCCCTCGTCCACATCAATTCGTTCCCAATGGTCGTTGAGCTTTGCTCGAAGAAGAAAATTGGCGCCTTCACCGGCTATTATTATGCCTCTTCCATGGCGGCTCAAACCGTTACCCCCATTGTGCTAGGATCCTTGCTCCTTATTCCGAATTTCTCCTGGAGAATTGTTCCTGCCTACGCCATGGTTTGCTTGCTTATTTCCACCATTATCTTTGTCTTCGTTAAAAATGTGAAAACGGAGAAAACCAAGATTGCAAAAGGCTTAGAAGCCTTGGGACAGGAAGACTGATGCCAGGCATTTTAGCCCATTATACCTTTGCAAAGCGTTACCTTCCTGAGGAAGAACTTCCTTGGGAAGGAGCGGTTTTAGCTGGAACCCAAGGCCCCGATCCTTTCATGGCCTATGGGACCAACCCCCTTCGTCCCCGGAAAGATAAAAAGGACGTAAACCCCTGGGGAGAGTTGATGCATCATACGCCCATTGAAAATGTTTATGGGCCGATGCTATCAGAAGCCCAAAAAGCAGAAGGAGAACAAAGAGAATTCCTCTTCGCTTATTTGGATGGCCTCTTGATGCATTTTAGCTTAGACCGTATCGTCCACCCTTATGTTTTTTATCGTACAGGTTTTGATGAAAACGGCAAATACGCGGGAATTTATATCTATTACCACGGTTTCTTTGAAACATTGATGGATGAATCCATCGCAAAAAAAGATGGACTTTTTATCCGTCCGGACAAGGCGATGGGGCAGCTAAGCAAAAAGCAACAGGCCTGGGCCTCCAAACTATGGAAAGACACCGCTACCGTTCCTTTAAAAGAGACGGCTTTTGAAGAGTCTTATCGGGAATATAACCAGGTGTCTCGCTTGCTTTGGTCCAAAAAGGGGATAAAGCGCGCCTTGTTGAAACCTCTTTTGGGGGCGAAATCGAAGCCTTATTCTTTGATTTATCCTCCTTCTCTTAAGCCTTTTGAAGCCTTGGACATATTGAATGAATCCCATTCTGCTTGGAAGGATCCAGTCAGCGGAGAAGAACGTCTTTCTTCCGTGGAAGACCTTTTTGAACAAGCGCATCAAGACTTCTTAGAAGTCCATGGATGGTTGCTTAAGGCAAAACAAGGGAAGGACGTGATATTGGGTTTAAAAGACTGGGCGAAGAATTTGGACCATGACGGAACTCCCTTTGGCTCGACAAAAAAATATTATTCCAAAGAAATTTTGCCGTTACTTTGATGTGGGGGCATATGCAAAAACCATCCTCTCTTCTATAATAGAAGAGTTGTTATGGTAAATTCTCCCAATTCCTCTTGCATCGTCTGCGGTCTCTTCCCAGAAGGGGAGTGGCTGCTTTTTGTTCGGGAATTGGACCAAGATGGGTTTCCCTTAACTCCTTTCCATCTGCCATATAAAACGGAAAGAAGTAGAAACAAATTCCATCCTTGGTTTTTGAATGAGATTGTTTGCGATTATGGCAAATTGGATTTCCCTGAAGGACAGGCTAAAGTGTTTTGCCTGAAATTAACGGAAGAAGCCAAGGGAAGCCCCCACGAAAAAATCATGTTGTTTCGTGAAAAAGACTTGAAACGTCACTATTTAGACCCTTTAAGTCGTCGTGTGGCGAGACGGTATTTTGCCTTAACCCCAAACCCCTTGCCTCTCCAAGAAGCCGATATAGCTTTGCCTTTATACCAAGAACGTCTCGATATGGTGGAATATTTTTTTCGCCAAGGGCGTATCCCCGCTGCCGATTATCGTGCTTTCCGGGATTTAGTCCGTCAAAAAGCTTCGATGGATGCCATCAAAAAAGCATCGGATTATTTACTAGAAACATGGAACCTCGACCGTGAGGAATATCGTGATCACCTCTTTTATGCGAGGGCAAAAAGATGAAACAACTATGGAAACCGACCTTTTGGGCCAAAACATTGGTGCTTCTATTAATCCTCGTCCAATTTGTTTGCGTGTCCGTTTTTGTCTTTTGGCTGGCGGATTATTCTTTCCATGCGAACAATGGAACCTATGCCTTACTCTCTGCCTTGGTTTTGTTTATTACCGATATTGTTTTTGGTATCGCGATTTTCAATAGCGATTCTCCTAACGCCTATAAATTGACGTGGCTTTTTGCTGTTTTTGCTCTCCCCATCGCCGGAATCCTCATGTATGTATTTTGGGCCAATAAGAGCACATCCAAATCCCAAAAGAAGAGGGTGGCAAAGTTCGAACGTCCCGTGAACGCCTCCCCCTCGACGGCGTTAGAAGCGTTACAAGAGAAAATGCCAGATTACTGCGGCCTTGTTCGTTATTTGGATTTGGCCGCAGGTAGCGGCGCCCACCAGCAGACTTCCTCCCTTTATTTTGATTTGGTGGATAAAGCCTATCCGGTGATCTTGGAAGAATTAGCAAAGGCGAAACATTATATTTTTCTCGAATTCTTTATCATCGGCGAAGGGGAAATGTGGGATGGAATCGAAAAGATTTTGATTCAAAAAGTTTCCCAAGGGGTAGATGTCCGCATCATTTATGATGATGTGGGTTCTCTTCAATGCGCCCCGGACTTCTTTGATGCTCGTCTTCGAAAAAAAGGCATTGAATGCCGAAAATTCAATCCGTGGCGCCCCTTTATGGATGTGCGCTTAAATAACCGCGACCACCGCAAAATGATTGTGATCGACGGCCACACCGCTTTTAGCGGGGGCTTCAACCTCGCTGATGAATACATCAATCGCATCGATCGCTTTGGCCATTGGAAAGACAATGCCATTATGCTCAAAGGCAAAGCGGTAGAAAACTTCACCTATATGTTCCTTGCAAACTGGAAAACCTATTTTTTTCCCAGCCTAGAAATCGATAAAGCCCATTATTCATCCAAAACCTTCATCGATGAAATCGGCGGATATCCAGAAAATGACGGCTTTGTGGCTCCGTATGGGGATATCCCTTATCAACGGGAGGCCGTGGGAGAGCGAGTGTACCTTGGCCTAATGGCGAGGGCGAAAAAAAGTGTTTACATGGCAACTCCCTACCTGATCCTGGATGAAGAAATGATCAATTCGATTTGTTTCTCTGCCAAAGAGGGGTTAGATGTTCGTTTGCTTGTTCCCCATATTCCTGACAAAAAGATGGTCTTTAATTTAACCCGCTCCTATTATGAGAAATTGCTCGAAGCTGGCGTGAAAATTTACGAATATACCCCGGGATTCGTTCACGAAAAGATGTTCGTCATCGACGATAACGCCGCCAGCGTCGGGACGATTAATTTGGATTACCGTTCCTTCTTCCTCCACATGGAGAATGGAACCTTGTTCCTCAATTCCTCTTCCATCCAACAAATGAAAAAGGATTTCTTGCAAACGATAGATGTGTCCCACGAAGTGACGCTTCAAGAATGGAAAAGGTGGAAAAAGAGGAACCGCTGCTATTGGGCCATGCTTCGACTCATTTCGCCAATTCTATAGAGAAGGGAGACATTCATGAATTTCTTATTAAAAAACCATTATCGATTCGTTCAGTTCTGCATGAAAATTGCCATGCCCTTTTTAAGGATCCCAAAGCCCCATGTCCTCCCTTCGTGTCAGGAATTAGCGAATCAGCTTAGAAAAGAAAAGAAGTCTCGCCCCTTGCTAGTCACGGACCAAGGTCTTGCTAAACTTGGCGTCCCCGAAAAGGTTCTTCGAGTTCTAAAGGATGCGGGGCTAGATCCGATTTGTTTCGATGGCGCTGTCCCTAACCCGACGTTTGACTGTATCGAAGACGGTTTTAAGGTGTATCAAAAAGAAGGATGCGACTGCTTGATTGCGTTAGGAGGGGGAAGCGCGATGGACTGCGCGAAAGGCATTGGTATCCGCTCCGCCTATCCCAAAAAATCCCTTTCTTCCTTTAAGGGGGTTCTCCACGTTCATCGTAGAATTCCTCTCTTCTTCGCTATTCCTACGACGGCAGGAACAGGCTCGGAAGCTACCTTAGCCGCGGTAGTGGTTAATAGTGCCACTCATGACAAATTCCAAATTGACGACCCCAAACTCGTTCCTTCTTTCGCGGTTTTAGACCCGCAGTTTGTGATGTCTCTCCCCAGCAAGCTTATCGCTTCCACGGGAATGGATGCCTTGACCCACGCGATTGAATCCTATATTGGAAGAAGTTCGACTCGCTTCACGAACAACATGGCTCTTTCCGCCATTCGTCGCATCGACCATAGTTTGCTTTCTTTCTATGAAAATCCCAAAAACGAAGTAGCGGCGCGCGATATGCAACAAGCCGCATTTGAAGCGGGGATGGCCTTCACGCGAGCCTATGTGGGTTATGTCCATGCCTTGGCCCATGCTTTAGGAGGCTATTATGGAATTCCCCATGGGTACGCCAACGCCGTTTTGCTGCCCCTTGTTTTAAAGCATTATGGCTCTTCGGTCTATTCTCCTTTGGCTTCGATTTATGATGCCCTTGGAAGAAAAGGGGCTGGCACACCAAAGGAAAAGGCAGAAGAAGTAATTCGCTGGATAGAAGAAATGAATCAAAAGATGGGGATCCCCGCCCATTTTGGTGGCGTTGTAACCAAAGGGGATTATGATATATTGGCGGATCATGCGGCCAAAGAGGGTAACCCGCTTTACCCCGTTCCTGAACTCTGGGACGCCAAAAAATTGGAAGAAGTGCTTAAGGAGGCAGATGGACAATGAAAGTCACGTTAAAACCACATGGTAAAGGAAATTTCCTTACCGTGACCAACGACTGTGGTCTTGAAGTTACCTTGTCCCAAATTGGGGCGGGTGTTTATTCGGTGTTTTATAAAGGGGAAGTGATGAACGCGGGCCCAATGAATAAAGACGCCTACATTACGGACCGCGTTTCTTTCTATGGAAAAACGATTGCCCCTTTTGCAGGAAGATTAAAAGACGGACTCTTCTCTATCGGAGAAAAGGAATTCCATCTCCCTTTAACCGAAGAAGGGCTGAGTCTTCATAGCGGAACTCTCAACGCAGCCTTCCGCCTTTTTGATTGCGAGATTCGTAATGGAAAAGAAGGGATGGACGTTGTTTTCTCCCTTACGTTAGAAGCCGCGGACGAATTTCCGGCGACCATTCCTTTCCGCGTCCGTTATTTTATTTATGAAAAACGCCCTCGTTTCGACGTTTATTTTGAAGCGCGCCCCGAGCAGGATACCCTTTGGAATCCAACCACCCACCTTTATTGGAATCTTGGGGGCAAAAAGGACGTGCTTCATCATACTTTGGCCCTCCATAGCCAGGAATTCCAAGTTTACGACGACTCCCTTTTGCCGGTTAAAAAGCAAAAAGTGGATGCCGTCATGGATTTCAACCACGCCAAAGAAGTGGGGAAGGATCTTTTTGCAGAGGAACTCAAAAATTCCAAAGCCAAAGGATACGACCATGCCTTCTATTTGGATCATGGGGCCTTCCCGAGCGCAGTTTTGGAATCGAAAGAATTCGGAATGCGCGTAGAAACCGATGCCCCGGCCCTACAGATTTATACCGACAATTATCCGCAAAAAGGAAAACGCCTTTTAAATAACGACACCGAAATCCGCCACAGCGCTATTACTTTTGAACCGGTTGGCGATTTGCTCGACCCTTCCTCCCTCATTGCCAAAAAAAGAGAAGGGGTGTCGCGGATGATTTCCTACACCTTCTACCAAAAGAAAGGATGCTAACATGCTGAGTCAGACCATTGCCGAATTTCTTTTTTACGCCAAAACCCATCTTAGCCTTTCCCCTCTCGACGCGATTTATTGCCAAAACCTTTTGCTGAAACGTTTTGGCCTTCAGCAACCCTATGAGGGGGAAGTGGATGAGAAGGCGATTGCCTCGGAAACTCTCCCCGATCGTTATGTTGAAGCCTTTTCCCAATATTTTATGGAAAAAGAAGGGATGGACGCTAACGAAGCGGAACGGGAGTGCGTTTGGCTTTTTGGGCTTGTCTCCCCTCGTCCTTCCGAAGTTAGCCGCGAATTTGAAAAAAACCGCGCTGTTTCCCCGGATCTGGCGTTGGATGAACTCTATCGTCTTAGCATCGCCAATTATTACGTTCAAAAATCTAAAATCGACAAGAACATCGTTTTCAACGCTTCGTTTTCCGATGGGCCCGACCTTGAGATTTCCATCAACTTGTCGAAACCGGAAAAGAACAATAAAGACATCGCTAAACTCGTTCATGCGAAAGCAAGCGGTTATCCCGCCTGCGCTCTTTGCAAAGAGAATTTAGGATTTGAAGGCGATGCGCGTCGCCCCGCAAGGGAAAACATTCGCATCGTCCCCTTAAAACTCGATGAGGAAGATTGGTATTTGCAGTATTCCCCTTATGGATATTATTACGAACACTGCATTTTGCTTTTCGATCAGCATGTCCCCATGGAGATGAATCGCCGCATTCTATCAAAACTTTTATCTTTCCTTGATCAATTCCCTGGATTCTTCATCGGTTCGAATAGCGATCTTCCTATTGTCGGCGGATCCATCCTCAACCACGAACATTTCCAAGGGGGGCGTCATGAGATGCCTTTATTCAAGGCCAAAGCCTTGCGAGAAATCCCCTGCCCTCATTTCCCTCATTGCAAATTGGAAGAAATCGATTTTTATAACACGGTTCTTCGGATTACGTCGGCTTCTCACGATGAATTGCTTGATTTGGCGGAAACGATCATGGCCGCGTGGCGTCATTACGATGATCCCGCATGCTCCATTCTTTCTAGCGATGCAGCCGGGCAACATAGCACCGTGACTCCGCTTGCTAAAAAGGTCGACGGCGTCTATCAAATGTATCTGATTCTTCGCAACAATCGCTGCGATGAAACTTATCCTGACGGCATTTTCCACGCCCATCCGGAATACGCCCACATCAAGCATGAAGGAATTGGTCTCATTGAAGCGGCAGGCCTATTTATCCTTCCGGCGCGTCTAGTTCGTCAAAGCAAAGAAGCCGAAGAAGCATCCGCGAAGCATTGGTCGATGGAAGAAGCTGTTTCCCATTATCCGGATTTAGATATTTTCTCGGATATGATCGAAAAATTGAATCAAGGCATGACTACGAAGCAATACCTTGCTTCCGTATGCCGAGGCATTTTGAATAATGTCGCCGTTTTTAAGAAAGATGAAAAGGGGAAGGCGGGTTTAAACCGCTTCCTCGGAAAGGTGAATTTATGATTCAAAAAGAAAAGGCAATGGCACTTTTTTCCCAAACCTTTGGGAAGGGGAAGCCCTTTTGCGTCTTTAGCCATGGACGTCTTGAAATCGTAGGGAACCACACCGATCATAACCATGGTCTATGCTTGGTGGGATCCTGCGATTTAGGAATCACGGCGGCGGTAGAACCGCGACTAGATGGGATTGTTTGCATCAAAAGCGATGGATTCGCGGTTTTTTCCTTTTCCATTCATGATTTAACCCATTCCAAAAAAGAAGAAGGAACTTCTCTTGGCATCGTGAAGGGAATCTTGTTCCGGATGCAGGAACTTGGGTTTGCGATTCAGGGTTTCAACGCCGCGTTATCTTCTGATATTGTTTCGGGATCCGGAGTTTCTAGCTCCGCTTGCTTTGAATCGTTGATTGTGAAAATCGAAGACCATCTTTGCAATAACGATTCGATCCCCCCGCTAACGATGGCCAAAATTGGCCAATTCGCGGAAAACGTTTATTTTGGCAAGCCGAGCGGATTGCTAGACCAAGTTGGAACGAGCTATGGCGGTGTTGCCTTCCTTGACTTTGGGGATATGGACAACGTCATCGTTGACCCGATGAAATTTGATTTGCCGCTAGACGTTACCCTTGTGCAGACTCCCTCAAGCCACGCGAATCTCACCCCCTTGTATGCCTCGATTCCCTCTGACATGAAATCCGTGGCTAGGATTGTGTTTGGAAAAGAAGTGCTTCGCGATGTGGATGCTCGTCAATTCGCGCAGAAAATCGCTCAACCCTGCGAAGGAGTCAGCGAAAGGGCCAAATTGCGTGCCCAGCATTTCTTTGACGAAAACGCGCGCGTTCTCGCCGCCAAAGAGTCTATCCTTCATCATCAAACGGAGGCCTTCCTTGACGCGATTCGCGGATCGGAAGCTTCTAGCGAAACCTTGTTGGCTAACACGATGCCGCCTGGAATTTATCAAAATAGCCCGCAACAGGCCATTGATTATGCTAAAACCGCCATTCGAGGAGGAGCCTGCCGCATTATGGGCGGAGGATTCGCCGGTTCGATTCTTTGCTTTACCTTAAAGGAACAAACCCCCGCTTTCCGCGACCATATGGAAAAAGGATACGGAGCGAGCAATGTTCACCCCGTGGCGATTTTGCCAACGGGGCCAACTATCGTTCAGGACTAAACTCATGGGGTGGGGGATTGGAAGCGGAAAGGTATATATAGGGGTTGCTTTTGGTAATACCCTTTATTTCCTTTTTATTCTGCTTCTTATCGCCCTTGTTTTTGGGACGCGATCTCTTTGCCGAAGATTTGGAAAAGAATTTACCCGAAACTTGCTCTTGATTCTATATTGGAGCAATTTCGCCCTTCATTTCCTCAAGCAATTCAACCCTTATTATATTTCGCGCTTGCCCAATTCTCTGGGAAGCAGCAGCCTTGAGAATTTTTGTGCGATTTTGATTGTCATTAGCCCTTTTGTTTTCGTTTTTGGAAACGACTATTTAAAGGATTACCTTTTTTATGTGGGCATCGTCAGCGGAATCATGGTTTATTTGGTTCCTACCGGCGCGTTGGGACGGGATCTAGGCGACCTTGATTCCCTCTTGGAAGTACTGCGTTTCTATGGCTGTCACGCCCCGCTTGTTATCGGGGGATACCTGATGGTAGAAGAAGGGCTCCATCGGTTGGATTACCATCGGCTTTGGGCGATTCCCTTGATGTTTACTGCCGTCAACGGAGTGGTCTTTTTAAACGGCGTATTCCTGGGTTTTGTGCTGCATTTTCCCGGATGGCCTTCGACTTGGGAACAATTCTCCGACCGAGATTGCTTTGTAAATCAATCCTTCACCTTTGGGCCGATGCGTCAATTTGATGGGGCTCTTGGCTGGGTTTATAAGCTGATGATCCCCGGTCTTCAAACCTATCATAATTCCAATGGCGAACTTTGCTTCGTTCCCGTGATTTATATGTTGATTCCCCTTTATATCGCAACGGCTTTATTTGGCCCTTGGCTCTGCTATAAATACGAAAAACGCCATTATCGGATGGATTTCGAAGAATGGAAACAAAGGCTCAAGATGAGACGATATAAATCCGCGAAGAGGAAAGGAGCGATAACACGATGAAAAAGAACAAAAATGACCGCGCTTTAGGGATTTTGGCTCCTTTAACTTGCCTTCCGGGACAAGAAGGGGTGGGGACTTTTGGAAAAGAAGCTTATCAATTTGTCGATTTGCTCTCTTCTCATGGGATTAAAATTTGGCAGATTTTGCCCTTAAATCCCATTGGCTATGGCCATTCCCCTTATCAGCCTTATAGTTCCTTTGCCTTGGATGAGCAATTTATCAGTTTGGAAGGGCTTTATGAAGAAGGGCTCTTATCTTCTTTTATTCCATTCCCCTCCTCTTCTGATCGCATCGATTACGAAGCGATGCACGCCTATAAAAGAAAAGAATTAAAGAAGGTTTTCCTTCAAAATAAGGAAAAAGCGATGAAGGAAATAGAACACTTCAAAAAGGAAAAGGATTGGGCGGAAGCCTGGGGAGTATTTTCCGCGCTTCACCATCATTACCAAACTTCTTGGGAACATTGGCTGTCGCCACGCCCTTATTCCAAGGAAATCCAAGAAGAGGCCCTTTTTGAGATTTATCTTCAGGTTTTGGCTTACCGTCAATACGAAGCCTTGCATCGTTACGCCAAGAAAAAAGGCGTGTTGATTCTAGGGGATTTGCCTTTTTATGTTGGATTTGATTCCTTGGATGTATGGATGCACGAAGACCAATTCCTTCTTACTGATGACCATTTATCCCCCGCGTTTGTCGCTGGGGTTCCACCCGATTATTTTTCGGCAACGGGGCAACGATGGGGAAACCCGATTTATGATTGGGACAAGATGAAGAAGGATGGATTTTCTTTCTTAAAGAATCGTTTGATCGAGAATGCATCCATTTATGATTTGCTTCGTTTGGATCATTTCCGAGCTTTTGACACTTTCTGGAAAATCCCTTCTTCTAGTCCTGATGCCGTGACGGGAGAGTGGATAGAAGCACCAGGCAAAGAATTCTTCCAGACTCTCTTTTTAGAGAAACCGTCTTTGCAAAAGCGGCTCGTCGCAGAAGATTTAGGCTTATTGAGAAAAGAAGTTCTCGAACTTCGGGATGAATTTGCCTTCCCTGGAATGGATGTGATCCAATTTACGTTCGAGGATGCCGAAATTCAAAGAACGAATCCTTGGAACGAAGAAAATTCCGTTTGTTACCTTGGGACGCATGATAACGCGCCGACGCGAGCCTTCTTCGAAGCCTTAGAAAAGGAAAAGCAAGAAGAATGGCTGGATGCCTTGAAGGAAAAAGGCTTTCAAAAAGGAACGCCGGTGGAAAGACTAATTGCTTATGGTTTGCAAAAGAAGGCGAAATGGTTCATCTTGTCGCTGCCTGATTTGTTGGAAGAAGGAATCGAGGCTCGCATCAATGAGCCATCCACGTTAAATTCCATCAATTGGACGTATCGAATTTCTGATTGGAAGAAAGTCGAAGAAAAGTTAAATTTCTGGCAAAAAGCATTCGTTGCCAGTGGGAGGGTTGCATGATTAAAGTAGGGTTAGTTAGTTTAGGCTGTGCAAAAAACCTCATCGATAGCGAGATGATGCTTGCGATGTTCCCCCGGGATCGCTTTTTGCTTAGCAACAATCCGCAGGATAGTGATTTGATCATTGTCAATACCTGCGGTTTCATCGAATCCGCGAAAGAAGAATCCATCCAAACCATTTTTGAAATGGCGGGATACGGAGCCAAAATCGTCGTGGTTGGATGTTTGGCCGAACGCTATTACGATGACCTCGTGAAGGAATTGCCGGAAGCCAGCGCAATTGTGAAAATCTCCAACTATGATGAACTGCCGAAAGTTCTGGAAGAATTAACAGGAGAGGATGGGATTTTGCCGATGAACCCGCTTCGTCGCGTCGTTTCTACCGCCCCCTATTGCGCTTATTTAAGGATCTCGGAAGGGTGCAACAATTTCTGCTCTTTCTGTGCGATTCCTTATATTCGTGGCCGTTTCCGTTCTCGCCCCTTCGAAGAGATTCTAGAAGAAGCTCGGGATCTTTATCAGCACGGGGTAAAGGAAATCTCCCTTATTTCGCAAGATACGACGAATTACGGCATCGATTTCCCTCATCAAAAACCCAATATCGTGGATTTGCTGAAGGAAATCGAAGCGATTGGTTTCTTCTCCATTCGCCTTTTGTATCTTTATCCCAGCGAAATCAGCGATGAATTGATTCATTTAATCGCGGACAGCAAACAAATCGCCCATTATTTCGATATTCCCGTTCAATGTGCCAGCGACCATTTGCTCAAGGCCATGCGCCGTCACGCCGACGCGAATAAAACCTTGGAATTATTTGATAAAATCCGTGAAATTTGCCCTGACGCCATTCTTCGTACCACACTCATTTCTGGTTTCCCCGGAGAAAATGAAGAGGATCAAAAAGAAACGATCGAATTCTTGAAGCGCGTTCGCTTTGACCATATGGGATGCTTTACTTATTCTCGCGAAGAGGGGACGGCGAGCTATGATTATCCTGACCAAATTCCTGAGGATTTAAAGGAAGCCCGCAAAGCCGAACTCATGAAAATCCAACGTAAAATCGCTTATGAACAAGCGAAGAAACAGGTGGGAAAAATTTATCCAGGCATCGTTACGGGCAAGGGGAAAAACGAAGGGGAATATTTATTCCGCTGCGCCTGGAATGCTCCCGACGACATCGATGGAACCGTGGTTTTCCATAGCCCAGTCGCTTTGAAAGAAGGCGATTTGGTGAAGGTTAAAATCACTTCGGCCTTCGTCTACGACTTGATGGGCGAATTCGTTTCGATGTGCGAATGAGCTTGAACGAGCTTTAATTCTTGAAAACCATAAGGAAGGATATAGGGGGAATTCTCCAGATGAACCGCCGCCCCTTGGGTGGAGGGAAAGATGTCGACGATTTCTCCTTTCCTTCCTTTTTCCATTCCGCATTGTTCTTTTAAAGTCTCGACGATATCTCCTTTATGAAAGGGGGTAGGCGAAGGCTTTTCGTCCAATAAAGACAATTCGTCTTCATAGAATTCATAGGATCCGATGCAGGCGTCTTCGGTTGCATAAAATCCGACGATATAGGAATTGGTCTTGGGGTGAATCGCGTCAATTCTCCCGCAGTCGCCTTCTTTGGCTACTCCTCGTTCTACGTAAGTGAGGACGCTATCTCCAATGTGAAATTTGCTCATGACTAATAATTTAGGAGTCCGCTCTTTATGATTCAAGGCTTGTGGGATAAAATATCGACCATGAGTACACAAAAACGCCTGAAACTATTAACGATTTTGGGAACGCGTCCTGAAATTATTCGTTTGTCGGAAGTCATGAAGGCATGTGACAAAGCCTTCGATCAAAAAATCGTTCATACCGGACAAAATTACGATTATGAATTGAATGAAATTTTCTTTGAAGAATTAGGCCTTCGCCAACCGGATTATTATTTGGGGGTTGCTGGGAAAAATCTCGGCCAAACCATGGGGGCCGTTTTGGAGAAAAGCTACGAGTTGATTCAAAAGGAAAACCCTGATTGCATCTTGGTTTTAGGGGATACCAATTCCGCGTTAAGCGCGATTTCTGCTAAAAGGCTCAAATGCCCCATCTTCCACATGGAAGCAGGAAATCGGTGCTGGGATTGGTCGGTTGCTGAAATGACGAACCGAACCATCGTTGACCATATCGCTGATTTTAATATGCCCTATTCGGATTACGCCTATTCCAATTTGCTTCATGAAGGAATCGATCCTCAGTTTATGCTAAAGACAGGCTCTCCAATGCGTGAAGTGTTAAACGCCCATCAAGACCAAATTAAGCATTCGGATATCCTCACTCGCCTGGGACTAGAAGAGAAGAAATACCTTCTTGTTTCCTGCCACCGGGAAGAAAATGTGGATATTCCTTCGAAATTCAATCGGATTTTTCCGTCTTTGAATCGCATTGCCAAGGAATTTAAGATGCCGGTGATTTTCTCGGTTCACCCTAGAACGAGAAAACGCTTGGAAGAACGTCATTTTGTTTTGAGCCCCTATTTTGTGGATGCAAAACCTTTTGGGTTCTTCGAATATGTGTGCTTAGAAAAGCATGCTTATTGTGTGCTAAGCGATTCAGGGACCTTGACGGAAGAAAGCTCCCTTTTGGATTTCCCTGGCGTTTTGATTCGGACTTCCACCGAACGTCAAGAAGGGGTGATTCACGGTAGCATCGCCATCGGCGGAGTCGATTACGAAACGATTCGCCCTGCGATGGATAAGGCTTTAGAAATCCATAAACCTGGAAATAATCTCAGCATTGTCCCCGACTATGAAAATGAAGAAGTTTCTCGCCTTGTGGTCGAAGCGATTCATAATAACGTGGATAAAATCAATCGGCACACCTGGCTGAAGGGTGTAGAAAAAGATCCTCGCGAAATGGGTCCGGAAACGAAGGTGGAACCGCGGTGAACGTCTTAATTACCGGCGCAAAGGGGTTTTTGGGAAGAAACGTCTCCCTCTATCTTTCGTCACGCGGATATACCATTCTCTCTTACGATATCGATAACCACCCGGACGAACTTCCCGTCTTGTTAAAGCAAGCCGATGCGATTCTTCATTTTGCAGGGATTAATCGCCCGTTAAAAGCAGAAGAGTTCTTAGATGGCAACGTGTTTTTCACGAAGCGTTTGCTAGAAGAAGTGGCGGGCTCGAAAAAGAAAATCCCCCTTTTATTTACCTCCTCAATCCAAGCCGAAAAACAAAATCCCTATGGAGCTAGCAAAAAAATAGCGGAAGATTTGATCTTTGAATTTTCCAAAAAACAGGATTGCCCCGTTTGCATTTACCGCCTTTATAACGTCTATGGAAAAGGGTGCCGCCCTTTTTATAATTCCGTCATTGCGACCTGGTGCTATCAAATTGCTCACGGCAAGCCCATCGAAGTCAACCCTGAAAATCCTACGATTCCTTTTGTTTTTATCGATGATATTTGCCAGGAATTTGAACGGTTTTTAAGAGGAGAAGTGGCTTGTGATGATACGATCCATTACGTAGAGCCCCATGATGAAAAAAATCTCCTAGAAGTCGCGAATTTGATTCAAAGCTTCCCCGAAATACGTTCCAAAGGGATGCTATCACCCCAAGAGGGCTTTGCCAAAAAACTCTACAGCACCTATTTAACTTACTTAGAACCAGAAGATTTTGCTTATAGCCTATTTTCTCACACGGATGAACGGGGGAGTTTTACCGAATTTTTAAAAACCCCGAATTTTGGCCAGGTATCCGTGAACGTTGCTCGTCCAGGAATTACAAAGGGAAACCATTACCATCATCTCAAAAACGAAAAATTCTTAGTGGTTTCCGGAACATGCGAAATTGCCTTACGAAAAGTAGGAGAAGAGACGATCCACCGCTTTGTTTGCACAGGAAACCATTTGCAAGTCGTGGATATCCCAGCGGGATATACGCATTCCATTAAAAATATTGGAAATGCAGATGCGGTTACCATCATGTGGGCGAATGAGCTCTACGACCCCGAGAACCCCGATACCTACCTGGAAAAAGTCGAATAAAAAATTGGCCAAGTTCGGCCAATTTTTGTTCTTTGGATTGTTTTATTTGTCTTGTGATGCGCCAAGAACAATGGCAAGGACGCCTGCAGGGACGCCGGAGAAGATGATGGTTAGAATGCCTAATGCGATGAGCGTTCCGCGAGGCGGGACTGGTTTATTGGCTTGGGCGCGAATCACGAAGCAAAGAACGCCGCTGACTGCGCAGGCGATAATGCCATAGATGCAAGAAGCAATGCTGACAGCAATCGTGGATGCCATCGCGGCAATTTCAGAATCCGTCGCGCCTTGGTTCTGCAAAGCTTGCAGGGCTTCCGCTTGGTTAAAAACCAAAATAAAGAGGCAGATTAAGCAAATCCCTGCCCCGATAAAACTGAGGATTCCTTGAATCAAAGATACAATTGACGTGGCTTTTTTCATAAAAACTCCTTTATTGTCCCTTCATTATAAAAGTTTGGCGGGCTATTGCTATTCCTTTGTAGAACAAACAATGCTGAAAATGCCGGAAAACGGGGTTAAACAAAGAATATTTAGGATTCCCAAAGTTCTTAAAGCGCCTTTTTTCGTTGGAGTCTTTCTGCAAATTCCAGCGATGATAAAGCTGAACACCGCTCCAAGGACAAAAAGAGCGGCTGCGGCAAGGAAACTATAGCCCAGGATCATGGCGGTTGGATCGGTCGTGGCCGCATCTCCGCTAGTCGCCTTTCCAATTCCCTCGCCAATACCATAAACAACGATGAAGACGAATCCGTAAATGACGGCGAATATCGCAGCCCCGATGTTTAGGATTCCTTCAATAAGAGAAACAATGAACGTTGCTTTTTTCATACAGGGTCTCCTTTGTTGTTTATCATTATGCCAAAAAAATGCGATAAAGTGCATCTTTTTATTGGAAAACGGAGCTTTGAAACTAAATTCCTTTCCGTATATCGGTATTCTTTGCGCGTAGGCGCGTAGAAGCCTATAATAATTCACGTCCGATTGTAGAAACAAACAATCGTTTAAAGGAGAAAATTCAAAAACATGGACACCAAAATTGTCAAAGTCTATGGCCGCCAGATCATCGATTCCCGCGGCAATCCAACCGTTGAAGCGGAAGTGACCCTCGCCGATGGCACTGTTGGTCGCAGCGCATCGCCTTCTGGCGCCTCTACCGGCACCCGCGAAGCCCTCGAACTTCGCGATGGCGACAAATCCGTTTATGGCGGAAAAGGCGTTTTGACCGCTGTTAAGAACATCAACGAAATCATTGCCCCGGCTTTAATTGGCCTCGATGCTCGCAACACCTTCCTCGTCGATGAGACGATGATCAAACTCGACGGCACCGAAAATAAATCCAAACTCGGCGCGAACGCGATCCTTGCCGTTTCGCTTGCTGCCGCTCACGCTGCCGCTATTTCCCTCCATGAACCGCTTTATCGCTTCATTGGTGGAACCAGCTCCAACACCCTTCCCGTTCCGATGATGAACATCATGAACGGCGGCGCTCACGCGGACGACAACATCGATTCCCAAGAATTCTTGATCATGCCGGTTGGCGCTTCCACTTGGAGCGAAGCTCTTCGCTGGTGCACCGAAGTCTTCCACGCTTTGCAGAAGATCCTCAAGGAACGCGGACTTTCCACCGGTGCTGGTGATGAAGGCGGATTCGCCCCGAACACCAAGCATGGTTCCGATGAAGAAGTTCTCACTCTTATCATGGAAGGCATTGAAAAAGCCGGCTATGTTCCTGGCAAAGACTTCATGCTCGCCATGGATGCCGCTGCCTCTGAATGGGCCAAGGGCGAAAAGAGCGAAGATGGACAAGTCATCTATCATCAACCGAAATCCGGCAAGACCTATACTTCCGATCAATTGATCCGTCACTGGGCCAAACTCGCCAACGAATTCCCGCTTATCTCTCTTGAAGACGGCATGGCCGAAGGCGACTGGGAAGGCTGGAAGAAGCTCCACGATAAGCTTGGCAAGAAGATCCAACTCATCGGCGATGACCTCTTTGTCACCAACACCAAGATTATCAAGGAAGGCATTGAAAAGGATGTTGCCAACTCTGTTTTGATCAAACTCAACCAAATTGGCACCCTCACCGAAACGATCAACGCCATCAAGATGGCGAAGAACGCCGGCTGGACCGCGGTTGTTTCCCACCGCTCTGGCGAAACCGAAGACACCACGATTGCGGACCTCGTCGTTGCTCTCAACGCGGGCCAAATCAAGACCGGTGCCCCGAACCGCACGGAGCGTGTTGCCAAATACAACCAACTTCTCCGCATTGAAGAAGAACTTGGTGAAAATGCTGTTTATCCCGGCATCAAAGCCTTCCGCTTCAATAAGTAATTCTCTTTCTTAAGCAGAATGGAGCGCTCCTTCGGGGGCGCTTTTCCATTTTGGGAGTTTGCGTTACAATAGGCCGATGAAAAAATACGAACGCATTTGCATTTACTCTCTTCTTGGCATATTCCTGGTGGTAAGCCTATTTTTGGATCTTCCCATTACCCAAGGGTTATATGCCCCAACTAATTTGTTTGGCCAAATTGGAGAAATGAGTGCTGAAATCCCCGCCTATCTCATTTTAATTTTCGCTTGCGCTTTGATATTTCGTTTCCATCCTCACTTCAAAAATAAGGTTGCGGACGTTTTTTTAACGATTGGAATTGGAATGGTTACCTTATTTGTCTCCTATTATGGAGGAAGCCATTTTCTAAAGCTTCTTAACCGCGTGACCTGCCGTGTTGGGGAAAATGCGTTTCCTGCTTATTTTAAATTGATTTATGGAATGGCTTTCTTGGGATTGGGCGCTCCCTGGGCTTGGCTGGTTTCAAAAAATTCCGCCAAAGAGGCCTTTGTTTTTGGCTTGTTCGTCCTTGCTTTGTATGCTTCGTTATTGGTGACGATGCAGGGTTTGAAAATGCTTTGGCTTCGCCCTCGATATCGGACTCTTGTTGCTTTGTTTGGAGAAGAAGCGGCGGGAAGCTATTGGAAACCCGTTTGGAGCATCAATGGCTGGTGGAGTTTTTCCTCCTATTCCCCCGAAGTACTTGGAGAAGCAACGGTGAATAACGCCATGGCTAGCTTAGGGATCTCCAAATGGGGGAAGGAAGAATTCTATAGTTTTCCTAGCGGCCATACGATGAATTTCATCGGAGCCATGTCCATCTGCATGGTTTCTTCCTTTGCTCCGAAATTAAAAGGGAAAGAAATCTACGTTCGAATCGGTTTCTACGTTTTGGGCGTTTGTGTGGCGTTAAGCCGCATCGTTCGTGGCGCGCACAATTTAAGCGATGTCACCTTCGGATTCCTTCTTGGGACCCTTGGTTTCGATATGATTTCCACTTATTTCCTACCTTTTTTAGAAAAAGTCACAAATAAAAAAGCAACGATTTGACGTTGCTTTTCGTTGAAGAATTCCTGCCATCGAAGGATGGCATTTATTCAATTTCCCGAATCTTATTGACGGTAAGAATGCGCATGAAATTGGTTTTTCCAGCGCCAGTAGGAGTACCACCGCTCATCAGGATGGGACTTCCTTCTTTGATGCCGAGATCGCGAGCAATCTTCAATGCGATGACTTCCATTTCTTCGATGAAATCCGGCAAACGATCCGTTTTAAGAAGAACAGGGTAGACTCCCCATTGCCACGCTCCGCACATCGCGGCTGCGCGATGATTGGTCACCGAGATGATGGGGCAGCAAGGACGGGATTTTGAAATGCGTGCGCTGGATTTTCCGGTTTCGGTGAAATTGACGATCAGCTTAGCTCCAATGAGAAGCGCGGTATTAGCAACGGCGTTAGAAATCGCGTCGTTATTGGTTTTATCCGAGGTATCAAAGGCTTCCTTGGCTAGCTTTTCATAATCGAGATATTGTTCCATCTTCGCCGCAATGCGAGCTTGCATCGTGACGGCTTCAACCGGATAGTCTCCAGAAGCACTTTCGGCCGAAAGCATGACGCAGTCGGTTCCTTCTTCGATAGCGGTTGCCACGTCGGAAACCTCGGCACGAGTGGGACGGGGGTGAGAGACCATGGAATCAAGCATTTGAGTTGCCGTGATAACGGGTTTTCCGCGCTTTCTGCACTGGGCAATGATATGGCGTTGGGCAACCGGAACATCTTCAGGAGGAATTTCTACGCCCAAATCACCTCGAGCCACCATAATTCCATCCGCCGCTTCGATGATTTGATCGACTTTTTCTAAGCCTTCCGGGTTTTCGATTTTGGCAAAGACTGGAATATTGGGATCCCCGTATTTTTTAAGAATCGCCTTCAAGTCCGCGATATCTTCGGGACGACGGACAAAGGAAGCGAAGATGGCGTCCACATGATGTTCGCATCCAAATTTTAAGTCGGCTTCGTCCTTGGGCGAAATATAGGGCATGGACAGGCGAGAGAAGGGGCAGTTCACGCCTTTTTGGTCCTTGAGAACGTGAGTGTTTTGGGCTTCGACAACGATTTCATTTTTGTCGTGATCTAATTCTTTGACTAGCAAGTCTAAATTGCCATCGTCGATGAGGATGTGGCTGCCGACGGTCACGTCATTGATGAGGTTTTCGTGGGTAACGGAGAATCCGTCCGCGTCCCCTAAACGATTTTTCATGCTGATGCGCATGATTTGGCCTTCGTGAACGGGAACCTTGCCGTCTTTCATTAAACCTGTACGGATTTCTGGTCCTTTGGTATCCAAAGCCACCGGGATATAAATGCCTTGTTTTTCATAATCGCGGGCAATGACGATTTTATTGAGTTGTTCCGCATAATCGCCATGAGAAAAATTGATTCTCATGACGTTCATACCAGCCTTATAAAGCTCGAGGATGGATTTGGGGTTATCGGTAGCCGGACCGATTGTAGCAATAATTTTCGTTTTCTTTTCAATGTTATGCAACATAAATAGAGCCTCCGTTATGCCTTAGAAAAAGGCGCTTGAAGCGCCCTGGGTTGTTTTATTTGAGAATGTCGATCAAGCGAAGCATGGATGGATGCTTGTCGCGTGGCAATTGAAGGGCTTCGTAAATATCGTATTGGACGATTTTATTATTGACGAGTCCGACGCAGATTCCGCCCTTCCCTTCCAAAAGGCAATCCACGGCGTAAGCGCCGAAGCGAGCAGCTAACACACGGTCGAAGGCACTGGGGGATCCGCCACGTTGGACGCGTCCAAGAACTTCCGCCCTTGCTTCGAAGCCGGTTTCTTTGCTGATGCGGTCCGCGAATGCGTGGATATCCGGATAAATTTTTTCCGATACAACGACGATGGCGCGTTTTCTTTTTTCAGCGTAAAGCTTTTTAAGAGAAGCCATGACTTCGTCTTCGGGAATCGGGTGGTCAGGGGTAATAATCATTTCGGCCCCTTCCGCAAGTCCACTGAACAAAGCGAGATCGCCGCAATGGTTGCCCATGACTTCAATCACGGCGCAACGTTGGTGAGAAGTGGTCGTATCGCGGATTTTATCGACGCAGTCAATGATTGTATTTAAGCAAGTATCAAAACCAATCGTGTAATCCGTCGAAGCGATGTCGTTATCGATGGTTCCGGGCAGCCCAACACAGTTGATGCCCATTTCGGTTAATTTTTTAGCGCCCATGTAGGAGCCGTCGCCACCAATGACAATCAAAGCATCGATGCCGCGTTCGCGGAGGTTATTGACCGCGATTTGGCGAACACTTTCTTCTTTGAATTCCCTTAAACGGGCGGTTCCCAAAATCGTTCCGCCGCGGTTGACGATGTCAGAGACGGAATGGCGGTCCATCAAGTGGATGTCATTTTCCACGAGACCCTTGTATCCGTCCATAACGCCGTAGACCTCTAAGCCATAACGGAGTCCCGCGCGAACAACCGCACGGATGGCGCAGTTCATGCCTGGGGCATCGCCGCCAGAAGTGAGAACACCGATTTTGTGAATCATATTATTACCTCGAACTTTCGGAATGAACCCGAAATCGAAAACATTATAAACCCTTTCGTGGGCGCGCGTGTATAGAGAAAAGACATAGTCTTTTTCATTATGGGAAAGAAAGCGCTTTCTTTGCGGATTAAAGGGTTATCCACAATCAAAATGTGGAAAACTCAAAATGGTAAGGTTTTACGGGGATAATCCCTGTGGAAAACTATGAAAACATCCGATGGCAAGCCATATTTTTATTTTTGTTTATTGAGTTATGTAGTAGTATATAAGCTATGCAAACGTTTGGTTCCCAAGATATCTATTCCGTTCAAAAGTGCGGGCTGCTCGGAGAAGGATCCCTAGCTTCGCTTTCCGAACTTTATTTACCATTAATTGGTAGTCAGGCATTGGGACTTTATTTTGCTTTATATGCGGAAGGCAACCAAGCCGACCTCATCCATTTCGGGGATGAACTCCGCAAGAAAACGGGAATGACCTTCTCCGATATTCAAGCCAGTAGACGTCCCTTAGAAGCCATCGGATTGTTAAAGACATCCTATGAAAAAGGGTCCAATGGCCGTGGGATTTTTTATTTCCAAATCTTCGCGCCCGCTTCTCCAAAAGACTTTTTAGGAGACGTTTTGCTATCAGGCACCTTGCATTCGATTCTAGGCGAAGAGGAATACAAGAAAGTTCAAAGCCGTTACGTTTTGGATACAACCCCGAAAGGCGGGAAAGATATCTCTGAGAAGTTCGAAGCGTATTTCCAACCGGATTACAACGATCCCGTTTATTTGAATTCGCGGATAGACGCTATCGGAGATGGGCCGAAGAAAATAGAGACTTCCTTTGATTCCTCTATCTTTTTGTCTGCACTGGGCAACAATGGTTTTAAAGGAAATTTGCTCTCTCAGGAGGAATTGGATTTCTGCGAGAAAATGGGGGCTTTATACGCTTATCCTAGCGGTACTTTGGGGGAATTCGCCTCCGACTGCTTGCACGTTTCTTCCCCGTATGGAACTCGATTGGACCGTCAGGGATTTTTGCGAAAATGCCGCGATGGCATGAAAGTTTCTTATTTGCACCGAGAAGGAGCGAAAAGCGCTGTGCATGGGGATTCGGACCTCGCGAAGAAAATTCGTCTGATGGATGAAGTGCCTCCAGCCAAGTGGCTTTCCTTAAAACAAAATAACCATCGCCCCGCCACTTCCGATTTGAAAATTCTAGAAGCCTTAACTCTTGATATCGGGTTATCTTCGGGAGCATGCAATGCCCTGGTAGATTACATTCTCCAAACGAATAATAACGTTTTGTCCAAGCCTTTGGCGGAAAAAATCGGGGCCTCCCTTGTTCGCGCCAATATTACGACTTCCCAGGATGCCATGGAATATTTGAATTCGCAAATTCGAGAAGCGAGAAAGAAACGGACGCCCTATAATAAGGAAGAAGAAAAGCCCCAAGAGCCAGCTGCAGTTCGTTCCACCGAGGGGGAAGAAACAATCAGCAACGAGGAATTGGACGCCCTTTTCGAGAAAGCCTATCAAAAATGAGTGAATATAAAATAGATCAATACGTAAAATCGACCGCCAAAAAATTGAAGGACCAAGGCGCTGCCCCGTCCTCGGATTTGCTTTCGGATGCGCTGAACAAATTGAAGACGGATCCGCGTGTTTACAAAGTGATTCACGATGATTTCAAGCTTTCTTACGCCCAAACTAAAGTCGCGTTGGCCCCTTTGCTCGATTATCAAAAAGACCTCGACCAATGCGAAAACTGCCCTGGTTACGACCAATGCCAGAAGCTGATGCCCCATTATCAAATGTATTTGACCTATGAAGATGGACTGGTAGAACCGAAATTCCGCCTTTGCGATTTAGCTAAGAAACAAGAAGCCTACACCAAAAGCTTTTTACGCAGAGACTTTCCGCTGGATTGGATGGATATGACTGTCCAGCACGATGTTTCGAGGACGGCGAAGAAAATTCCGGCCATGAAAGTCTGCGCGGATTTGTTGCTTGGCCATTCTTCTCGCTGGCTCTATGTAGAAGGAACCCGAAGAAGCGGTCGTACCTTTATGCTCGCCTGCTTATGCAATGACTTTGTGAATAAAGGAATTTCGCCCGTGGCTTTCTGCGACACGGCTCTATTTCTTAAATGGCTTCAAGACTTGAATATTCGCGATAAAGCCCGCTTCGATTTGGAATTCGAAAAATATCAAAACTGCGCGGTTCTTGTTTTGGATGATTTTGGCAACGAAAATAAGGACAAAACGGGATATGGGTATAGCAATATTCTTTATCCTTTATTAAACGAAAGAGCCAAAAGAGGCCTTATCACCTGCTTTTCCAGTGATTTTTCCATTCAGGAAATCGCTTCGATGTACCAATATACCATTGGACCGGCGCGTGCTCGCCAATTGGAAAACCTTCTTTTGGACCTGTGCGAAAAAGAATTCGATATTTCCTCCTTGGATTTATCGGGATCCTCTCGTCGCCGTTAAAGGGATAACGCCTTTAATTTTTGATAGAAATCTTCTTTAGAACCATTGTTATCAACGATGAAATTGACTTGTTTTTGAACTTGCTTCAAGGGATAAGAGGAATTGAGCTTCATGAGTCTTGTCGCATCTCTTCCTTCGTCTAAGAGCCTTTGGTTTCTTTTTTCCGGATGCGATTCGATTAAAATGGTCGCGTCGCAGCAATCTCCTAATCCCGAAGAGAAAAGGCGCGGGACATCGAGCAAAATTTTGTCTTTTTCCGTTAAAGACGCGATTTGATCTTTGACTCTTTCAACCAGCAAGGGGTCTAGCAACTGTTCCACTTTCTTTCGCTTAGCAGGGGAGGAAGAGAGAACATGACGTAATTCCGTTTTGTCGATTTTTCCATTTTTGACCGTCTTTTTCCCAGCGATTTTTTGAATTTCCTTTTGCACTTTGCAATCTTCGTATAGCTCCCATACGGCTTTGTCCGCGTCAAAATAATGGTAACCTTGGCTTCGAAAATAGGCGGCCGCGGTCGATTTTCCCGCGTGGATTGGTCCAGTGATTCCCAAAACGAAAGGCCGGTGAATCGCCTTTTGGCAACGGAAACAAAAAGTGGTCCCCCGCCCTTCTAGGTGGATTTTCGATAAGGGGGTTCCGCAATGAGGACAAGGCTGGCCTCGCTTGGAATAGACCTGCAATTCATTTTGCATCTTTCCGTCCACCCCCTGCTGAGGATGGTAACTTCGGATGGTGCTTCCTCCTTTTTGGATGGCTTCTTGCAAAATCCGCTGAATGTTTCCCAATAAGCGCGTTGCTGCATCAAGATCCAGATCGTAGGCCTTGGTTTTAGGATGAATCGAAGAGGCAAACAACGACTCGTCCGCGTAGATGTTACCAATTCCCGCGAGGATGGTTTGATCCATCAAGACTTTTTTGATCGGCCCTTTTTCAAGGTGAATTCGGGAATAAAATTCTTCGTCGGATAAATCGAAGGGTTCGGGGCCTAAAGAGGCAAGGGGGGATGATTGGAATGCTTCGTCCTTGCTTGGGTAATAAGCAATCGTCCCGAATTTGCGGGTGTCTTGATAAACTAAGCGCGTGTCAGAAGACAATTCGTAATCCAAAATGTCATAAGGGGATTTTGGATAAGAAGGGGGCACCTCCAAATATTTTCCTTCCATTCGCAAATGGGAAAGGATGACGCTCCCGTCATCAAGGTTGAAAAGAAGGTATTTTCCTCTCCGAGACACCGATAGGATCTTTTTTCCTTCCACTTGCTTGGGAAAAGAAGCGGCTCCGCTAACGATATTGGCGGTCCGGTAGATATGGACCTTTACAATCGTGACGCCTTGGAAAAAAGAAGAAAGAATGCGTCGTACTGTTTCAACTTCAGGAAGTTCAGGCATAGATCAATCCTTTGCATCGTACCAGGATTTGCCAGCATTTCCTTCTACGGTTAATTTGACTGGCAACTTCACAGCGTTTTCCATGATTGCTTTTAATTCCGGAATGAGGGAGGAAGATTCGGATGCGTCTAAGGCGAAAAGCAATTCGTCGTGAATTTGAAGGACCATCTTAGAACGATAATGGCCTTTTGATAAGAATTCATCGACCTTTAGCATGGCAATCTTGATTAAATCGGCTGCGCTTCCTTGGACGGGCGCGTTAAGGGCGGCTCGCTTGGCCGCTTCACGCTTGGCATAGTTTGCATCCTTTAAATCGGGGAGATAACGACGTCTGCCAAACATGGTGGTCACGTAACCATCGCGCTCAGCCCCTTCCAAAACGTCAGAAGAGAATTTGGCAATCTCAGGATATTCGCGATTGAAGTGGTCGATGATGTCTTTAGCTTCTTTCGGCGTTCCTCCGATTTGCTCGGCTAATCCGAATGCCGTTGTTCCGTAAACAATGGCAAAGTTGATCGCCTTGGCTTTTCTACGGAATTCGTGGGGAACGGGTTCGTCTGGCGACAAATGGAAAATTTTCCTTGCCGTTTCACTATGAACGTCTCGCCCGGACTCAAAGACGTCAATATAGTCCTGACAATGAGATAACGCAGCCAAAATCCGCAGCTCGATTTGGCCGTAATCCAAGGAAAGAATCAAGGTGTTGGGATCGTCATAATGGAATGCTTTGCGAATCAACTTGGATTCCTCGTCCCGCGCTGAAATGTTTTGAAGGTTGGGGTTAGAAGAAGAAAGACGTCCGGTCGTGGTTTGGGCTTGATTGAAGCAGGTATGGATTTTTCCGTCTTTTTTGATGTGGGGTAACAGTCCATCGATATAAGTTCCGACGAGTTTAGCGTATTTCCGATAGCTTAAGATTTTCTCTACAATCGGATGAGCGGAGACGAGTTCGTTCAAAACGTCGATGGAAGTGCTGCGGGATTTTGGTCCTTTTAAACCTAGCTCATCGTAAAGAACGCTAGCGATTTGCTTGGGACTAGAAGGGTTGAACGGGTGACCGGCCAAAGCGACGATTTCTTGCTCAAGTTGGTCTTTTTTGTTCCGATATTCTTTGCCAATTTCCTCGAGCTCATCGGCATTTAACGGGAATCCTTCAATTTCCATTTGGGCTAAGACGTGGCTTAACGGAAGTTCGATATCTCTAAATAGACGAAGCGCATCCGCTTTTTCAAGTTCGTCCAATGCCGTTTGTTCTAATTTCAAAGCATAGAAGGCCTCTTTTCCTAACCCTTCGGAATGATCAACGTCAAAAAGCAAGGAGGGGGCAGAAGAAGAAACATCTACTCCAAAGGAGGAATAGACGATGTCGGGGCGGTCGGTGACGTTGCTATTGATTAAATAGGCCGCCAAAAGGATATCGAAACCAATTCCTTGAATTTCGATTCCAAGGCGATGAAGGCCCACTTCCATTCGCTTGGCGTCGTTGACGTTTTTGATGATGGATGGATTTTTTAACAGAGCTTTAAAGGCTTCGTCTTTTTGGGCGTCTTGAGCATCGATGTAATAAGAAGAAATTCCATCGCTGAAGGCAATCCCCAAAACAGGCGCGTCGTTATAAGTTTCGGGGTCTAAATCAATGGCTACGCCGATCTTAGAAGGCAAGGAAATAGAAGCAATCGAATGGACTTTTTGAACTTTAGGCGCTTTTACGCTTTGGTTTCCTTGGGCTTCCATTTTGAAAATGACGGGCATTTTTAAAGGAAGCTGTTTGAGTTCATAGGTGGCGGAAAAACTCGAAATGGCCGTTGGGTCAAAGCCTTTATAGATAAAATCGCTTAATTGGAAGGGGAGAACGCAATCCGTTTTCATCGTGGCCAACTCATAGCACTGCCTTCCCATGGCTTCGTTTTCCACAATGTTTTGGCATAGTTTTCCTTTGATTTCCCCGTTTTTCGCCGCTTGGATAATGGCGTCAAAAGTGTGGTATTGCTCGATTAATTTGGCTGCGGTTTTTTCTCCGACCCCCGGGATTCCCGGGAGGTTGTCACTAGCGTCTCCGCGCAAGCCCTTGTAATCGATGATTTGCTTTGGCGTGAAGCCAAATTCTTCCACCATTTTCGACGGGGTCACGTCATCGATATCACTTAAGCCTTTTCGCAACAAATGGACCGTGACGTGGTCCGTGATTAACTGAAGATAATCCTTATCGCTAGTATAAACGTCAACTTGATAGCCTTCTTTTTCCGCGGATTTCGCGATGGTTCCGGCAATATCATCGGCTTCGATTCCATGTTCTTCGTAGAAAGTAATATTCAATGCCTTCATCAGTTCGCGGGAAATGGGGAATTGGGCAACAAGCTCCTCTGGGGCAGGTTTGCGATTGGCTTTATAGGAGGCGAATTGCTCTTTGCGGAAAGTATGACCGTCTTTATCAAACGCCACGAAGATGGAGTCTCCCGGTTTCATTTTTTGCAGGAATTTCACAAGCATGTTGGAGAAAGCGAAAATCGCGTTAGTAGGGATGCCACTTTTCGTGCGCATGATGGCGGAAGGATCCCCCATATAAGTCGCATAAAAGGCGCGGAACAGCAAAGAGTTTCCGTCGATGACATAAAGATGCTTTGAGTTGGTGATTTCCATTGAACTCTCCTTATAAATTTTCTATTTCCATGGCCACGAAACGGTCTTCTTTTCGGCTGTCGCGTCGGGCCTTGATGAGAAGGGGCATCCCCTTTTGAATTTGGGCATGCACCCGTTGATACACTTCCTCAAAAAGGGTGAATTCGTAGACGTCTGAATCATCGAAGACAGTAAGGAAGGCCATTTTCGATCCTTTTTTCGTGGTGATGGATTTGATTTCGCTAACAATACCCGCCACCCAAATCGGATTTTTGGCCTCCTCTAAATCGGATAAGGCTTTGGCCCCTTTTTTTAGGAGAATCGTTTTCTTTTCTTCTAAAGGCGATCCAGAAATCATTCGTCCAAGAACGCGCCTTTCTCCTTCTAAGTCGGCGCTGCGGGAAGAAGGGGCTTCTACGTAAGAAGGCTTAGGCAATTCGAAGGGAAGAAGATTATCTTTACCGTCTGTTCCTACCAAAACCTCGGCGTAGCGCAAGGCTGTAGGGGCAGTCAATCGCAACTCTTCCCGAGAATGTCGGAAGCTATCGAAGCATCCAGCGTCCACCATCGTTACGAGGGAAGAAACGTCGAGGCCATATTTTTTTAACCGCGTAGCCACGTCGAAGAAATCCTGATAAGGCCCTTTTTCCATCCTTTCGTCGAGGATGCCGTGAATTAAGGCGCTGTTTAAACCACTAATGGAAGAAAAAGGAAGAAGAATGCGACCATTTTTAGGTTCATAACAAGACGTCGATTCATTGATGGAAGGGAGGGAAAACGAAATTTTTCTTTTTTTCAGTTCGTGGAAAAGACGTGTTTCCTTGTCTTTCGACCCCACGCCTTCTTGGAGCAAGGAACAATAAAATTCCAAGGGATAATGCCATTTAAGGTAAGCCATTTGGCAAGCAAGAAGAGCGTAGGAAACGGAATGGGATTTATTGAATCCATAGTCTGCGAATCTCTCGATGAGCTGAAACAATTGAGTGGCGATATTGGAAGACAATCCCTTTTGAACGCATCCATCCAAAAACTTGGTCTGCAGGTCGAGAAACTCGTGAGCGTCTTTATGGGAAATGGCGCGGCGGAATCGGTCGGATTCGGCAAAGGTCAATCCTGCTAATTTTCGCGCAATAAGCATGATCTGTTCTTGGTAAAGAATGATGCCGTAAGTGGGGGAAAGAATCGGTTCTAGCTCGGGAGTAAGGTAGCGAATCGGTTCCAATCCTTTTTTACGTCGAGCAAAAGAGGAAATGTTTTGCATGGGGCCTGGGCGAAACAAAGCCACGAGAGCGCAGACGTCCTCGAAACAGGTGGGCTGAATTTCCATGGCCGCATTCGTCATCCCACGGGTTTCTAATTGAAATAACCCGGCGGTTTGCCCGTTTCGAAGCAATTCGAGCGGTTCCTTTTCTTCATAAGGAATCTCTTCCATTTTTAGGGAAATTCCTTGGGAGGACTGGATCATTTTTAAGCATTGCTCGACGATGGTGAGATTCCTTAATCCCAACAAGTCCATCTTCAAGAAGCCTTGTTCTTGGAGGTAATCCTTATCGTATTGCTCCACGAACCCATAAGTAGACGAGACCGTGATGGGAAGGACGTTTTGCAAAGGTTCGTTATTCAAAACAATCCCGGCGGCGTGCAACCCGCTTTGGCGGGGTAAACCTTCAATTTTGGAGGCGAGGGAGACGATTTCTTTATAATAATCATCACTGTTAACGAGATCGCGGAAGGTGGCGTTATTTTTGTAATTCCAGCCAAGGCTATGGTCGGGGTTTGCATCTAGTGCCGAGGTAAGCAATCGGATCTCGCTATCGCGATATCCGAAGACCCTTCCGATATCATGAAGAGACTGCCGAGAAGCCATCGTTTGCATCGTCATGATGCGCGCAACGCGTTCCGGACCGTATTTTTGTTGCAAATAAGCGACAACTTTTTCTCTTCCCGTATCGGCGAAGTCTACGTCAATATCGGGCATGGATTGCCGTTCAGGATTTAAGAAGCGTTCGAAATATAGCCCGTAACGGATGGGGTCGGCTTTGACGATATCTAGACAAAAGGAGACAAGACTTCCTGCAGAGGAACCACGGCCCGGTCCGACGGGTATCCCTGATTTTTTGGCATAGGCTACATAATCCCAAACGAGAAGGAAATAATCCGAGTAACCCATCGAGGAGATGACGTTTAGCTCATAATCCAGTCGTTCATCGTAGGAGGAATCGTGATGGGGCAGTTTTTGGTTTAGCCCTTCCGTGGCTAATTTGCGTAAATAGGAATCCGCGTTATCAGGATTGGGCACAGGGTAACGAAGCAAAGTTCCACGAATTTGAGAAAGGACAAAGGAAGAACAGGCTTCCGCGATTTCTAGAGTGGCGGAAAGCTCGGCTTCGTCAAAATAGGATTCCGCCTCGCTGTCGGAAAGAAAATATTCGTCGCCTTCACATTTTTTCTCTTCCAGAGTGGTGGAACTAGAAATCGCTTCCAAAATTCGAGCGGATATTGCATCCTCGGGTTTAACGTAACGAATTCGCGGAAAAGCGACGCGAGGATATGGATGAGTAGATAAGAATGTATGCAAGAAATCTAAATAATCAGATTCTCCCGGTAAATACGGTATGCCAATATAAAAATTTCCAATGTTATGGTTTAGGGATCTTAGGTGAGATTCCAAGTTTTCTTCTTGATGATAGAAAAGAGAATGAATGGAAGAAGCTCCGCCATCCATGACAAGGAGGAGACCCTCCCGGTGTTTGGATAAAAAGGAAAGGTCAAGACGTCCTGCTGTAGATTCGGCAATCAAAAGAAGGAGATTTCGATAACCCGTTTCGTTTTGAACAAAGCAACAAAAAGTATCTTGACCGACTTGGAATTCAGAACCGATAAGAGGTTGAAGGTCGTATTGTCTTGCCAAACGATCGAGTTCTGGCGCGCCGGAAAGAGATTGAACGTCGCATAACGAAGCATATTTTGCAGAACGCTTGATGGCCTGCAAAACAATTTTTTTAACCGTTAATCCGCTTTGGAGAAAACTGTAACCGCTATAAACGTGTAGAGGAATCCAATTCATCTTGGTTATTATAGCAAATAGAACTCTGATAGAGTTCTTTCCGACGGTAAAATTTTAAAACAGTGGATAAGAAGAAACGAAATAAGAAAACGGCCCTCATTAGCAGCATTGTTCTCTTTGGAATTTGTTTTTGAATTTTGGCGGGGACTTTGGCGGGATTAGGGATCTTTCCCGCTATCTTTGACTGTCGTTTGTCGAATGAGAAGATGATTCGTGATAAATGTTGTTTGTAGAAAACCCAAAAAAATTTTTAGCAATCTTTCTCAAATGGAAGTTGTCAATATAAAAAAGCTCTTGGCAAGAACGAAGGGGTTTTTATATCCGCTCACGGGATGGGGTCGCAGGCTGAGGGAGGCGGATCAACTATTGATATTTTTTTAGTAGAAAATCAATTTAATGCCCTTGGTTTGACGCCTATTCTAGAAATAAATTCCAACAAAAATGTCGGAAATTCAAGACGAAAAGGTCGGACACGAAGAATCGAAAAATAGTATTAATAAAGAAAACTGCAATGTTCCAAATTCAATAGTATTCAATGAAATTAAGAACTTAACTCCGATAAATAGAAGTAAATTTTAATGCTAACTTATCTTGCTATATATAAATTACAATAGTTTCTTTTTTTGCTTTTTGCCCTTTGATAATAAAAATAACAATATTTTTGTTTCTTCTATAATGATGGGTCAAGAAATGTTCAAAAAAGTGGAAAATAAATCCCTAGTTTAAAAATATTATATCCTTTGGAAAACAAACAAAGTTTTGAAAAATGAAACGGAAATAATTCTGGTTTATCCTTACCAAATCACGACACGTTTTGAATTGTCAATATACATGCCGTCTCCTTCCTGGAGTTCAAATTGGTTTACAAAGATTTCGCTATTAGACAGAAGGGGGTTAACCCGCGCCTTTCCGAAGGGATGAACGTCCCCAAACAAGGCAGAGGAATAAAGACTTCGAGACGCAGAACCATAAAAATGCCTTGCAAATGTATGGTAAAAATCCTTCCAGTTGGCTGAAGTGGATTTTCCGTAAAGAGATTCGCAAAGAGACAATCCACCGATGTCGGCAATGGCTTCCGACAAAACAACGGACCCTTCTTGCTTTAGTCCTGGCATCGCTTCGATGGTATAAAGGTTTTGCACTTTCTTTTGAAGAGTTTGATATGCGGCAGTGTCGGCACTAGAAAGGATGCTCCCCCCTGGAACCAAGTTGCCTTTTTCATCGTATTTGACCCCGTTAGAATCAATCGCGTGGGTGATTTCGTGTCCGACGATTACCCCAACTCCACCATAAAGGTCCTCTGGATTTAAACTGGCCCAATCTCCCCCATAACTAGCAAACAATCCTAGGGTCAATTCGATGGAATTATCGTTGCCGAAATAGGAGGCGTTTGCTGTAAGGAGGTTGCTATAGGAGGTCGTTAAATCCATGGGATTGGTAACGGTTTGAGAAGAAGCTAGTAAATTCGCTAATCTTCCGGATAAACCAGATTGAATGGCTTGAAACAAGGTGGAATCCAACGAGGCAACCTTATCATAGGGTGAGGATCCATTTTCATCCACAACCCCCATGATGGAATAGCCCATAGCGTCTAGTTTCTTCGCAATGACGGCAGATCCTTCGTCGCTGATCCATCCGTTTTGCTTTGTCCGTTGCTTGATTTCTTCTTTTAAATCGTTGATAAGCGATTTGGCCGTTTCGATGCTACCTTTCCCTTCAAGAGAAAGAAGGGCATCGTTAGCGATTTTTTCTTGGAAGGCCCATTGAGTGGTGTTAAAAATGGCATCGTCGGATTTTGTCGTTGCTAACCCCAATAACTTTTGCGTGTTCGAAGGAAGCAGGGCTGCGTAATCATAAGCTAGATTAGCCATAGCAAGGGCCTTGAGGCCGTCTAACCCGCTTTCGGTGCCTAGATTCCCTAAATAAGAAATGGATCGGGCAGAGGAAGAATCATTGCCCCTCAATTCAAATTTCGAATCGAGAAAACAAGAAAGGTATTTTTCAAAGTCTTTGTTCGAATTGCTGCTTTGAGTTGGAGCAGAAGCTAAACGAGATAACAGGGCGATTAACGAATTGGTTAGGTTTCTTGCTTCTTCACTGGTAAAACCAAAACTGGCGAATAAAGCTTGAAAACCGGGACGCAAAGAAGAGGCGCTTGAAGCATAAGAAAGCAATTTGCTTTGCGTTAATAAGGCAACGGGGGTTTGCTCCACGTAGGCGGAGCCTTCGAAATTCATAAACAAATGGGACCCCGTTTCCATGGCGATTTGACTTAATACGTCATAAAAATTCGAAGCCGTCGTAGCTAGGATTTTGTCACAATAGGGTTTTAATTCGCTTATGCCTTTGGGGGATTTTGCTTCCTCCAATATTTGAGGCGCGTTTTTTTCTAAGTAAGAGAGGAAGTAAGAAGTAATCTTATCTTCTTCGATCGTCTTTTGCTCGTAGAAATAAGATTTCGGCTCGCAGGTTTTTTCTTCGTCAAAAAGACGGTCGGCGTTAGCAAAAGCAAAATAATCATCTCGCGCAGAAGTCCCGATATATCCATGAATCCGTTGAATATATACGTCAAAGTCCGCGTCAGAATTTAACTTTTTCGCCCCATTAAACGAAGAATCACCGTATAGGCCTAGGCTTACATACCAATCTAAGGCTTCCATCCCAGGGGTAGATAGAGAAGAATTAAGGGTTGGAGAGATAAAATAGCCGGCATAGCGGCGGAACCCCGACTGGGGGATATCGTTTGTTAGGTCGGCAAAAGCCGCGTGAAGAAAACGGAACGAATTCTCCAGAGTGGCCTCGATTTTATCCCCTTCATTAAATCCAGCTTTTTGTAGAATTTGCTGTTGAAGAAGGGGATGGGGATAAGAAAGACGAGCACAAGCCACTTTTTCTAAAATAAAAGAAGCAATCGTGCTTAAAGCATAGGAAGATAAGTCTTCATCAGGCAAGGTTTTGAAGTCGGAAGTAAAAACATTAGAATCCGCTGGATGGGATGGTTTTTCTCCTCCGCAAGAAGTAAGAATCATGGTCAGAAGAGGAAGAAGCGAAAATAAAGTTTTTTTCATAATGAAAAGAGTCTAAAAGCAGTGGAGCAAATAGGCAAGGTAAATGAAAAAAGGAGGCGAACTTGCCTCCCGAGAATTTAGTCAACGAATAGTTTGTCTAGGTCTTGGATGAAGGCGTCGAGATCCTTGAGGGAATCGATGCGGGCTCCACTTGCTTGAGCGTGTCCGCCGCCGCCCCATTTTTGGGCGACTCCGGAAATGTCTTTGGACTTGCTACGAATCGAGATTCTCCAGCAATAGTCTTTGGGCTGTGGGTCTTCCGTGATGGAACACCAAGCGTTGATTCCGGCGATATTCGAGAACGTATTCACGTGTTCTTTGCCTAGAATCGGAGTGATGTGGAGCTCCTCTTGAACGGAAGAAGGGAGGCAGTAATAAGCCACGCCATGGGGAGAAACGCTGAAGTGGGACAAGACATAGCCAAGCGATTTCAAAGAGTCGAGATTTTTCTCGTACATCGTTTGGTAGGTGGAACTTAAATTAAATCCCGTTGAAACCAGCGCCTCCGCTACGGCGAAGGTGTGTGGGGAGGTGGAAGAATAAAGGAAACGGCCCGAATCGCCAACGATGCCGATGTAAAGATAATGGGCGGCTTCTTGACTAATGAATTTGCCCTTCCAATTCAAAAGCACATCTGCGACGAGTTCGGCCGCCGCAGCGCTTTCGGTGTCAACCAAAGAAGCACGTTTGGCGATTTCCCCCTTGCAGGGGTGGTGATCGATTTTGATTTTGTATTTGGCATGTTTATAACGGGGATCGGCAATCCGTTCGTGGTCGCCGACGTCCACGATAATGGCGAGGAAGTTCCCGCCTTTAAACCAATCGTTAGGAAGCGTTTCCGTTTCGGGGAAGACACGTGGAGTAAAACTGATATGGTTGTCCCCAACGTAATGAATTTCCTTGTTGGGGAAATTGTCTTTCAAAAAGGTATATAGACCCATTTGGGATCCCATCGCGTCGAAATCTGGTTTGATATGGCGGAAAATGACGATTCGATCGTATCTTTCAATGGCGGAATAGATGGAACGGTAGACTTTTTTGTGGGCTTTTCCGTATTCAACAATACGGGGATCGAGCTTAGCAATGGCCATGAACAATCCTCGCATAGCAGTCGCGGGCGATCATCACTTCTTCGTCGGTGGGGATGACCACGACTTTGATTTTGGATTCTGGTGCCGAGATAACGCCTTGCTTTCCACGAACCATTTCGTTGGCTTTTTCGTCAACGACGATGCCAAGGGCATCCTTAACATCATCCAGAACGGCCTTGCGGAAAACAGGGGCGTTTTCGCCGACTCCAGCGGAGAAGACGATTAAATCGACTTTTCCTTTTAAACGGACAAAGTAGGCCCCTAAATAATTGGCGACCGTTCTACCGAATAAAGAGATGGCGAGCTGAGCGCGCTTGTTTCCTTCTTCCGCGGCCTTTTCCACGTCGCGGGTATCGTTGGAAACTCCGGAAACACCGAGGAATCCGCTCTTTTTGTTGAAAATATCGTACATTTCATCCGCGGATTTTCCGGTGCAGTTGCAAAGATAATCCATGACGGAGGGGTCCATGTCTCCGGTCCGAGTGCCCATCATGACTCCGCCAAGTGGAGTAAGTCCCATCGAGGTGGCGACGCAATGTCCGTTGTGGATGGCACAAAGGGAAGAGCCGGAACCAATATGGCAGGTGATGATGTTGGTCTCTTCTTGGTCTTTTAAATAATCTTCCTTGGCTTTGACGGCAAGATAATTGTGAGAAGTGCCATGAGCCCCGTAACGGCGGCAATCATATTTTTCGGTGTATTCATAAGGAATCGGGAAGAGGTAGTCCTCCGGCTCCATGGTTTGGTGGAAAGCCGTGTCAAATACCGCAATGGCCGGAACGTTAGGTAGGGCATCCTTAAATGCGTGGAAGCCCGTGAGGTGCGCGGGAGCGTGAAGCGGGTCCAACGGGGTAAGCATTTTGATTTTGGATTCGGTATCTTCGTCGAAGTCCGCCGAGTGGGAGAAATATTTTCCGCCTTGGACAACGCGGTGCCCCACCGCGGAAATTTCGTTTAAGTCTTTGACGATTCCCCATTGAACGAGGGCTTTTAGCAGCAAAGAAACCGCCACCGCATGGTTGGGAAGCGGAACGATGTCGGTATGTTTTTCTCCGTTAAATTTAATGGTGAAGATGCCGTCTTCGTGTCCGATGCGCTCGGCGATTCCGCTGCAAAGGACTTTTTCTTCCGGCATTTCATAGAGCTTGTACTTCAGGGAACTGCTCCCTGCGTTGACAGCCATGCATTTATACATTTTCAATCTCCTCCTAAAAATAGGCTTTATGCAACTTGGTATTGTAAACCATTCTGGCTCTTTTACCTATCCCCAAAAGCGATGCCTTTTACCCTTTTGGCCGTCTAGGAATTTGCACAATTTCCTTTATAATAAAAAGGAAGGAGGGCACATGGACGCAAAATTTAAAACCGATTTTCTTTACGGCCAATGTTCGCGGGCTTTTGATTTCTTTGGAGCCCACTTTGGGCGAGGAATGGACGAAGACGGCCACGAAACGGATGGGGTGTGGTTCCGCTTATATTGCCCCTGTGGCCAAGACGTATCGGTTATTGGAGATTTCAATGGCTGGGACGTGAGAAAAAATAAAATGGCCTTGATCGATTCGTCGGGAATTTACGAAACTTTTATCCCCCATTTGCTCCCCTATCAATCCTATAAATTTCATTTCAAAAATGCGTTGGGGACTTATGTGGATAAAGCGGACCCCTATGCCTTTTTGTCGGAAAAGCGCCCCGCGTCTTGTTCCCGACTTTTCGATATCGAGAATTTTCCCTGGGACGATGAAGAATGGATGAAGAAGCGAAATCGGAATTTCGATAATGCCACTTCGATTTATGAAATGCACCTTGGATCGTGGAAGCGCGTAAGCGGAGAAGAATTTCCTAGCTACGAGCAAACCGCGGATTCCTTAATTCCCTATTTGCAGGAAATGGGTTATACCCACGTGGAAATCATGCCGATATCTCAGCACCCTTTCGATGGTAGCTGGGGCTATCAGGCAACGGGGTTTTTCAGCGCGGATTCTCGCTATGGAAATCCCAAACAGTTAATGTCGTTTGTGAATCGTCTTCATAAGGCTGGGATTGGGGTGATTTTAGATTTTGCCCCCGTCCATTTTGCCGTCGATGAATTCGGCCTCCGCCATTTTGACGGGACCCATCTTTACGAATATGGAAACGAACACGAAATCTCTCCGTGGGGCAGCGCGCAATTCGATCTTGGAAAAGATCCCGTCCGCTCCTTTTTGATTTCGGCGATGAATTTCTTTTTGGTCTATTATCATTTCGATGGCATTCGCGTCGATGCGGTTTCTAATTTGCTTTATTGGGAAGGAAACAAGAATAATGGGCAAAATATAGGAGCAGTTGAATTTATTCGACGATTAAATGGAAAAATTCACTATGAGCATCCTAGTGTGATGATGATAGCCGAAGATTCTACCGATTTTAGCGGGGTGACAAAGCCCTTGGAATATGGAGGTCTAGGCTTCGACTATAAATGGGATTTGGGATGGATGAACGACACGCTTAAATACTATTCGCTCGACCCCATTTTTAAGAAATTCAACCATCATCTTTTAACGTTTTCGATGGCTTATTTCTTTTCCGAAAATTTCTTGCTTCCCTTGAGCCACGATGAAGTGGTACATGGGAAGGGCACATTGCTGAATAAGATGTGGGGATGCGAAGAAGATCGCTTTGCATTGCTGCGAAACTTATTCGTCTATCAATATGGCCATCCTGGAAAAAAGATGAATTTCATGGGTAATGAACTCGCCTCCTTCGACGAATGGAACGAGAAAAAGGAGTTGCCTTGGAGTTTGCTGACTTACCCCCGTCATGATTCGGTGAAACGTTTGATCCGAGACTTGAATCTTCTCTATGTTTATGAGCCCTGCCTCCATCAAGAGGAGTACAATCCTTCCCACTTTCAATGGCTCATGGTCGACAATTCCAATCAAAGCGTTTTCGCCTTCGAACGCACTTTAGGGAAAGATTCCTTTATCTTCTTGTTTAATATGACGAGTAATTATTATGAAAATTACACGATCGGCACGATGAATAAAGGCCAATACACGGAAGTTTTTAATTCAGACAAAGATGTCTACGGAGGCAAAAATCAGTATAATGGTTTGCCCCTTATTTCCGAAATGGGAACGGGACCCGAAAATCGGCCCTGCCACATGGTAGTTCAAAAGATTTCCGGCTTTGCGGCGATGATTTTCAAAAAAGTAGGGAAATACCCGCCTCATCGCAAGAAAAAAAGAAGCGAACCCAACACAAAGAAAACCTTCAAACACTGATGAATAAGGAGTCGATATGTTCGATAATAAACTAGATTTCAAACAGACTTTTGAACGCCGTTTGGAAGAAAAATACGGTCGGTCCGTTTCGGATAGTCACATCACGGAGCGCTTTGACGTTTTGGGAGAAATGGTCCGCGATTATGCGGGTTATGATTGGCGAAACTGCCGAGAAACGATTCTAGGAGACAATCGGAAACAATTGATTTATTTCTCCATGGAATTCCTCATGGGGCGTTTATTGGTCTCTAATATGCAAAATTTGGGCATCTACAAGATGGCTAAAGACGGTTTGGCAGATTTAGGAATCGATATTGGCGAACTCGAAGATCAAGAAGCCGATGCAGGACTAGGCAATGGCGGTTTGGGACGATTAGCGGCTTGCTTCCTCGATTCCATCGCTTCGTTGGGTTATCCCGGACACGGCAATACCATTCGTTATGAATACGGGTTTTTCCGTCAAAAATTCGTTAATGGCCAGCAAGTGGAATTGCCTGATCAATGGTTATCCAATGGATTTGTTTTTGAAGTTCGGAAACCCAAACACGCGGTAGAAGTAGAATTCTATGGCAATGCAGAAACGTATCTAAAGCCCAATGGAGAATATGGTCTCCGCACGGTCAACGCCACCTGCGTTCGCGCCGTTCCTTATGATGTTTCGGTTCCTGGATACCGAAACGGAGTTGCCAACACCCTCCGCCTTTGGTCTGCTGAACCCAGCGAGAACAACCTTCCTTCCAATGTCTCCTTTGATGATTATTTAAATACGCTCAAAGAAATTTGCCGTGGCCTTTATCCTGATGATTCCACGGAGCACGGCCGCGTCTTGCGCTTACGCCAACAATATTTCTTGGTTTCCGCCGGGCTTCAATCTTGCATGAGAAGCTATTTCCAACGTTACCAAACCCTCGATACCTTCGCGGATTCTTATGTTTTCCAATTGAATGATACCCATCCGATTTTGGCAATTCCCGAAGCGATGCGCCTGTTGATGGATGTCTATGGATATGGGTGGGGCGATGCGTGGAACATCGTGACACACGTCTTCGCTTATACCAACCATACCGTGATGCCGGAAGCCTTAGAAAAATGGCCGGTCCAATACGTGCAGCATTTGGTTCCTCGCGTTTATATGATTATTGAGGAAATTAACCGCCGCTTTAATTTGTATCTCAATCAAAAAGGAGTTAGCGAAGCCGAAAGGTATTCGATGCAAATCATTAAAGATGGTCAGATTCACATGACCAACATGGCGATTTACACGGCCTTTAGCGTCAATGGTGTCGCTAAAATTCATACGAATATTCTCGAAAATTTCACGTTTAAGGATTTTTATCGCTTATACCCCAATAAATTCAACAACAAAACCAATGGCGTCACTCACCGCCGCTGGCTCATGTATGCAAACCCGCGTCTTTCTTCTTTCGTCACGAAACGCATCGGCGAGGAATGGAAAACGCATTACGAAGCGGAAATTGGGAAATTGCGCGCTTTTGCCGATGATGAGAATTCCTTAAAGGAGTTATTGTCCATCAAAAAGAAGAATAAGGTGGACTTTGTGAAATTCGTTAAAAAACAATACGGCTTGGAAATTGATCCCGATTCCATTTTTGATGTCCAAATCAAACGTTTGCACGCTTATAAGCGTCAATTGTTGAATGTCTTTCATATTATGTATCTCTATCAGAAAATCAAAGAGAACCCCTCCGTTGTTTTGACGCCGCACACCTATATTTTTGGGGCAAAAGCGGCCCCGAGTTACGCTTATGCAAAGAAAGTCATCGAATTGATTTTAGCGGTGGCCGATACGGTGAATAACGATCCTGTCGCGTCCAAATTCATGAAGATTGTCTTTGTGGAGAATTATGGAGTCAGTTTGGCGGAAAAAATCATTCCTGCAGCCGATTTGTCCGAACAGATTTCTACGGCAGGAAAAGAAGCGAGCGGAACCTCTAACATGAAGCTCATGATGAACGGTGCCATTACGATTGGCACGTTAGATGGGGCCAATATTGAAATCGCCGATTTTGCCGGTCATGAAAACGAAATCATCTTCGGCTTAAAGGCGGATGAAGTCCAGGAAATGGTGGATCACCAATCCTATTCTCCTTGGGACGTCTACAACTCGGATGCTCGGGTTAAAGCCGTTATGGATAGTCTTTTCTCAGGGCCGTGGTCCAAAGGGAACCCCGACTGTTTCCGCATGATTTTCGATGAAATCATGAATCACAACGATCCTTTCTTTGTACTCGCGGATTTTGGCGCCTACATGGATGCATGCCAGCGCGCCGACGAGCTTTATTCGAATCCGATGGCGTGGGCGAGAGCCTCTTTGATTAATATTGCAAGCTCGGGCTATTTCACTAGCGATAGAACGATTGAAGAATACAATCGCGATATTTGGAATTTGAAACGCTTAGAAGTCGAGGAGAAGGAGTAAGAAATGGCGACGGTTACCCTTCCCGATATCACAATCCTTTCTTTGCTTGTTCCTAAGGCTCAGGTGGCGTTTGTACATAGAAACGATACCGTTCGCCAGGTTTTAGAAAAAATGAACTATCATCGTTTTGAACAAATTCCAGTTTTGGACGAGGAGGGGCATTATGTGGATAGCGTGGCCTTGGGCGATTTGCTTTTTTACCTTGTAAACAATCAGCTCAATTACAACCTAATTAACCACATTCCTTTATGCGATATCCCCCGTAATCGCAACGTTTGCCCTTTGCCGATTTCTACGCCTTTAAAAGCATTGATTCCCTATCTTGTAGAACAAAACTACGTCCCGATGGTAGATGACAAAGGAATCTTCATCGGAATCATTACCCGAAAAGCCGTTTTCACCACTTTATTCCCTCAAGATGCGCAAAACGAACCAAAATAATGCTTATTGAGCATACTTGATTCGATAAATCAGTATTCGTTTACGGAAAGAAAAGGTCTTCCTATAATATTTTTGTTAGCGTAAAGGAGAAAAATCACATTATGGCTAATCGTTTCTGTTTAAACCCCGTGAGCTATCACGGCTACGGCGCGATTGAGAACATCGTTCCGGAATTGCTTTCTCATCATTTGAAGAAAGTCCTCGTTGTCACCGATAAAAGCTTGGTGAAATTCGGCGTTGTTGCTAACGTTACCAAATTGCTTGATGCCGCGAAATTCGATTACGTTGTCTTTGATGACGTGAAACCGAACCCCACCATCAAAAATATCCAAGACGGCGTCGTCGCTTATAAAGAAGCCAAAGCCGAAGGCATCGTCGCCATCGGTGGCGGAAGTGCCATGGATACCGCCAAAGGCATCGGCATTATTGTTACTAACCCCAAGTTCGCAGATGTTCGCTCCCTGGAAGGAGCGGCTCCTACGGAAGAACCCTGCGTTTTCACCATTGCCGTCCCGACCACGGCTGGAACCGCTGCCGAAGTCACCATTAACTACGTTGTTACCGATGAAGAAAAGCACCGCAAATTCGTTTGTGTCGATCCTCACGATATGCCCAACGTTGCCGTTGTTGATCCGACCATGATGTCTTCTATGCCGAAAGGCTTGACCGCCTTCACCGGTATGGATGCTTTGACCCACGCGATCGAAGGCTACATCACCAAAGGTGCTTGGGAGATGTCGGATATGTTCCACATCAAGGCGATTGAAATCATTGCCAAAAACATTGAAAGCGCCGTTCGCAATGAAAAGAGTGGGCGCGAACAAATGGCTCTTGGCCAATATATCGCTGGCATGGGATTCTCCAATGTCGGCCTTGGCATGGTTCACTCGATGGCTCACCCGCTTTCTGCGGTTTATGACACCCCGCACGGAATGGCTTGCTCCATTCTTCTCCCGACTGGCATGCGTTTCAACGCTCCCTATTCTGGAGAAAAATATCGCGAAATCGCTCGTGTTATGGGCGTCCAAGGCGTCGATGCGATGAGCCAAGAGGAATATCGCGAAGCCGCAATCAACGCGGTTCAAAACCTCTCTCTTGCCGTTGGTATTCCTGCCAATCTCAAGGGTATCGTCAAGGAAGAGGATATTTCTTTCTTGGCTGATAGCGCTATGGCGGATGCTTGCATGCCAGGCAACCCCGCGCCGATCACCAAAGAGGACGTCGTCGCTCTTTATAAGAGCTTGCTCTGATTCTTAAAACAAAACCCGCTAATTTCCCTTTTTCCTTTATATGGCGAAGCCGAAACCTTGGCGGGTTTTCTTTTTTTCGTTTGTTTTAAAGGGTGGTATAATATAGCGAAAGGATTAGAAGCCATGGGATATATTATTACGATAGGTAGAGAATTTGGGAGTGGAGGAAGAGAGTTGGGCCGTCGCCTGGCGGATGAACTCGGTATTGCCTATTACGACAGGGAAATCTTATTAGAAATTCAAAAGAGAACCCCCTATTGTCTTGCCTATATTGAGCGTGTGAGCGAAGAGAAATCCTTCAGTTTGCCGCCCATTCATTACGGAATGAGTTTTGACAATGGCTACGATACCGTTTTGAAACAGGATAACGATGTCCATATCGCTCAAAATGAGTTTTTGAAGGAAATTGCCTCCAAAAGTGACTGTGTGATCATTGGACGCGCCGCCGATTATGTTTTGAGGGATCTCCATCCCATTCGCATCTTTGTTTATGCGGATATGGAAACAAAACTGAAAAGGTGCCGCGAACGCCAAAAAAAAGAAGAGGCTTCCTTGTCCGATAAAGAATTTATCAAACGAATTCAAAAGGTAGAGAAAAATCGTTCCCGTTTCTACGAATTCTACACCGGTCAAGAGTGGGGATGTCGCAGAAACTACGATTTCATGGTTAATACTTCGCATCTAGACATTAAGATGCTGGCAAAGAATCTTGCTACCTTAATTAAAGAATCGAACCTATAAAAAGTCGCCGGATGAACCGGCGGCTTTTTATGTTGAGAGGAATTAATCCGCTTTGCCAACGGAACCAAAGAGTTCCATTTTCTCTTTGACTTTGGCTTGAATGGCCAAGAATCCGGGCTTAAGAAGTTTGCGCGGGTCATAGCCTTTGGAAGCGTTCTCTGCAGTCGGATTGGCTTTACCGGCAGCACAATATTCAATCGTGGCTTCCGCGAAGACCAATTGGCAATCCGTGTTGACGTTGATCTTGCTCATACCATGTTGGATGGCTTCCTTGATTTGATTGTCGGGGATGCCTGTTCCACCGTGGAGAACAAGGGGGATTCCTCCAGTCGCTTCTTGAATTTTCTCCAAAGCATCGATATGAAGACCCGTCCAGTTTTTCGGATAGATTCCGTGGATATTTCCAATTCCAGCAGCTAAGAAATCAACACCGAGAGCAACGATTTTGGCGCATTCTTCGGGGTCGGCAACTTCTCCGTCCGCCGTCACGCCATCTTCAGTTCCGCCAATCGCACCGACTTCGGCTTCGATGGAAAGTCCTTTATCATGGGCGATTTTGATGAGTTCTTTTGTTTTCTCAACATTTTCTTCGAAGGGCAAATGGGATCCGTCGAACATGATGGAGGTAAAGCCGGCTTCGATGCAGGCTAAGCAACCTTCATAGGTTCCGTGGTCAAGGTGCAATGCGACAGGAACGCTGATTTTAAGCGATTCGTCCAAAGCGTGAACCATGGCGGAAACCACTTTGAATCCGCCCATGTACTTGGCAGCGCCTTCGCTGACGCCAAGGATGACGGGGCTTTTCAAAGCCTCCGCTTCGAGTAGAATGGCTTTCGTCCATTCAAGATTGTTGATGTTGAAGTGGCCGACCGCGTAATGTCCGGCATGGGCTTCCTTCAAAATGCGTGTAGCATTGACTAACATTGTTTAAGACCTCCCTGTCTTATTAACGGCCTTATTATCGTCTTTTCTTAAGAAAAGTTCCATGTATTTACTATCACCGATTGGAAAAAGTCAAAACTCTCTCTTATGAAGCCATATTTGTAGAATCCTTTGGACAAAGCCACAAGGCTGGGGGAAGATATGACTATGGAAAAACATTACCTTTTTCTATCTTCCGCCCCATTCGACAAAATTGCGTTCGAAGATCAACTGAGCCAAATCGGTGTTGACACTGACCACGTTGTTTATTTTGGGGATCGAAACGGTGAGTTTTTAGCCGATAGTAAAATCTATGCAAAATTAGATTCATTGTCGTTAGTTATTCGTGATGATTTAGGGGCTTCTATATCATTTTTGTCTGCGCATCAAAATACGGTATTGGAACAGGATTTGCTTCAAAAATCCGCCTCTTACTTCCCATGCAGAGCCATGTTTCCTTCCGATGTAATTCTTAAGGAAATCTCGTTTGGGGATTATTCCGCCTATCCCCTGCTTAAAGCTTGTTTTGATAGTGTGCCCCATGATTTGTTGCTTACCGCGGGGACTTATTTGCGATGCGGGTGCGACGAATCACTTTCGGCCCAAACCTTATTTGTTCACCGAAACACTTTTTTGTATCGTCTTAACAAATTTATCGAACTTACCAACCTGGATATCCGCGACTACCATAACGCCCTTTTGCTTGAATTGTATTTCCAATTTAGCGTTAGCTATCGAAATTAATGATATTTGTGCACTGTGCACAAGACGGATTTCTTTTTTTCATTTATAGTTTTATCCATTGGAGGGCATAGCAATTATGCTGGGAAAAAATAAAAAAGCAGACGCCGAAAAAGTCGAAGAAGTCGCTGTGAAGGAAGAGAAAGTCGCCGATCCTACGATGGGCTACGTCTCCCTTCGCCACATTGACAAGATTTATGACAACAACGTTCAAGCCGTTTTTGATTTCAATCTTGAAATCCAAAAGAAGGAATTTATCGTTTTTGTTGGTCCTTCCGGATGCGGAAAGTCCACTACGCTACGTATGGTTGCCGGTTTGGAAGACATCAGCGCCGGTGACTTGTATATCGACGGAGAATACGCGAACGACAAAACTCCGAAAGATCGTGATATTGCCATGGTCTTCCAGTCCTACGCGCTTTATCCGCACATGACCGTTTACAACAACATGGCATTCGGTCTAAAGATCCGTCATTTTGCCAAAGAAGAAATCGATCGCCGCGTTCGTGATGCAGCTAAAATTCTTCAAATTGAAGAATACCTTGATCGCAAGCCCAAAGCTCTTTCTGGTGGCCAAAGACAACGTGTAGCCTTGGGCCGCGCCATTGTTAGAAATGCAAAGGTCTTCTTGATGGACGAACCTTTGTCGAACCTCGACGCAAAACTTCGCGTTCAAATGCGTAGCGAAATCATCAAATTGCACAATACGTTAGGCGCGACGACGATTTACGTTACTCACGATCAAACGGAAGCTATGACGATGGCTGACCGCATTGTTGTTATGAAGCTAGGCCGCATCCAACAAGTGGGTTCTCCAATTGAAATTTATAATCACCCAGCGAACAAATTCGTTGCGACATTCATTGGCTCCCCGTCTATGAATTTGTTCAAAGGCCGTTATGACAAAGGGGATATCGTTCTCCCCGGAGGCTATCGCATTCATCTCTCTGACGAAGCGGTGAAAGCCCATGAAGATTTCTATAAGAGCGAAATCGAGACGACTGCCGCGGATATCGAAAGGTTGAACGCTTCTATCCCTGTTCCAAACGAAGGTAAAGAACTTTCGAAAAAAGAAAAAGAAGAAGCGGAAAATATCCAAAAGGAAATCGCAACGAAAACCGAAGATTTGGCCTTCTTTAACCAAGCTCTTCTCGGAGAACATGAAATTGATTTTGGCATGCGTCCCGAAGATATCTTGGATGCCGACGATGAAGAAGCCTCTGCCAAAAAGATTGCCGAACCGTTTGAAGTCACCGTATCCGTCGCCGAACTTCTCGGCCATGAATACTATGTGCACTCCGACTTTGGTGGAATTGATATGGTGGCGAAGATTCCTTTGTCCCATGAGATCAAAGGTGGAGACGTCATGCACCTTGGATTTGTTCTTTCGAAATCCCACATCTTCGACTCCAGAACGGAAAAGAGAATTTTCTAAGTTTTCGAAAATCGTTCGCCCTGGGCCTCGGCTCGGGGTTTTCTTTTTAAAATGTAAAGAAATAAGCGAAAATACATGGAAACCAAAAAATATTTAAAAAAATATTATTCGACTTTGTTTAATCAGCTGGGAAACCGATAAAAAATTTTCAAAAATATTTGGCCTTTTTTTACTCTAATATATTTGTAGAACCCATGAAGGCTGGAATCGCGGCGGCCTTTCTATAAGGGGCCTAGCTCACGTTCTAGATTGTCGTGAGCAAAAGCAGGCGATTAATCTTTAAAAGGAGACGTCACTTTTAAAGGGCAGTCGCAATGGCGGCGTATACCATCGCCTACTAGCTGAGGGCTGACATGGGGGCTACATTCAAGGGAAGAAGGGGCGGACCTTTTATCCTTTGCTGACCACAATTCGTCTTTTCTTCCCGCATTTTATGAAAGGAGATTCATGAAAAAAATCAAATTTACTCCAAAAACCTTCCGGGTTATCTGCCTGATTGTGTTTTTGGCAATGACGGTATTAAGCATCGCCATCCTTTTTGTTAAATCCAGCGACCAAAATAGCGTTGCCGCTTTAAGCAATAAGATGGATTTATGCCTTGCGTGCTTCATTGTTTTGGTGGCTTCATTCTTGTTTGCTATCGGCAATTACGTTGCGACAATAAGCGAGCGCCTTGAAATGGTTGAGGAAAAAGAAAAGGGCGAAACGGATTTCGCCCAAGAACACGACCAAGGGTTTTGATCGTTATTCGTCTTTCTTTTTCCAGTCCTTACGAGGTGTGCGAGGTTTATCGCTACGGAAGGAGCGGGTTTGGCGGCGTTCGCCGGATTCGTAAGGTTTTCTTTTGCCAAACGGTTTTCTGCGTTCCCCGTCTTTTTTGAAATCACCATACGATTTCTTTTCTTTCCCTTCGTAGTTATCGTCGTCGCGTCGAGGACGATAGGAACGGGGGGAATCCGAGTAAGGCTTGCCGCCATCACGTTTGCCGTAAGAATCGCTCCTGCGGTCGAATTCGCGATGCGGTTTTCTAAAGCTACGTTTTTCTTCTCCCTCAGGGTTGTCCGTTTGGAAGGAATGCGGGTTGTCTTTTCGGAAATCGGAACGCTCTCCTTCATTTCGACGGAACGGCCTACGTTCACCAACGTTGTGTCGGAACGAACGACGCTCGCCACTATCTCGATAAGAACGACCTTCTCCATCTTCGTGATGGTAAGCCCGGCGTTCTCCTTTTTCCGAATGGTCTGCTTCTCCGTCAAACGATTTGTCTTTGCCGAATCCTTTTTCCTTGAAATGGGCCCGGTCTGAATTCTGATCGAACGGACGAGATGGAACTGGTTTTCCAAGATCTGCTTGTTTCTCCAATTCGATTTTCAAAGCAGTCTTTCCTGCTTTTTCCTTGCAATCTTCTAAGAATGTTGGTAATTCCTCTTCGGAAATGACACGTATTCCTTTTGACTTTAACAGGCTCGTGGTGATGCCAGATCCCACAATTGTTGTGGAATTAAAATGGCCATTGTAGATATGGTGGACGCCGCAAGAAGGACTATTCTCTTTTAGGACTGCTATTTTGATTCCTAAAAAGGAGCAAAGCGCAAGGGCTTTTTCTGCTCCGCTATTATAAAAACGAGTGATATCTTTTCCCTTTTTCGTTTTCACGGCATCGTGAAAAATTTCGCCGGGCTCACGTGGGACGGGCAACCCGCCCTCCATTTCGGGACAAAAAGGGACAAGATCGTAGTATTGGTTTAGCTCAGACACAAGTTCGTTGCGACAATTACCGCCATCGAATCGGGTGTTGTCGCCGACGAGGCACGCAGAAATTAAGATTTTTTCCATAGCCTTGGTATTCTATTCTTATTTATGATTCAAGAAAACAAGAAGTATAATGCAAATCATGACTGAAGAAATCCTCATTCCTTTTGATGGCGGCTTGGTTAAGGTTAAACTTCGCTTTCACCGAACGAGCCATGTGACGATGCGCAAACTTTCGTCCGGTGGTTTTTCTTTGTCGATGCCGACCTATTACAAGCGAAATAGTCAAGAAGTCCAAAAAATTGCCATTAGTCTTTTGGAGAAATTCAAAATCTCTTATGAAAAGAGCAGAGCCAAGTATCACGGGGAGAAAAACTGGGGAGAAGATTATTGTTTTCTTTTTGGGGATAAGGTTGAAGGAGATTTTTCCAACAAAGAAGACGTCTTGGCATTTTTAAAAAGCCATGCCTTGCCTTATATAACAGATCGCGTTGCCTACTATGAAAAAATGATGGGAATCTCGAAACCCTATAAAGTCCGTGTTCGGAATATGGGGACTCGCTACGGCTCCAATTCCGCCAAAACTCATGCTTTATCGTTTGCCGTCTCGCTGATTTGTTATTCTCCTGATATTATTGATTCGGTGGTCGTTCACGAGCTAGCACATTTTTTTGAACCCAACCATTCAAAAAGATTTTATGCTGTCGTGTATCGGTACGACCCAGATTATCAAATATCTCGAAAAAAATTAATTAAGGAAATTCATAAGTAATGGACCGGATTGAAAGTCGTAATAACCCGCGGGTAAAGAACGCAATTGAGGTAAGAATGAAGCCTTCCAAAAATGCTTTTTTGGTTGAAGGGTTTCACGTTGTTGAAATGGCAAGCGCGGCATTTTGTCTTGATGAAGTGTTTTCAAGAGATTCCTTTTCCGCCCCCAACGTAATCGTTCATCAATGCCCGATGTCGATTGTAGATAAGATTTCAAGTAACAAATCCCCAGAAGGAATCGTGGGGGTCGCCCATTACAAAGACCCCAATCCAGGCTTAAAATCGAATCGTGTTTTAATGCTGGACCGCGTACAAGATCCTGGGAATATGGGGACGCTTTTGCGAACCGCGCTTGCCTTTGGTTACAAAGATATTTTCCTGCTTCCTGGGTGCTGTTCGCCTTTTAATGGAAAGGTTGTGGCGGGGACACAGGGTGCTATATTTGAACTTTCCTTGCATTTTCCAAAAAACGAGCAAGAGGCGGTTTCGATGCTCCGCCAAGCCGGATATCGGGTGGTGGGGTCTGCTCTTCGCAATTCCATAGCATTGGGTGATTTCAAAATGACTACTACCAAGTTTGCCTTAGTGCTGGGCAATGAGGGGCGTGGAATGACCGAAACCCTGATTTCCCAGTGTGATCAAATTGTTAAGATTGAGATGTCCGGTATTGATTCCCTTAATGTAGGAATTGCGGGCGGAATCTTAATGTATAACCTTAAAAATAAGGTTGAATAGCTTTGCGCTTATCCTTGATGCCTTCAACGCCCCTTTTCAACCCGTGAACGAAGGTATAAAATGAGCCCGTTCGTTGAAGAGAAGTAGTAACGGGCAAATTTCCCGACAAAGAGAAGACGGTTTTGGCTGAGAGCCGTCGGACGGAAATCCGCGAATTCACCTCTGAGAACGCCGAGAGGCCGCCCCGCGTTATAGGGAATAGAGCGCATAAAAGCGAATTAGGATGGTACCACGGGATTTCTCGTTCCTTGAGCCATCTTTTTATTTAGAGGAGCTTATATGGATTTCATTGAACAGTGTAAACAAATTATAGAAAAGGCCACGCAAGCAATTGATTCGATTGAAAACGAGGGACAGCTTGTTGGGTTTTATAACGAATTCCTTAGCAAAAAAGGTTGCGTTTGCAGTTTGCTTAGCGAGATGCGTAGCGTACCGAAGGAAGAAAAAGCCGCTTGTGGAAAGATGGCCAACGAAGCTCGTTCGAAAGTAAATGAGCTCTATGAACAGAAAAAAAGCAAGATCGAGGAAGAAACCCTTAATAAAAAATTACTTTCGGAATCTCTTGATATCACGCTCCCTGGCCGCGCGGTTAAGCCCGGAAAAATAAACCCATATTATTTAATTGTTGACGAAGTGACAGACATTTTTCTAAACATGGGCTACGAAGTTGCTGAAGGACGGGACGTTGAAAGCGATTATTTTAATTTCGAATTGCTCAATGTTCCGAAGGATCACCCATCGCGAGATATGCAGGATACTTTCTATATTGAGGGAGAAGGAGAACGTCTTTTAAGGACCCAAACCTCCGCTGCGCAAGCTCACGCCATGTTAGAAAGACAACCCAAAACCCCAATTAAATTGATTTGTCCCGGCAAAGCCTATCGACGCGACGATGACGACATGACTCACAGCCATCAATTTGCCCAAATCGAAGGTTTGGTTGTTGATCATAATATTTCCATCGCGAACCTGAAAGCCACATTAGAGCTCTTTGTTCGCAAAATGTTTGGCGAAAAAAGGGAGATTCGCTTGCGATCCAGTTATTTCCCATTCACCGAGCCGAGCGTTGAAGTCGATGTTTCTTGTTTCAACTGCGGTGGAAAAGGATGCGCGCTTTGCAAAGGAACTGGCTGGATCGAAATATTGGGCGCAGGCATGGTCAATCCTAAGGTGTTGGAAATGTGTGGCTATGATCCTGAAGTTTGGTCGGGTTTTGCCTTTGGCGTCGGCGTGGAGCGCGTGGCCATGCTTCGCTATGGAATCGATGATATTCGAAGGATTTATTCGAACGATGTTCGCTTCCTAAATGCGTTTATGAATAAGTGAGGTTTCAAGATGAAAGTTTCGTATCGTTATCTTCTTAACCATATCGACTTGGATGGTGTAAGTCCGAAAGAGATTGCTGATAAATTAACGTTTGCTGGTGCAGAAGTGGAGGAAATTTCTCCTTTGGCATCAGGAACAAATTTGGTCATTGGGGAAATTTTGTCCTGCATTCCTCACCCTGATTCCGACCATTTACACATTTTGCAAGTTGATGAAGGGGCCAAAAATGGCGTGCATCAGATAGTGTGCGGCGCCCCAAATGCTAGGACTGGCTTAAAGGTTATCGTGGCTCGCAACGGGGCCAAGCTCCCTGGTGGAGAAATTCGTCCGTCGAAGATTCGGGGAGTCGATAGCGATGGTATGTGCTGTTCTCTTCTTGAATTAGGCGTAAACAAGAAATTTTTAACGGAGCAACAAACAAGTGGGATCGAGGAACTTCCCGCGGACGCGCCTATTGGCGAAGAGGATGTTTTGGGCTATTTGCATCTAGACGACGTTGCCATCGATTTGGATGTTTTGCCGAACCGCCCCGATTTATATTCCTTTGAGAACGTTGCAAAGGAAGTAGCCTGTCTTTTCGACAAGGACACCCGCTTCCAAAAAATCGATCCATTAGAATCTTCTCCCATCCATTTTGTTTGTGAATCTGAAACGCCGAAATGCCAAATTTTTACGGGACGTATTTACAAAAATGTTTCCGTTTCTAAATCCCCTTGCGAACTAAAAGAACTTCTTGCGGTCGCAGGGATTCGTTCCATTAATAACATTGTTGATTTGGGGAACTACATAATGCTCCTTACTGGGCAACCCCTGAATATGTACGATGCGGATAAATTGCCAAAAAACGAACTGATCGTTCGCGATGACTTTGAAGGGGATTTTGTCGCCATGGATGGCAATACGTATCATTTGGAAAAAGGCGACTTGGTGGTTACTTCTGATGGCGAACCGATGTGCTTGGCCGGCATTATGACGGCAGATGCGTGTAGGGTGAGCGAAACAACCAAAAATATTGTTGTTGAAGCCGCGTATTTTGATTATGCCTCGATTCGTAGAACGTCCAATCGTCTTGGCTTGTTCAGCGACTCTTCATCTAGATTTTGCAAGGGCGTGAACCCCGATCAAATGGAAGAAGTCCAAGACAAGACAGGAAGTGCAATGAAAAGATTTGTCGGGGCTGAGCACTGTTATATCGCGAATTCGTATGACACTTTTCCTCACGCTGTAAAAACCATTCCGTTATCCTTTAATTATATTAATGACAGGCTCGGTACAAATTTTTCACAAGAATTGATATTGAACACTTTACGCCGCGACCATTTTGAAATTCTGGAAAGCGACGAAACGAGTTTTGTGGTAAAAGTCCCCTCCTATCGTATCGATATCGATGGGAAGGCGGATTTGTCGGAAGAAATTATCCGTATTTTAGGCTACAGTAATGTTCAAAGCGTTCTTCCCACGACGAAACTGGCTCTTAACGGATTGACGGATCATCAAGAAAAGGAGCGTCAAATTCGTCGCTTTCTTTTGGCGAACGGCCTTGATCAAATTCTTTCCTACACGTTGGTCTCCTCCGAAGAAAACCAAAAATTTACCTATTTGAATCGCGCAAAACCTTACGTTCTCAAAAATCCGATGACGGTAGATCACGCAGAGGTTCGCACGAATCTAATTCACAGTGTTTTAAAAACTGCTTCCTATAATGCGGCACGACAAAATAAGGATCTTGCTTTGTTTGAAATTAGTGACATAGACGCCATTGGGTATGCAGGTAAAATGCTTTCGGTTGTTTTAACTGGCAATGAGAAAAACCAAGAAGGCATTGCAGAACGTCCTTATGATTTTTATGATGCGAAAGGCATTTTTGAAAATCTGATGGCTATTTTAGGCATTACCAAGAATAGATATTCCGTTAGGAAATGGTCCTTTTCTGATAAAGAAATGCATCCGGGAAGAAGCGCTGAAGTCTACATTGGGAAAAAACTTATCGGGTTCTTTGGTGAACTGCACCCTGTTGCCCTTAAGGAATATGGCTTGAAGAATGCTTCCGTTCTTGCTCTTGATTTAGCATCTGCTTTTGAAGTACGTGTCGGAAATGTCAAAGCGTCAATTCCTTCGAGATTCCCCTCCGTATTCCGTGACCTTGCCTTTGTTGTTGACGAAGGTATTCCTTATGAAGATCTACGCAAAGAGGCATTAAAGTCTTCGACGTTGATTAAAAATGTTGAGGTGTTTGACGTTTATCGTGGTGCGGGCGTCGACGACGGCAAAAAGTCTATGGCATTGTCTATTACTTTCTCTAAAGAAGATGCAACCCTTAAAGACGAAGAAGTAAACGACGCCTTCCAAAAAGTTATCGCTTCGCTTAGGGCCAAATTTAAGGCGGAAATTCGCGAATGAAAATTTTCCGGTCCAGTATTCTGCCAAATCGACCTCTAGAAGTTTCGGAACAGTTTCCGATCTTCGAAGGAGATTCTATTCCCTCTGGTCTCCCACTGATAAAAATTTTATCGCCTAAAATTACTGGTGAATTTTTCAAAGATGGTGACTTCCTGGCCTTTGACGGCAAGGTTGAAGGGGTTTTGATTCTGAGGGATGCGAGAACTGACGAAACTTTTGAAGAACCTTGTTTGGTGGATGAGGTAATTACTATTTATGATGAAAATCAAGATTCGGATGATTTCGGCTATGTATTTCCCGGCAATTCATTTGAGTTAAAAGATTTTGTTCGTTCCGTTTTGGTTAGCGAGGTTCCTTTGAAGCCGTTAAAAGAAGGATCGTCCCTTCCGAAGGGTGATGAAAACGTGCGGGTTTATTCCGATGAGGATATTCAACCTGAATCCTCGCCGTTCGATTCGCTGAGTTCCCTTTTTGAAGATTAATTTAAACGAATAAAAACGGAGAGAAAATCTTTCCGTTTTTTTATTTTTTCTATTGCCTTGTTGAAAACTCTCGCTTATCATTTTGTTACGAGGTGGGAAAAAGTGGTAAAAATGTTCTTCGGAAAATTTAAACGTTCCTTGGACACCAAAGGCCGCTTGCTCATCCCCGCTAAGCTCCTTCCGCAAGGAGAGAAATGCCTTTACGTTCTTCGCGGCTTTGATGGATGCTTGTCGGTTTATGACGAAAAATCCTTCGAAAAGTTGATGATTGAATTGCAGAGCATGGATTATCGGAACGAGGAGCAGCGAGCTTATATCCGCCTCGCAGCGAGTTCTGTTAATGAGATGAATATAGACTCGCATGGACGCATTCTTCTTGGAAGACAAATCCTAGATGAATACGGAATCAGTCAAGACGTCACGATCATCGGAGCCATTGATCATTTCGAGATTTGGGACTCCGCTGCATTCGCGAAGTACCTGATTGTGCACGGTTCAGCGTTTGATCAACTGGGGTCTTCGTCGAAAGGAAATCGCTCATGAAGTATGAACATAAACCAGTGCTTTTGAGCGAATGCATCGATGGACTTCAAATTAAAGAAAACGGAGTTTATGTCGATTTGACTCTTGGAAGGGCAGGGCACTCTTCGGAGATTCTAAAAAGAATCCCCAAGGGAAAACTCTATTCCTTCGACCAAGACGAAGAAGCGATAGAACAATCCAAAACTAGACTTGGCCTAATCTCGTCTAACTTCGAATTGATTCGCTCCAATTTCGAAAACGTAAAGGAAGAGTTGGAAAAAAGAGGCGTGGTCGCCGTCGATGGAATTCTCGCAGATTTAGGGGTTTCTAGCCCCCAATTGGACGACCCGAAAAGAGGGTTCTCCTATCGGGAAGAAGAACCGCTTGATATGAGAATGAATCTCGACAATCCACTTACCGCCGCAAAAGTATGCAATGAATATCCACTCGATAAAATTGCAAAAATCTTGTGGCAATATGGTGAAGAAAAAGATGCGTATCGCATTGCGAAAAACATCGTTTCTCGGCGAAGCCAATCACCATTGCGAACTACACTCGATCTCGTTGAATGTGTGAAGCAGGCCAAATCGGCCAAGGAACTCTCTAAAAAGGGGCATCCCGCTAAACAAACGTTCCAAGCGATAAGGATCGAAGTCAACCACGAGGAAGAGGCATTACAAAAAATGCTTCTCGACGCCCCATTCTTATTAAAAAAAGGTGGCCGCATCGCAATCATCACATTCATGTCATTGGATGATCGACTCGTAAAAGACCGCTTCCGAGAATTGTCTATTCTCGAAGGCTCCCGACATGGCCCGGCCTTGTTGCCGGAACAAATTGCAAAGCCAGACTTTGCTCTTGTCAATCGGAAACCGATTGTCCCCTCCGCGCAAGAACTTGACGAAAACCGTCGAGCCATGAGCGGCAAACTTAGAATCATGGAAAGAATTTAGGACCCACGTCCAGAAAGGAGGCCCCATGAAAGACAAATTGGTGAAATACAATCACAAAAAAAGCTTTTATCGCGTTCGTAACGCGGGAAAGGCCTTCGCTTTCGCTTTTGTCCTAGCTTTAGGAAGCATTCTGCCGATTGTTATTGTCGCGAACGCTTCGGCCAAGGAAACCAACGCACAGGAAGCCGTTAGTTCCACAAAAACCGAAATCGACGCCAACGACGATATATACGAAGTAGTTTTGCCAGCTTAAAGCCATCTTGCCTTGAATCTGTGAGGCTGAAGGATTCATTCTTCGGCCTCTTTTATTTACTAAGTAAATAGCAAGTCCTTAAAAACTACCAAAAATCGAATATTTCTTTATTAATCTTTTTTTCTATCTACATTAGAATATACCTATCTATGAAAAAACCATTGGCTTGTCTTGAGATAACGAGCGAATCCATAAAAATGCTTGTCGGATATGAGGAAGAAGGGAAACCTATTCCCCTATACGCAGTGGAAAAACCTATTCCGGGAATTATCAGGAACGGAACAATCGCGGATCAAGACGCATTGATTTCTGCTCTTTCTTCGTTTCATAAAATTACGGACGAACACGCGAAGTTAAATATGTCGATTTGCGAAATTTGTTTGGTCTTGCCCCCAATCGAATTTTCTGTTTATGAAGCGGATGAATCCACAAATACCGTTAAAAGCGACAATCAAATACAAGAACTGGATATTTCTAACGTTATAGGCCTCGTTCGAAAGAAAAGGCTCCCCAATAACGATGAAATGGTCGATATTATCCCAGATACTTTTATTTTGGATGACCGCCGTTCCATGGCGACACCACCGCTTGGGGAAAGAAGCAGCATGTTGGGCGTTCATGCATTGATTCACGCAATGCCTGGATATATTAAAAATCAGTTTTTATCTATTGCCGCTCGATCGGGCTTTCGGGTAAAGAAAAGCTGTGTCTCAAGCTATTGCAACGCCTTGCTTGCTACAACCATTTCCGACATCCCCACAAAATATGTTCTCGTTGATATCGGCGGTAAAATTACATCGTTAAGCCTCATTGCTCGCCAAAAGCCATTTTATGGATCCAAGTGTTTTTTTCTTGGGGGTGACCATTTAACGCAAAAAATGGTAGAAGCGTTTGGAATTCCCTATGAAATTGCCGAGCAAATTAAAAAAGAATATGGGTTGGATATGCGGAATCGTCGCTTTGAACGCCCTTTATTCCAAAGCGAATCTTCGTCACCTAACAAGATTTACCAAAAGAATCTCAATACCGTAATCCAAGCGGAAGCGGATTCTTTTGTAGCACTCCTTCGGGAGAACCTCAATGAAATTGAGCAAAAGTCTGGCGTTACCGAGAAACTTCCTCTTGTATTCACGGGTGGTGGTAGTCAACTTTATGGTCTGGATAGCCTTCTTCAAAACGCTTTTCCGGATCGACCGGTGTTGTTTATGAAGCCACAGGTAGTTGGATGCAGAAAACCGGGCTATTCCGCCTTGTTAGGGCTAATTTTGGCGGCAAGCCAATATACGGGAAGTTTAGAGGACAATTACATTAACGTTACCAACGTTTCGCGTGTTCCTGCTACGGAAAAAAATAGCGGTAAGAAAAAAAGAAACATCAATAAAAAAGCGGAAGATGATGTTTTATAAAGTGGGAGTGAGATATGAGCGACAGAATTGATAATACAGATTTGGATAATTTTGAGCCTGTTATTCGCATTGTCGTTATTGGTGTCGGTGGCGCTGGTAACAATGCGGTTAACCGGATGATTGATGAACAAATTGACAATGTTGAGTTTTATGTTTTCAATACGGATAAGCAGGCCTTAGCGACTTCAAAGGCGCCGAATCGCGTGGTTTTAGGCACGTCGGTTACTGCCGGGATTGGTGCAGGGGGAGATCCTGCCGTTGGCAAAAACGCCGCTGAACAATCCAAAGAAAAGATTCGTTCCATCGTTAAGGGAGCTGATTTGGTTTTCATTGCCGCTGGAATGGGCGGCGGTACTGGCACAGGGGCCGCACCTGTTGTTGCTCAAGTAGCGCGAGAGGAAGGCGCATTAACGGTCGCTATCGTTACTCGCCCCTTCTCTTTTGAGGGGAAAACAAGAATTGCTAATTCCGTTTCGGGACTCAATGAACTGAAAAATGCTGCCGATTCCATCATTATTGTTTCTAATGATAAATTATTGATGACATCGGGAAATTTGCCCATTTCCAAGGCTTTCAGTGAGTCGGATAAAGTGTTGGCGCAGTCCGTGAAAACGGTAGTTGAAATTATTTTGCTCCCAGGTTCGATTAACTGCGACTTCTCTGACGTAAAGAAAACACTTAAGGGATCGGGGATTGCCTTAATTGGTTTTGGCGAAGGCCATGGCCCGCACAAAGCGGAAGAAGCGGTTGAAAATGCCATCAATAGTCCGTTGCTTGAAGCTTCGATTTCAGGTGCGAGAAAAGCGATTTGCACGGTCACTTGTGGTATGGACGTCTCCCTTTATGAAGGGCAGGAGTGCGTCAATCGAGTCAAAGAGCAGGCTGGCACGAACGTTGACATTAAGTTCGGCCTTACGATAAACCCCCAATTGGCAGATGGAATTTTGGTCTCTGTCATCGCTAGCGATTTCACGGAAGAATTTGACTTTACTTCTACGCCAACCTTCCAAACTCCCTTGAATCGTTCGCAAGTTGGTAATGGAGTTGATGCGGTTAAGAAAGACAACTTCGAGCAATCGCTGCTGGAAGAACGGGAGTCCGGTGAAGAGGATGCTTCAGAAATTGGAGATAGCATCCTTCCCGACTTTCTCAAAAACGGAATTTAATCCGCCAGTAGTCTTGATTCTTCTAGGGGTTCATTCTAGAATGAATCGACGTTGAAGAAGACAAACGTCGGCGCCGCAAAAACAGAGAGTCCCGCTGAAGCTGAGAAGGGGCGAGCAATGCCGATTATCACTTCTGAGTCCGTGCCCTGAACGGAGTAAGGGCGCCGAGTGATTCCCGATAACGGATCAATGAGTGCTCCCCTTTTAAAAAGGAAGGGAGAAACAAGGTGGTACCACGCGCCAAGCGTCCTTGAGTGATGCTTGGCTTTTTTTAAGGAGAAAATTATGGCTTTGAAAGATACGCTTCATATGCCCCAAACGGAATTCCCGATGCGAGCGGGATTGGCCCAAAAAGAGCCCGTTATGGTGCAAGAGTGGCAAAACAACGATCTATATCATCAAATGAACGAAAATCGGGTGAATGCTCCGGTTTTTATGCTGCATGATGGGCCGCCCTATGCAAATGGAGACATCCATTGCGGTCACGCCTTGAATCGCTGCTTGAAGGACTTCATTGTCCGCTTCAAAAACATGGACGGATATCAAACGCCGTTTATTTTTGGTTGGGATACTCATGGTTTGCCCATTGAAGTTAAAGTGACGAAATCGGGGGTTAACCGCAAACAAACCCCCATTCCTGAATTCCGAAAAATATGTGAAGAGTACGCGAAAAAACAGGTCAGCCATCAAAAGAGTCAGATTCAACGACTCGGTTGCCTTGGCGACTACGAACATCCCTATTTAACTCTTCTACCGGAATACGAAGCGCGACAAATTGACGTTTTCGCGACAATGGCTCTTAAGGGATTGATGTTTAAGGGCGTTAAGCCTGTTTATTGGTCGCCTTCTAGTGAATCCGCGCTTGCCGAAGCGGAGGTGGAATATCATGACGTAACGGCCAAAACGATGTATGTCGCCATGGACGTGGTAGATGGGAAGGGATTAGTTCCTAACGAAGCCTCTTTTGTCATTTGGACTACAACTCCTTGGACGATTCCCGCCAACCAGGCCATTGCCGTCAATCCTCGCTTTGAATACGGCCTATTCCGGACCGAAAAAGGCTTATTGATCTTCTTGGTCTCTCTTCAAGCGAAGATGAAAGAAGAACTCGGTTTAGAAAAAATCGAACTTGTTAAAGCATTCCGCGGTCAAGACATGGAATACCTGACTTATAAGCACCCGCTATATTCGCGCGTTTCCCCGGTCATCGTTGCAAATTATGTGACCGAAGATAGTGGAACCGGTCTTGTTCACATTGCACCAGATTTTGGCGTGGACGATTTTAATGCCTGTTTGAAATACGGAATTAAACCCATGTGCCCCGTGGATGAACGTGGAATTATGCATATGGACGAAAAAGATCCCTTAAACGGTCTTTTCTATGAAGATGCTAACGATGTGGTTATCTCCTTGCTTCAAGAAAACGGCAAGATGCTTCGCGAACAAGACATCGTCCACAGCTATCCTCACGATTGGCGCACTAAAAAACCAGTTATTTTCCGTGCTACCCCCCAATGGTTCTGCTACATCGAGCCCATTCGACAAGATTTACTTGATGCTATCGAACAGATTGAATGGCTTCCCACATGGGGTAAGAACAAAATGATAAACATGATCAAAGATCGTGCTGACTGGTGCATTTCTCGTCAGAGAGTTTGGGGCGTCCCTATCCCTGTGATTTATAATGAGGATGATACCCCTATTATTGAAAAACCCGTTTTCGATCATATCCGTGCCTTGATTGCGCAATACGGTTCGAATGTTTGGTTTGAAAAAGAGCCTAAGGATTTATTGCCTGAAGGCTATTCTAATCCGGCTTCCCCCAATGGAAAGTTCCGCAAAGAGACCGATATTATGGATGTTTGGTTTGATTCCGGCTCCAGCTGGAATGGAACGCTTGTTGAACGAGGCCTTAAATATCCTGCCGACGTCTACTTAGAGGGCAACGACCAATATCGTGGTTGGTTCAACAGTTCGATGATTATTTCAATGGCCGTCAACGGAATCGCCCCATTCAAGACTTGCATCACCCACGGGTGGGTTATGGATGAAAGTTGGATGAAAATGAGCAAATCCGCAGGCAACGGAATTGACCCTAACAAAATTGCTGATCAATTTGGCGCGGATATTCTTCGCCTTTGGGCCGCTAGCGTGGATTATCACGCCGACGTACGCCTAGGCGAATCCATCATTAAAACCACAACGGATAATTACCGTAAAATTCGAAACACCTTCAAATTCATGCTTGGTAACTTGGAACATTACAAGGAAATGCCTAAGGATGAATTGAAATATAGCTTGGTAGATACCTTTATCTTGGCCAAACTGGAACAGGTTAAGAATACGTCAATCGAAGCTTATAATCATTATGATTTTGCGACAGTTACTTCTCAAATTATTACGTTCCTATCTGGCGATTTAAGCTCATTCTATTTGGATTTTGCTAAAGATATTCTCTACTGTGATGAAATTGAAAGCCCGAGAAGAAAAGCGGTTGTGGATGTTATTTTCCATTGCTGCCATGACTTGTGCCTTCTTTTAAACCCGATCCTCCCCTTCACCATGCAAGAGGTTTACGGCTATTTGCCGGGGCAAAAGAAAAAATTTGTTCAGCTGGAGAATATGCCCAAAGTGAGCCATGACTACGGGGAAGAGGTCCTTTCGTTTTATGAGGCCTTTAAAGAATTGCGTACCGTCGCGCTTAAAACCTTGGAAGAAAGCCGGGCTCGCGGGGAATTTGGCAGCAGCACCGACGCTTCGTTATCGCTTGTTGTGAAGAACCAACAACTTCAACAACTTCTGGAAAATGAGGGTGAAAATGCAGCGAAATTCTTCATGGTCGCTGACTTAAAGCTTTCCAAGGGAGAAGAAAATAAAGCTACATCGACACTTGCGGATGGAGAGGAATGTCCTCGCTGTCGCTGCAAAGTTCGCCAACTTGAATCGGTTGGTGAAGAACAGGTGTGTCATCGCTGTGCGCAAGCTTTGGAAGAGGCAAGAAAATGAAACTCTTTCGCCACTTAACCTGGAAAGATTCCAAACCTCTTTTTTGGTTTGGAATCGGGGCTATTGGCTTGATTTTGTTGGATCTTGGATCAAAGTGGCTTGTGGAACGATTAGTTCCCCTTACCACCGGCCCCGGGATTGAAGTCATCCCCAATTTCCTCTACATTACAAAATCCTATAATGTTGCTATCGCCTTTTCACTAGGCAGCACGCTTCCGATGCAGGTTGGACGCGGCATTAACATCGTGATTTCGCTGGTCATGAGTACGGCTATCGTTTGGTACTGGATTTTAAAAGACAATACCTTTGGCAACAAAGAACGCGTCTGTGCCATGCTGCTTGCTTCTGGAGCGATAGGCAATTTGATTGATCGCGCGTTTTATTGGATGCCTATCACGGGCTTTGATGGAGTTATTGATTTTATTCAATTTTATCTCGGAGGCGGCCCCTCGAAAGGGACTTCGTTTATCAACCCTTTCGCGACATTCAATTTGGCCGATTCCTTTCTGACCATTGGAATCATATATTTAATTGTGCTAATGGTTCTTGACTCAATCAAGGAAAACAAAAACAAAAAAAGCGAATGGAGTGATGATCCTCGTTTGGTGAAACCCGAGGAGAAAACGCAAGATGAGAACCATAACCATTGATGATTCCATTGCAGGGAAAAGACTCGACGAAGCGTTGACTTTGCTTGGGGCGGAATCGAGTCGAACTAAAGTAAAGCTTCTTTTTTCTTCCCCCAACGGGGTTTTGGTTAATGGAGAAAAAGAAAAACCGCATTATCGAGTTGAGACGGGAGATGTAATTCAATTTGGAGAACTTCCCAAAAAAGAAACGACGATAAAGGCAGAAGAACTGCCTTTAGACATTGTTTACGAAGACGATGATATTTTAGTGATTAATAAGCCAGCTGGATTGGTGGTTCATCCCGGAAACGGCCATCCTGATGGCACGCTTGTCAATGCGCTTTTGCATCATTGCAAGTCTTTGGCTAATTCTAAAGATGACGTCCGTCCAGGTATTGTTCATCGCATTGACAAGGACACAAGCGGACTATTGGTTTGCGCGAAAAATGACGATGCCTATGCTTATTTAGCGAGTCAACTTAGCGACCATTCGATGCATCGCGAATACGTGGCCCTTGCTCAAGGTATTATTTTGGAAGACGACGGAAAAATCGATGCTCCAATTGGAAGAGATCCGAAAAATCCTTTAAAAAACACGATTGATTTAAATAAAGGCAAAGAAGCCGTAACCTATTTCCATGTAGAAAAGCGGTTCCGCGAGAGTGGAGTCACATTGCTGCGGTGTCGTTTATTGACAGGCAGAACCCATCAAATTCGCGTTCATTTAGAATATATCGGACATCCTGTTGTTGGAGATCCGCTCTATGGAGAAAACAACCGCAAAATCTATTCTAATGGGCAGCTATTGCACGCCTATCGCCTTACGTTAAAACATCCTAGAACAAAAGAAGAAATGTCATTTGAAGCTCCGATTCCGACTTTTTTTGAAGATATTATTCGTTCGCTTCGCTAGAAATTTTTGCAAAATTGGCAAAGTTTTTCTTTACGTATTTTTCCCAGGGGAAATTTGAGTAATTTTGAGCTATTTTTTTAGCAAATTCATCGACTTGGGAACCTGCACCTTGTGGAATTTCTTCGCCCAGTTCCTCACTTAATTTTTGCATTTCTTTCAAAAAGGAATACCGGGCTATTACGGATCCAAGGGCAACAGAGGGGTATTTAGTTTCTCCTTTTGTAGCAAAAACAATGTTTCTTACCACGTTTTTTTCATTTTTTAAATAATGGTAATAAAGGCCTTCTTCGGCGAATTGGTCCTGAAAAATAGAAACGTCTGGGTGGCGTTGGAATAAATTGGATAAGCATTGATTGTGCATCTTTGCTTTCATGGCATTCATGTTGATGCCGGATTCGTAGACCTGGTTGTATTTTTCATTCCGCAGCACAAGCAAAGAATAATCGAATTGCTGAACGAGAGTTTGGCCAATAGACAAGATATATTCGTCCCTCATTTTTTTGGAGTCGGTTACGCCCAATTCTTGGAGAATGGCATAGCCAGCCCGGTCGACGTAAGCCGCGCATACGACAACCGGGCCAAAGAACGAGCCCGTTCCTACCTCGTCCGAACCGATTTGATCGCGAAACGGGTACGGTTTTTTGGGTGACAATGTGACTTTGACTTTCGGGAGGGGTTTTTGAGCGGAAGACACATCGTGAAAAATAGAGGCTTCTCCCACGGCACCCGGGCCTTGAAAAAGAGCTTTGCTGCATCCGTTTTCATCTTTCTTTTTGTAAAGCGTAATTTTGCAGTTTGATATTTTGGCTTCGAATCGGATGTAGTCCGAATGGGTGGGGGATGCGCTTAGGCCGTAATAGGCCTCGATTAATTTCGCTTCCTCGTCGGAAACCGGAAAGGAGATATTCGTAGAAATGTCGCTCATTACTTTATTTTAGCATGCGTCTAGCGTTTATTCATTTCGTCTTCAAAAAATCGTTATAATACCTGCGTTATGCAAACGGTTTACGAGATTTTAGAATGGGAACGGATCAAAGGATTGCTCTCTATTCATACGAGGACTCAAATCGGTCGCCATATGACCGAATGTTTGGAGCCACTGGAAAAAGGCGTTTTGGAAGAAGAGGCGGCGCGAACTTCGGAAATGATTTTATGTTTAGACCGTTACGGTCGCCTCCCCATTGATACCGGCGCCGATATATCCCATTTACTGGATTTGGCCTCAAAAGGGGGTAGGCTAAGCGTAGAGGAATTAGAAATAATTTGCCACGATGTTTCATTAGCCAGAGACTGCTCTTCTTATTTTAAGAAAAGTCAGGAATCCCCTAAAATCCAAGAGAAATTGCTCGCGATGAGCAATATGGATTTTCTGGAGGCGGATATTCATAAAATCATAGCTCCCGACCTCTCCATTTATGACAACGCTTCACCGGAATTGCGACGGATTCGCTCCTCAATGAAACGGTTAGAAAAGCAGATAACTGCTGAACTAGGCGTAGTTTTGGAGGCGAATAAGGAGTATTTAAGCGACACGACCTTGACGTTAAGAAATGGACATTATGTTTTGCCCGTTGCTAACGCTTACAAAAATAAAGTGAACGGAATCGTTCAGGACATTTCCGGAAGTGGCAATACGACATTCATTGAACCAGAGAGATTGGTGCGTTTAAACAACCAACTGGCCATCCTCAAAGGAGAGGAAAAGCAAGAAATCGCTCGTATTTTATTAGAAATTTCTCAAGAGGTCGGCGGTTGCAGCGAAGCTCTTAAAACCAACAATCGTCTCATCGGCTATCTTGATTTTCTTCAGTCGAAAGCTCTTTTCGGAGAAGCATTCCATTGCCACATGGGCCAAATTAGCGAGGATGGCAGTTTGTTTATCCCCGGAGCCCGCCACCCCTTGTTAGATCAAAAAAAGGTTGTTGCCAATGATTTTTCGATTTCGGCGAATTGTAAAATAATCATCATTTCTGGTCCGAACGCCGGAGGAAAAACGATTGCATTAAAAACATTAGGCTGTCTTTGCTTGATGTTTTCCTGCGCGGTGCCTTTGCCTTGTTTAGAAGGGGCGATTGTCCCTCGTTACCAAAACATTTTTGCCGATATCGGAGATTCTCAATCCATTTCCGATAATCTTTCAACGTTCTCTGGCCACGTTTCAAAATTGTCCTATATTTGCAATGCGGTGGGAGGAAAGGATTTGGTTCTTTTGGATGAAGTGGGAACAGGCACGAGTCCCAAAGAAGGGGAAGCGCTGGCCAAGGCGGTTACTAAATATCTTCTTAGCAAACATTGCACGGCTATTATCTCTTCGCATTTTGAAGGCTTAAAGGCTTTTGCGTTCGACCGTGACTCTGTGGAAAATGCGTCGATGCTTTTCGATGATGAGAAGCTGCTCCCCACCTACAAAATTCAGTTTGGCTTACCCGGGGAATCCTATGGATTGAAGGTGGCCAAGAGGTTTGGCCTTCCAGAAAAGATTTTAGAAGATGCGGTAAACGAGATGTCTTCATCCGCCGACCTTAGTGTATCCAAAGCCATTGAAAGACTATCCAAACTAAGCAAAGAGAACGAAGAGCTTAAGGCGAGTTTGGCAAAACAAAAGTTTGAATTAGAGAAAAAAGAACGCGATTTAACGATTAAGGAAAATAATCTACGCCAAAAAGAAGAAAAGTCGGTTGGCGAATGGAGAAACGAGAAGAAAATTCTAGTGGATAAAGCCAAAAGCGAAATTGATGATTTAATGAAGGAACTATCAAAACCGGGCGTTAAACTTCATCAAGTCATCCAGGCGAAAAAACGGCTTGAGGATTTGGATGAAAAGAAACAGGAAAGCACTTTTGATACGGTTGTTTCTGTTGGCGATTATGTAAAGGTACCTGATTTTGATTTGGTTGGAAAAGTCCAAAGAATTCAGGGAAATCGCGTTTATGTAATTACCCCGGATGGATTATCTTTCGAAACAAAAATGAATCAAGTTCTTCCCAGCCTCGCGCCGGAAAAAAAGAAAACAAGAGGTAGTGGTGCGCGTTTAGATTCCGTGGGGAGAGGTCCTTCTGTGCCCATGGAATTGAATATTATCGGCTTGCACGTTGATGAGGCGGCTTGCGAAATTGCCAAATATTTAGATGCTTGTCGTCTGAAGGGGTATAAAAAGGTTCGCATTATCCACGGGTATGGAAGTGGTGCGCTTCGCCAATTAACCCATGATTATCTAAGAAAACATGCGAATTTTGTAGAAAAATTTGAATTAGGAGGAGAGTTTGACGGCGGGAGCGGTGCGACCGTAGTCTACCTTAAATAAGGATGCTCACTCCAAAACTTAGTCGGCTTATTTCTCTGCTTCCGGATTCTCCAGGCGTCTATCAAATGAAAGACGCCGAGGATAAAATTATTTATATTGGAAAGGCCAAAAACTTAAAAAAGAGGGTTAGCCAATACTTTTTAAGGCCACAATCTGGAAAGGTAGCGGCCATGGTTTCCCATGTGGATCATTTCGATTTCATTGTCGTGAATAGCGATAAAGAAGCGTTTATTTTGGAGATGAATCTCATTCAAACGCATTATCCTCGTTACAACATCATGCTTATGGATGATAGCCATTACCCCTATATTGCATTGAAAAAGCACAATGACCCTCTCCTTAAAATTTCTCGTGCCGCTAAAGACGACCGCTATTTTTACTTTGGTCCGTTTCCCAATAGCTCTTCGTGCTATCAAACCATTGATTTGCTTAATAAGATTTACCCCACAAGAAAATGTCGAAATATCCCGAATAAGCCTTGCCTGTACTATTCCATGGGCCAGTGTTTGGCCCCGTGTGTCCATCCTGTAGATCCTAAAATTACGGATGAACTATACGCATCCATAAAGCGGTTTTTGGGTGGGGATACATCTTCCGTAAAAGCAGAATTGAAGAAAAAAATGAACGAGGCCAGCGATCGGCTCGATTTTGAAAATGCCCAGGAATACAAAAAAATCCTAGATTCATTGGAATACACAACGGCTAAGCAAACTGTTGAGGTGGTAACCGACACCATAAGCCGAGATGTGATTTCTTTTGCAGAAAGAGACGGCTATCTAGGGCTAGCTATCCTGACATATCGGCAGGGTCGGCTCTTGGGGAAGAATTGCCATGTTTTAAGCGTTTTTGGCCAACGGGAAGAACAAATCGTCGATTTGGTTATGCAATATTATCAAAATCATGAACTCCCCAAAGAAATCGTGGCACGGGTAGAAGGATTGAAAGAAGGCTTTGAAGCCGTTTATGAAGGCTGCAAGGTCATTGTCCCAAAAGAAGGCAGATTGCTTGAAATGGTGCACCTTGCCGAATTGAATGCTAGGCAAGCCTTAGATGCCCATTTTATGACCGCTAGACTGGAAGACGATAATTTGGAACTGCTGGAAAATTTAGGAAAAATGCTCCACATTCCGACCCCTTATCGAATTGAACTTTTTGATAACTCCCATTTACAAGGTTCCAATGCGGTCGGCGCGATGGTTTGCTTTATTAACGGAGAATCCGCGAAAGGGATGTATCGGAAATTTCATTTGTCAGATGAAAACGCGGGCGATGATTATCATTCTATGGTAGAAGTGATTACGCGTAGATATTCTCGCCTTAAAAACGAAGGATCCTCTTTGCCGGATTTAATTCTTGTGGATGGGGGATTACCCCAAGTCCATGCGGCAGAAGAAGGATTAAACCAGGCGGGGACGCCCCAAATTCCATTGTTTGGTCTATTCAAAAATGACAAACACCAAACAAGCGGATTGATGGATAGAAGCGGAAATGTATACCCGATGGATTCGAAATCCCCATTATTTTTCCTTTTGATGAGGATGCAAGATGAGGTGCACCGCTATGCGATCACCTTTCATAAAAATGTTCGTTCCAAGAAGGCTACAGAAAGCATTTTTGATGGAATTCCTGGCATTGGAATAAAAAGGAAAGAGGTACTAGAGAAGCATTATCCAAGCAGAGAGGCACTGCTGAACGCTTCTATAGAGGAACTTTCACAAATTCTTCCCGAAAAAACGGCGCAAATCCTATACACAAGGCTACACAACCCCTTTGAAAAAGTATAAACTACACCCGTGCGCCCGTAGCTCAGCCGGATAGAGCAACAGCCTTCTAAGCTGTGGGTCAGGCGTTCGAATCGCCTCGGGCGCGCCATAAAGAATAGTTGTGGCGTCTTGCACACCACTAAGTAATAAAATATATGAAAAGAACGATTTTATTATTCAGCTCCTTATTTTTGTTAGCCTCTTGCGCGGTTCGCCCAGTTTCGCCTTCCTCCCCGATAAGCCCGGAAGATTTTTCTTCCTTATCGAAAAAAGAAGAGCAATCTTCAAGCGAAAGCGATAAAGGCCATGATTCCGTTTCGTCTTCGTCCTCTTCCATTTCCAAAGACCCTAATTTCCCTTCCTTTAACCAAAAGACGAAAATCGCCAAGAACATGGCGGATTACATGGAAAATAATGTCTACGCGTTGAGCGCTACCCCAAGCCTTGGTAAGGCTAAACTTTTAGTGATTCCCATTTGGTTTACGAATTCCAGCAAGTACATTGCCTCCGATAAAAAAGAGCAAGTTCGTTCTGATATCGAAACGGCCTATTTTGGAACGGAAGAAGAAACGGGCTGGAATAGCGTTAAATCCTATTATGAAACGTTGTCTCATGGTCGGTTAGTGCTAGAAGGGACCGTTGCTAGTTGGTATGAGTGTGGAAAATCTTCTTCCTCCTATTATTCCGAAGAATCCGGGGCAGACTATACCATGACGCTTGTGCAAAAAGCATCCGACGCTTACTTTGCATCCAATCCTAGGGAATCCCGGAAAGATTATGATTTGGATGGAGACGGATATTTAGATGGCGTCATGCTGATTTATGGGGCGCCGGACTACGCTTCGTTAAATAACAATAATGCGTCCAATCTTTGGGCCTATACTTTTTGGATTCAAGACGGTGATAAGCAAAACGTGGCTAGCCCTGGCGCAAACGTCTTCTTCTGGGCAAGTTATGACTTCATGTATTCGGAAGGAAACGAAACGAAAAAACGCGTGGGATCGACTTACGGCGGTGGGGATACCTCCCACTGCACATTAGATGCCCATACTTATATTCATGAGATGGGCCACGCCTTTGGTTTAGATGATTATTACGACTATAGCCAACAATACAATCCTGCTGGTGGATTTTCGATGCAAGACATGAATGTGGGCTCTCATGACCCCTATTCCTCTTTGACTTTAGGCTGGACGGATCCCTATATTCCAACGGAAGATTGCAAAATATCCCTTCGCCCTTTCACGGAAACGGGAGACGCCGTTTTGCTTTCTACTAACCCGGGAAGCGTGGATTCGGCGTTTGGTGAATATCTGCTACTTGAGTTCTACACCCCTACTGGCCTTAATCAATTGGATTCGACCTATTCCTATAGCGAATGTCCAACTGGTCCAACTTCTAGTGGGATTCGTGTTTGGCACGTGGATACCCGTTTAGCCTATTTGACCTATACTCAAATGCAAGATCAAAGCGTTGATTTCATGGCTTCGCAAATTACCTCGGATCCTACCCTTGAAAATTGTGGCGTAACCCTTGCTTTTTCCAACACGTATTATGCTTCCGGAACGGAAGATTACGTTAGCGTTCTAGGGAAGAAGTACGCGGATTACAATCAATTGCAATTAATTCGTAACGATGAAAAGGCAACGCATCAATGCGAACTACCTATTAGCGATGCCGACTTATTCCGCGACAGGGAGTCGTTTTCGATGTCCACGTTTGGAAATCAATTCATTAAAAAAGGAAAAATGAACAACGGAGAATCGCTTGGATGGTCGTTTTCGGTCCATATTCAAGGAAGCGGAACAAGCGCCATTGCCGAATTGAAAATTCAAAAAGCCTAATAAAAAGCCGTCTCTTATTTCGAAACGGCTTTATTGTCTTTGCTTTTTTTGGGGTCCAAGTGATAGAAGCGGGCCTCTTTTTCTTCAAAGCGTTTTAGAATCATTGATCTGGTCATTTCTGCAAGCTCTTGAACATTCTTTTGTTCCACGATTTCAGTATCGACGACTCCAACTACATCGAGGTAGATGTGCGTGCGGTGAAGGGGCCAGCGTCTAAAAACGGCGTTCGTATTTTGAATGGCGGCGACTACGATGGGGCAATGGGCTTCCTTGGCTAAGGTGAAGGTTCCTGGGTGGAAGGGAAGAAGAAGGGGTTCCGGGAAAGTTTTATTTCTTGTTCCTTCTGGAGCAATGCAGATGGAGTGTCTTTTCGACTTAATTTCTTCTACTCCGCGACTTATGACCTGAGCACCGTTTAGCAAATCGCCTTGTTTAATAGGCAGACAGCCGGCTTTTTTAAACCATGGACCCGCTACTGGGATGTCGAAGTTTTCAACCTTAGATACATAGAGGACATCGTGATTACGGAAAGCGTAAATTAGGGCGAATTCGTCGAAAATGGAAAGGTGGTTATTCACCAGCATAAACCGAGAGTGACGATCGGGCACTTTGCCCATTCCGCGGAAATGAGGACGGACGCGGAAAAGAACCATTAGGATAAAGGCGGTTTGCGAAACAATAAATTGCGCATAGCGGCTAGGTTTGCTGTAGGTTTTCAATTTATAGAATCCGCTCGCGATAGCTAAGTAAATAATAAAGCTCGCGAAAAGACCCCAATAAAAGGCAAACGGCAAGACGAACCAGGTCCAAATCCAAACCCAACTTTGGTACCAATTGCAAAAATAGAACATTAATCCCTGAATGGCGAAGGCAACAACGAGAAATGAAATGGACAAAATCATGGCAAGAATTATGAACCAAAAAATTCAATAAAAGCAAGAAAGGGAATATTCATTTCGAGAAACAAAAACCCTGTGATAAGATAATTCCATGCAAAATTTTAAAGCCTATTTGGACCAAAAAAAGTACGATGAATTGATTCAAATACAGAACCAGGCTGAAACGGGACAAGATGCTTCGTGCGTTCTTTGTGCCCTTTGTTCAAAAGGCATGGGAAAAGAAGCTTTGGCCTATTTGCTTAAAAATCGTGAGTTGTTATGGTCGTGGAACCCTCTTTTCACGATGAAATACGATTTTGAATGCCGCTTTGTTTTAGGACAATTTGATGAAGCATACGAAGATTTGAACTATTTCAATAACCTCAATTACGTTTCTCAAGAGGTGGAAGAATATCTTCGCTCCGCCCCTAAAAGAATTCGGGAGGCGGAAAAAGATTCCTTTCCTCAGGGAAGAGAAATGGAAGTAGAAGAAATCCAATCGATATTACACTCGGAAAAAGATTCTATCGTCTTGTTGTCGCTGCTAAATCGCATTAAAAATCACGATTTGATGCCTTATTTGCAGGATTTGCATGCTTTGATTGCCGATGATTCCGTGGACGATGACGTGAAAAGCTACGTATTGATGTTGCTATCCGCTCACCATGATCAGGCGACCGTTTCTTTTCAAAAAGGCGGAAAGAAATTTACTTTAATTCCAGCGGAAGTGAGGATGCCTTATTCCTCTTCCATTTACCAGACCATCCGTTCCAAAATCATCAAAGAAAACGATCCTTCGCTCTCAGAAATCGCGGGAGAAATCTTGGATCAATTCGCTTTATGCATTTACCCCGATTCTCTGAAACTGCCGGCCACCGAACCGGTGCAACTCCCCTACCTCTATCTAGCAAAAAGGTATCTAGGATCTAAAGAGCCGGAAACGGATCCCGTCGCTAGCTTTGAAGCCAATCGGATAGAATTGGTCCTTCAAAAGGCACAAAAACACAAATAATTCATCAAATTGTTTGGAAGAGCTACTTAAGTAGCGTATATTATCCATTGCTTTTCAATAAGGAAGAAAAAACATGAAACACACCATTAAAGATCTTGGCGATTCCAGAATCGAAATCGAAGTCGAAGTCGACCAAGATGTCTGGCAAAACGCCCAGAAAAAAGAATTCGAAAAAGCCCTTAAGAACGTTCAAGTTAAGGGTTTCCGCAAAGGACATGCTCCTGCTGCGATGGCTGCACCTTACGTGAATGGAAGCCGCGTGATGGACGAAGCTCTCAATGCTGTTTTAACCCCCGTCTACGCCCAAGTTCTTGGCGAAGAGAAGATTCAGCCCTTCTCCCGTCCGGAAGTCAATGTCACCAAAGTGAGCGATAAGGAATTGACCTTGGTTTTCACTGTGACCTTGATGCCGAAAGTGACTCTTGGAACCTATAAAGGCCTCACTGCCAAGCGTGAAGTGGTTTCGGTTACCGAAGAAGAAATCGCTGATGCTGTCAATCATCGCCTCGAAAATGCCGCTGAGCTTGAAGTAGTTGACCGCGAAGCCAAAAAAGGCGACACCGTCGTTTTGGATTTCAAGGGATTCATCGATGACAAGCCCTTCGATGGCGGCGAAGCGAATAACTATTCTCTCGAACTTGGATCCAATTCCTTTGTTCCCGGTTTTGAGGATGCCCTGGTTGGCGTGAAAGCGGAAGAAGACAAAGACGTCCAAATCGTTTTCCCAGAGAAATACGTTGCTGAACTTGCAGGCAAGCCCGCCACCTTCAAATGCCATATCCACGAAGTGAAGGAAAAGAAAATCCCTGCTTTGGATGATGAAGCCGTGAAAGATCTCGGAATCAAAGATGTGGAAACTGTCGACGCCTTGAAAGAATTCGAAAAGAAAGACATCTTGACCCGCAAGACGAATGCCGCCAATCGTGAATTCTATGACGCGATTGTCGCCCAAATCGTGGATGGCTCCAAAGTGGAAATCAACTCTGGAATCATCGACGGAGAAGCTGCAACCCAAGAAGAGAACACGAAAAAGCAAATCGAATCCAATGGTTTGACCTTCCAACAATATCTCGAAATCACCGGACAAACCGAAGAAGACCTCAAAAAGCAACTTCGTGAAGGCGCGGAAAAGAATTTGAAACAATTCCTCGTCCTTAACGAGATTGCCCGCGTGGAACACATGGTCGTCGATGACGCTGAACTCAATGTTGAGCTTTCGAAGATGGCCGAACAATATCAAATGAAAATGGAAGATATCCGCAAAGCCCTCGGCAACCAAATCGAAGGTTTCCGCGAAAATCTCCAGAATCGTAAGATTCAAGACTTCATTCTCGCTAACAACGGCGATGCCGCTGCCGAGAAAAAAGAAGAAAAAGCAGAATAACAACGTAGCCTTTATAGGCGGAAAGGAGTGCTTCTATGGAAGAAAAAGAAGCAGTAAGTTTACTTCAGCTCCCTCTGCTGATAACTAGGGCCCTTGTCATATTTCCAGGCATTAACGAAGAAGTCGAGGCGGGTAGGAACTTTTCGGTTCAAGCAATCGAAAAGTCTCGCCTCGACTTTAATAACCTTATCCTGATTGCGACTCAAAAAGATGAATCTCAGGATGAGATCGACCTGAAGAACGTCTATGGCTTTGGAACCCTGGCGCGAATCATGTCGGTTTCTCCGCTGGATGGCGGGGGATGCCGCGTTCGCATCATCGGCATGAATCGAGTCAGTCTTTACGCGATGCGCTTTGAAAACGGTGCTTTTTATGCCGATGCCGAAGCCATTCCTTCAGTTGATGAGGATTCTCCAAACAATCGTTTGGCGGCTAATAAGTTGATTGACGCCTTGACCAAAAATCGCGGTATTTCCATTAAAATTTCGCCCGCATCATTGATTTCTCTTGCGGGAGATGGAAAGAATTGGGAAGAATTTTCTAACGTCATTTCCGCATACTTGCCCCTTACGGTTGACCAAAAAATCCAACTTTTGAAAGAGCCGTCAGTTTCTCGTCGAATTGATGACGCCACGGCTTTTGTTTTGCTTTCCAAAAAATCCGCTGAAATTGATTCGAAATTGGACAGTCGTGTGCGGGATTCCGCGGAAAAAGCACAAAGAGATTATCTTCTTCGTGAAAAAATGAAGGCCATTCGTCAAGAACTTGGCGAAGATGGCGATTCTGCCGATGACGAGACCTCTATTCGTGAAAAATTAGAAAAAAATCCTTATCCCAAGAACGTGAAAGATCGCGTTTTGCGCGAACTGAAACGTTACAAAATGATGCCGGAGTCTTCTCTAGAAGGTTCCCTTATCATGAGCTACATCGAAACCCTCATGAATGCTCCTTGGTTTGAAAAAACCGAGGATAATGAGGATTTAAATAATGTTCGGAAAGTCTTGGACGAGGACCATTATGGACTTGAAAAAGTTAAAAAACGTATCGTGGAATATCTCGCGGTTAAGAAAGTGACCGGGAATCTCCGCGCTCCGATTTTATGTTTTTATGGCCCGCCTGGATGCGGTAAAACGAGTCTAGGGCGTTCTATCGCCCGTGCTTTGGGGAGAAAATTTTTCAAAGCATCGCTAGGCGGAGTCAGCGATGAAGCCGAAATCCGTGGGCATCGGAGAACCTATGTTGGCTCGATGCCTGGCCGTATTATCCAAGGTATGACGAAAACCGGAGTTGTTAATCCCGTTTTCTTGCTCGATGAAATCGATAAGGTTGGCGGACAAAGCTATCATGGCGATCCTTCTAGCGCTTTGCTTGAAGTCTTAGATCCTGAGCAAAATTTTGCCTTTAACGACAATTATCTTGAAGAGCCCTATGATTTGAGCAGTGTTTTGTTCATTTGTACCGCGAACTATTTGGAAAACATTCCCGCTCCTTTGCGTGACCGTTTAGAACTCATTGAAGTTCCTTCTTACACCGAAATTGAAAAAACTCGCATTGCTACTGGATTTTTGATTCCGAAACAATGTGCAGCGAACGGGTTGAAGGAAGAAGATGTTTCCTTTACGGAAGGCGCCATCAAAGAAATAATTGAGCACTACACCATGGAGGCGGGTGTTCGTCAACTCGAGCGTTTAATTGCCAGCTGCTGCCGCAAAGTGGTAGTGGATTTGCTCGACGACCCGTCGAAAGTCAAGCCTGTTGTTATCGACGAGACGTTGGTCCAAAAATATCTCGGAATCGAGCTATTTGAAGGGACCAAAAAGGAAAAAGAAAACCAAATCGGTGTTGTCACCGGACTCGCCTATACCGAATTCGGTGGCGATATCTTGCCGATTGAAGTGACTTATTTCCCGGGAAAAGGCGGTTTGGTTTTGACGGGAAAACTTGGCGACGTCATGAAAGAATCCGCAGAAATTGCTCTCGATTTTGTTCGTTCGAATGCGAGCAAATATGGCATTCCTGATGAGATTTTCCAAAAAAATGACATTCATATCCACGTTCCAGAAGGGGCGGTCCCCAAGGATGGGCCTTCCGCTGGAATCGCGATTACCACAGCCATTATTTCTTGCCTTAGCAAGACGCCTGTTGACGCCAATGTGGCAATGACAGGAGAAGTGACTTTGCGTGGAAAGGCTCTTCCGATTGGAGGATTGCGCGAAAAATCGCTGGCGGCTCTTCGCTGCGGAATCAAACGCATTATTGTTCCGTCCGAAAATAAAAAGGACGTAAGCGAACTCCCGAAGGAAGTAAAAGATCATTTAGAGATTTCCTTTATGAATCATGTCGATGATGCGCTTGCCATCGCGCTCGTCAAAAAGGAGACTCATGAGTGATTCGTTTAAGAAGGTGCGTTTTATCACAAGCGCGCCTTCTCTTTCTTCTTTTAAAGCCGATTGGAAGCCCGGCGTGATGATGGTTGGCCGATCCAATGTTGGTAAATCTACGCTTATTAATGGTTTGGTGGGGCAAAAAATCGCCTTTTCTTCGAAGAAGGCTGGCAAAACCAAATCTCTCAATTTCTTTTTGGTCGACGAATCTTTTTATCTAGTGGACGCTCCGGGGTATGGGTCGACGAATTTTGCTACCTTATCCACCGTTCAGTTTTCTACGATGATGGAAGAGGCGATCCCTTCCCCTCTAATCCGTTGCATCGTCTTGTTGCTAGATTTGCGTCGGAAGCCTGGCAAAGACGATGTCGCCTTTTATCGGTATTTGGAAAATTCGGGTAAACCCCTTCTGGTCGTGCTTACAAAATGCGACACCATGAACCAAAAGGAACGTTTCCAAGCGCTAAAAACTTCGAAAGAATTAGGCTTTAATGATGTGATTTGCAGCGACGGATCAACGGAAGCAAGGAAAAAGATTCAATCCGCAATTCTTTCTATGCTAAAGCGTTAAAAAAGGTTTTCTATTTTCTTAATTTGTTTATAATTTTTTTGTTCCGGTGAACAAGAGGGACTTAGGTAGCTTTTTTAAAGAGAGCTCCGGATGGTGGAAGCGGAGTAAAAAGTCCTAGGGAGTCGCTTGGGAGGAAACGTGGGCCGCGTTAAGGCCGCAAGAGATTTTATTCTTAAATTAGGAATAAAAAGTTGGGTGGTACCGCGCGCCGCGCCCCAATTGGGCGCGGTTTTTTAATGGAGGAAGATCAATGCTCGACAAACACTACGATCCGAAAAAGGTTGAAGAAGGAAAGTACGAAAATTGGAAAAATAAGGGGTATTTCACCGCAGGCGACTCTTCCAAAGAGGCGTTTTCATTAGTGATTCCGCCGCCAAATGTAACGGGTAAGTTACACTTGGGGCATGTCATGGACACGGTTCCGGATGACATTATTGTTCGCTACAAAAAAATGAAGGGCTACGATGTTTTGTGGGTTCCTGGAATGGATCACGCTGGCATTGCCACTCAAGCAAAAGTGGAAGCCAAATTACGGGCGGAGGGAATCTCCCGTTATGATTTGGGCCGCGAAGGATTCTTAAAAAAAGCGTGGGAATGGAAGGATGAATACGCGAAGACCATCCACGAACAATGGGCTAAAATTGGTTTATCGGTCGATTATTCTCGCGAAAGATTCACGTTGGACGAAGGATTGTCCGAAGCAGTTCGCCATGTTTTTGTGACCCTCTATAACCAAGGTTTGATTTATCAGGGCGAAAAAATCATCAATTGGGACCCCGTTTTGCGGACTGCTTTGTCTAATATCGAAGTAAACCACCAAGACGATGAAGGAGAATTCTATTATTTCCGTTACGAGGTTGTGGGCGAAAAAGACCGTTCTATTATCGTTGCGACCACCCGTCCAGAGACCATGTGGGGCGATACCGCCGTTTTTGTAAACCCCAAAGACCCCAGATTCAGCGATTTAATTGGAAAGAAGGTCATTAATCCCTGCAACGGAGAAGAGCTTCCTCTAATGGCGGATTCTTACGTGGATATGAGCTTTGGAACCGGGGCCATGAAATGCACGCCCGCCCACGATCCTAACGACTTCGCCTTGGCTAAGAAATATGGTTTCCCCTTTATTCGCGTTTTGGACGAAACCGCGCATTTGCTTCCGATTGCAGGTGAATTTGCAGGCATGGATCGTTACGAAGCTAGAAAAGCATTGGTGGAGAAGATTCAACGCGAAGGTCATTTGGACCATATTGAAAAAATTGTTCACTCGGTTGGTCATAGCGAGAGAAGCGGTGCGGTGGTTGAGCCGATGCTCTCCAAGCAGTGGTTTGTGAAAATGAAGCCTTTGGCGGATCGCGTATTGGCTCAGCAAAAATCGGAGAACAAGGTGGAATTTTTGCCCCGTCGTTTTGAAAATGTTTTGATTCGATGGATGCAAAATGTCGAAGATTGGTGCATTTCTCGCCAGCTTTGGTGGGGACATCGCATCCCGGCTTACTACAATAAAGAAACGGGGGAAGTTCTTGTTACGGAAGAAACTCCTGATTTAACGAAATATACGCAAGATGAGGATGTTTTGGACACGTGGTTTTCGAGCGCACTCTGGCCGTTTGCAACCCTAGGTTGGCCTCATAAAACCCCGGACTTCGACCGTTATTTCCCCACGAGCGTTCTCAATACCGGATACGATATCATTTTCTTCTGGGTAAGCCGCATGATTTTTCAAAGCGAGCACTTTACCGATCAGGTCCCCTTCAAAAAAGTGGTTATACATGGTCTTATTCGCGATGAACAAGGACGAAAAATGTCCAAATCTCTTGGAAATGGCATCGACCCTCTGGATATCATTGCTAAATATGGCGTCGACGCGATGCGCTACTTCATTACGACCAATAGCACGCCTGGACAGGATATGCGCTATAGCGAAGAAAAACTGCAGGCTGCCGAAAACTATTTAAACAAAATTTGGAATGCAACCCGCTACGTCGAAATGACATTAGGCGAGGATTTCCAACCGAACGAGATTCCTTACAAAGACTTAGGCGTTTTGGAAAAATATATTTTGACTCGCTTGGAGAAGACGATCGCCCACGTTCAAAAGAAGATGGATGCCTATGAATTTGGGGCGGCTAGCACCTATCTTTATGATTTTGTTTATGACGATTTCTGCTCCTTCTATCTAGAAATGAGCAAAGTATCCCTGTCGGATCCCCATCAATCGGAAACCGTGAAGCAAGTCCTCTACCAAGTCATTCACGATGTCATTTTGATGATTTATCCTTATTGCCCCTTTATCGGCGAGGAACTTTATTGTTCTTTGCCGGGCCACAAAGATTCGGCGATGCTAGAAACGTATCCGGAATATCGTCCGCAATGGATTTCCCCTGCGGCAGAGAAGAAGGGACGTTTGTTATTTGAAATGATTCGTGACGGTCGCGGTTATAAATCCTGCCATAAAATGGCTCCCAACGAAGCGATTAAAATCACTTTGTCTCCCAAAACTCCGTTCAAAGGCGTCGAAACCTATCTTACTCGTTTCCTTTTTGCGAAAGAAATTCGCGTCCAAAAAGAAGCGCCCCACGGAGACGCATTCCTTTACTCTGGTCTAACGATGGTGGTCGCGTCTAACAAGAGCAATGATGAGATTAAGAAGGAGCTGCTAAAAGAAAGGGAACGCCTTGAATTTGAAATCTCTCGCAGCGAGAAAATGCTTCTTAACCCCGCTTTTGTGTCCAAAGCCCCGAAACAAAAAGTAGATTTGGAACGTTCTAAACTCGAAGAAAACAAAGCTAAAATGAAGGGCTTGGAACAAAGAATCTCCGATCTTGCCTAATGAAATTGTTTTTATCGAAAAAAATTAGCAAAAAAATTCCAGAAAAATCGTTCTAAGTTATTTAGGAGGATTTGATTATGGAATTGCAACCTTTAAGTAAAGACGAATGTCGGCAAATTCGGCCTGGAGAGGCTTTGACCTTGGGAACCGTTGTTTTGGTTTTCACGATTGTTATTCTCTCCATTGCCGCCTATAAGCTGTTCAAAAGCCAATCAGCAAACGTCACAACGCCGGGCGGCTACAAATTCGAATGGAAAATGTGACAAAACGCTTTGATTTCGCGTGATACATGCGTATAATCATCGCGTTGTCCGCTTTGCTTTTGAGCGCGCAACCGCATAGAAGAGGTTTCTAAACCACTCGGTACCTCCATAGCGAGTCTAGAAAAAGCAGCAAGGAGGAAATATGTACGCAATTATTGAAACTGGCGGAAAGCAAGTCAAAGTCGAAGTCGGTGACAAGATCTACGTTGAAAAGCTCAACGTGGAAGCTGGTCAAGACGTTTCGATCGACAAAGTTCTTTTCGTTGGTGGCGAAAGCACGAAAGTTGGCGCTCCCTATGTGGAAGGCGCTTCCGTTGATTGCAAGGTCGAAAAACAAGGCCTTGGCAAGAAAATCCGTGTTTACAAGTACAAGGCGAAAGCGAATGAGCGCAAGACCATTGGCCATCGTCAGCCTTATACCTGCCTCGTCATCAAAGCCATCAACGCCTAAGGAGGCGGTGGCATGGTGAAGGTTGAGATTGATTATCGCGGGAAGGGCATTTCCAAGATTCTCGTTAAGGGGCACGCGAATACGGCACCTTATGGACAGGACTTGGTTTGCGCGGCCGTCAGCGCGATTTGCACCGGCGCTATGAATGCATTAGAAGATTCGGATTCCTATTCGATTGAGTTGGAATCGGGATACGTCAAATGCGAAATTCCCGGATCGATTTCCGAACACGATCAAACGGTTTTGGAAACGATGATCATCCAATTGAAAACCATTGAGGTTTCCTATGTGGGAACTATTAACATTAAAGAAAGGAAGTAACCATCATGAAATTCGTTCTTGATTTACAACTCTTCGCTTCCAAAAAAGGCGTTGGTTCGACCAAAAACGGCCGTGATTCCGCTGGTCGCCGTCTTGGCGCTAAGGTTGGCGATGGACAAATCGTCACCGCTGGTTCGATTCTTTATCGTCAGCGCGGCACGAAGATCATGCCGGGCAAAAACGTCATCAAAGGTGGCGACGACACGTTGAACGCTTGCATCGCTGGCAAGGTGAAGTTCGAAAGAGTCGGGAAATGCGGAAAGCGCGTCAGCGTTTATCCCGTTGTTGCCGAATAATTTCGATTGTTGATCAACTGGGCGTCATAAAGACGCCCTTTTTTTGTGAGGGGGATACGCTAAGCGTTATTTTATGCGATAATAAACCTTATGAAGATTTCTTTTCTTTTTCCGGAAAAAAACCAAGGCGAAAAACTGATTCGTCATTTGAAAGAAATGGTTTTGCCTTTTTTGGACAAGCAACCGATTGCTTATGACGTTTTAATTTGTCCTAACGGGTGTAGCGAGGAAGAAATGAATCTTTTAGAGGAAGCAAAAAAAGAACTTCCCCTTCAGGTTCGCGTCCTAAAAAATGTGATCCCCGGAGGTAAAGGCGCGGGGATCAAAGAAGGAATCAAAGAAGCGCAATCCGATTTCGTGCTTTTTATGGATGCGGATATGGCAACCGACTTGGAAGTGTTGAATCGCTTTTTGCCCCTACTCCCTCAATATGACTGCATCCTCGCTAGCCGCGATATGCCCGATTCGGTTTATGTGCAGCGTCAGCCCTTTCGCCGCCGTTTAGCCCACTGGCTTGGCAGAATCATAATCAAAATGAAGCTCCATATGCCTTTTAAAGATACTCAATGTGGGTTTAAAGCGTACCGGACAAGCGTGGCAAAAGTCATGGTCCGCCATCAAAAATTCAATGGATTTTCGTTTGATTTGGAATATCTGTATTTCCTGACGCTAAACGGATTCCGATGTAAGGAGATTGGCTGCAAATGGAAGGATGATCCCGATAGCACCATATCTAAAAAATCAGTCTTTATCTCTTTTTATCAAGACTTGAAGCAAATTAAGAAAAACAAAAAAACTTATCTTCTCAGCAAAGAAGAAAAAGAAGAACTCGGAGGTCGTTATGCTCATTGATCGCGCAGTAGTGGAAGTTCGTTCTGGAAAAGGTGGCGATGGCGCCATTTCTTTTCACCGTGAAAAAAATGTTCCCAAGGGAGGGCCCGATGGCGGAAACGGAGGACGAGGCGGTTCGGTATACCTTATCGCTAAAAAGAATGTAAATACCTTGTTGGCTTATCGTCATTCTCGTGTTTTAAAGGCGGAGGATGGCGAAAAGGGCGATAAATGCATGCGTTTTGGCCATCAAGCCCCTGATGTAGTCTCCGAGGTACCGGTGGGCACCGTTGTTTACGAAGAAGACGGTAAGACGCTTATCGCCGACTTAAAACATGAAGACGACACGGTATGCGTGGCTAAAGGGGGAAGAGGCGGAAGAGGCAACGCCGCCTTCAAATCCTCTCGTATTCGCATCCCTCGAGTTGCCGAAAATGGATTCCCAGGAATTACCAAGCGAATTGTCTTGGAACTTAAGCTTTTGGCCGATGCCGGCTTAATTGGTTTTCCTAGTGTGGGAAAATCCACTTTGCTCAATATTGTTTCTAAAGCCAATGTGCCAACGGCGGATTATCCTTTCACCACCCTTGTTCCTAACCTTGGAGTTGTGACCTTGGACGATGGCTATACTCAATTCGTTTTAGCGGATATGCCTGGTCTTATTGAAGGCGCCCACGAAGGAAAGGGGCTTGGGATCCAATTCTTAAGACATATTGAAAGATGCCGCGTTTTGATTCACATGGTTTCCATGGATGGAGAAAGAGATCCCGTAGAAGCCTATAAAATCATCAACGAAGAACTTCGAGATTTTGGGGCGGGTCTAGAAAAACGTCCTCAAATTGTTGTAGCGACGAAAATGGACTACGATGGTGCGAGCGAGAGAAAAAAACGCTTTGATGAATTCCTGGGATTTGAATCTATCGGAATTTCTGCGTTAACGGACGAGAATGTTTCCTTTTTGATGAAGAAAACCTACGAGATGATCTCGAAGACACCGGAATTTAAACTTGAATCGCTCGTAGAGAACGAAAAGGAAGGTGGCATGAAGGTTTATGACGCCCATTTGGAAGCCCCGGAAGCCCCATTTGCCATTTTACGTCCTTCCGAACATGTTTTTGTCATCACCGGGGATGAAGTTACCAAGAAATACGCGTTGATTAATTTGACAACTGACGCTGGCGTCAGCCAATTGATTTCTTATCTCAATCGATTGGGCGTAGATGAGGCGCTGAAGAAGAAAGGAGCGAAAAACGGCGATACCGTACGTTTGCAAGATTTTGAATTCGAATATTATGAATGAGGAAAAAAAGGAGAAAAAATCGCCCGACATTTGGCTTTCTTGCGCTTTGTTAAGCCTAAGTTTCCTTCTCTCCCTTTTCTTGCTTATTGGGTTTTTATTGCTGTACCACTAAATTATGATTTATTCCATCAAAGGTAAAGTTGTGGAGCGGAATGAAAGTTCCGTAGCCATTGATTTGGGGAATATCGCTTACGAAGTATTCGTTCCCCGCCCTGCCATTTTTATCGTTGGTCAGGAAAGCCTCGTCTATACATATGAAGTGCTTACTCAAGACGACCATTATTTGGTTGGATTCGATAGCAAAAAAGAAAAAGATGCGTTTTTGCTTCTAGTTTCCGTCAAGGGGATTGGGCCAAAAACCGCATTAAGCGCCTTGTCAAAAACGACGCCAGACGAGCTTTTTTCTGCCGTTGAGAATTCCAATGCCGCCTTTTTAAAACGACTTCCAGGAATTGGACCCAAAGCGGCTCAACAAATTATCTTGGACTTAAAGGGTAGGTTAGTGGAAAAACCACTTAAGAAAAATGCGGAAAATCGATATCCGGATGTTTATGGCGCTTTAAAGAGTCTTGGGTTTAAAACCAAAGAGATTGAAGATGCCATCGATGCATTGCCCGATGGGGTGGATAAGACGGAAGTGGCTCTTAAAACTGCTCTTCGGTTTCTTTCCAAAGAAAGGAAGGCGTCATGACGAGATTACTGGATGCTAAAAGAGAAAAGGAAGACGAATCCTCCGAATTAACCCTCCGCCCCCAAACCCTGCAAGAATATGTGGGACAAAGCGAAATGAAGGGCAACCTTTCCGTTTTTATTCAAGCGGCGAAAGCGCGTCAAGAACCTCTCGACCACGTTTTGCTATACGGCCCGCCAGGCTTAGGCAAAACAACGATGGCCTATGTGATTGGAAATGAACTAGGCGGAAAAGTGAAGATGGTCAATGGACCTTCCGTTGAAAAAACAGGGGATTTAGCCGCGATTTTAAGTGAACTCGAACCCGGAGATGTTCTTTTTATTGATGAAATCCATCGTTTGCCGCGCGTTGTGGAAGAAGTTCTTTACGGTGCCATGGAAGATTTCACCTTGTCGTTTATGGTAAACCAAGGGGGCTCGAGTCGCGTATTGTCTCTCCCCCTGCCTCCCTTTACTTTGGTTGGGGCAACCACAAGAGCGGGGGATCTTTCTTCCCCCTTACGAAGCCGTTTCGGCATTAGTTTGAAGATTGATTTCTATACGCAAGAAGAATTGGAACAGATTTTGTTCAGGACTTCTCGTGTTTTTAAAACTCCCATTGAGCCTGAGGCCGCTCATTTAATTGCAGCCCGCAGCCGTGGCACGCCTCGAATTGCCAATCGAATTTTTAAACGCGTTCGTGACTTTGCCACCATTGCCGGAGTTTCTTCTATTGATGCCGCGATGGCGGAAAGTTCCTTGGATGCTTTGAAGATCGATTCCTTGGGGCTCGACGATGTGGACGTCCATTATTTAAATTGCATCATGGATCGATTTCATGGCGGCCCGGTTGGTCTAGAAGCCATTGCTTCTTCGATTGGAGAAGAAATTGGAAATTTAGAAGATGTTTATGAGCCTTATTTGACGATGATTGGGCTCATTAACCGTACACCGCGTGGACGCGTAGCCACAGAAAAAGCCTACGCGCACTTGAAGAAGCGCCACCAAAAAACGTTATTTTAGAGTTCACGGCTTCTTTTTAATTGTTTCAGCAACGCTTTGAGCGTATCCTTAACGCGATAGCATGATTTATCTATAAATCACCGCTCGCCTGCCACTGTTTGGAGGAATTTGTATGCGTCGATTCATCGCTTATGTCGCCATGACCACGACCCTTATTGTTGGCGTCGGAGCCCTTGCCGCCCCAACGATGCTTCATATGGACATGGACTTAGCCTATGCCAATGGGAAAACCCTTTATTTTCGCGCTAGCGAATTTAACGAAAACTCGTTAAACGGAAACTATGATTCGTTCCTAGGGGATCCCGATAAACTAGATTTCGCAATGGACGGAGAAACTTATATCGTTTCTCGCATGGCGGATACGATTCGCGACCGTTTGGATAATTGGGGCATTTCTGAGTATGACGTGACTACCGAAGGATACGATACGATTCGCGTTTCTTTGCGTACCTCCTTCAACAACAGTCAAGAATACACCCGGTTGCAAAATTATCTTTCGTTCAGCGGACAAAAATATGAATTGGATGCTTCTAACACCGCCGGGGATTCTTCTAGCGGCGAAGATAGCAACGCCTACGAACATAACGATGCTTGGGAAACGATGCTCGATGGAAAGAAAGCGGAAGTGACCCTTCTTAATATGAATTCGTTCCAGGTTCCCGTTGTCATCGTTCCGATTGACGACGAGGATAAGAGCGCTTTCGACACGCTTCTTGATTACTGCAAAAAGAACACGGTTGCTGAAGAAACGGATTCTTCCGGTTCTGTGGTTACGGAAGGAAAGGACTGCAACGTCGTTTTGTGGGCGAATCGTGGAGATGAAGACCGCTATGAAAACAAAGCGGATCCTAACGTTTCCTCTAAAATCCTTTTCGAACACAGCGCTAGCGACGATCAGTGCGTTTACTACAAAGATGGGGATGACGAAAAAGAGCACCCTTATTTCCAAATGATCCCTTCTAGCGAAGCGACTAGCAGCGGAACTTATGATCCGACGAAAGCTCAAAGTGCCACAGATGCCGCGAATTATTTGGCAAATCTATTTAACGCTTCGGCTTATGAATATCATTCAGATGCCTGCCAAAATGCTGGCGATGTTACTCAATATCGTTTGAATTTCATGTATAGCGAGGATACCCAAGCCACGGTTGATCCTCTCATTCGGCTCGGCGATTGGTCGATTTCCCCAGCCATGGGACGTACCATGATTTCCGTTCTGGTTGGAATGGTGTTGCTGTTTGCTTTGCTTGGAATGTTCCACCGCGTTTTGGCTCTTCAGGAAATGGCGGTTGTCATGACTTCTGGGCTTGCTTCGCTTGCTACGTTCGTTGCCTTTGGGGCTCAGTTTAATATTGCTGCCCTTGTCGCCTTGATTGCTTCGTCTATGGCCACCTTGTTCGGGGCAATTTTCTATGGAAGCCGCTTGCGGAATGAACTCTATAAAGGCCGTACCCTCAAAAAGGCTTGCCAGGAAGCTTCCAAAGCTTCGAGCTGGCCCATGGTGGACGCCGGAATCATTAGCATCGTTATCGGCGTTTTCCTCTATGTTTTGGGCGGATCGGTTTGCAGAGCCGGCGGAGTTATGCTTACGCTGGGCGGCTTCTTTGGAATTTTCGCCAATTTAATCTTAACGAAGCTTTCCGGATGGCTTCTTTGCAACGATTCTGGAATGCAAAAATCTTTCCCGAAAATGCTTGGGGTAAAGAAGGAAGAAATTCCCAATCTCATGCAAGATGAGAAGCAAAAGTATTTCGGACCTTATTCGAAAAAATCGTTCCAAAAAGGTAAATTCTGGGCCTATGGCGTCTCTTCTTTAATGATTTTGGCCGGAATTGGCGGATGCATTGGATTTGGGATTGCCAATGATGGCAACGTCTATAACGATGCGGCCTATCATTCTGAAACCACGACTCTTCGCTTAGAAGTTCGTTCCTCTAAACAGGATGCAATTACGGTCGTTCCGTTTGCTAACGCCGGGGATGTCTATACGGCCAAATCGACGGATAAAGGAGACTTGCTCCATCAATACACCATTGATGATGTGGTTCTTGGGGATATGGTTTCTTCTTTCTCCTTGTCCTCCACTCCAAAAGATGTCTATGAAACCCCGGAAGAAGGAACGGATGGCATCCATTATTATTATTTCTATTACGAAGCTAAATTGAATCGTGTTTTGGATCCGAATGGCAGCTATACCATTGCCTCTTGGAATCCGGCAGAACAGAAATATTCCAATGCAGTTGGAGATCAATTGTCCTCTTTGAGCAGCGCTTTGGCTGAAGTGGGTGGAGAAGATGCTTCTGGAAATTATGTTCGCGTGAGTTTCAACACGGTTACTCCTAAAACGTTGAATCCCTATATTGGCGATGTCTGCCTCGGACTTGGCGTTGGTTTGGCTGTGTGTGCCGTCTATTTGATTGCCCGTTATCGCTTTAGCCGTGGATTAGCCCTATCTTTAGTTGCTATTGCCACAACGTTTATGGCTTGGAGCTTCTTCGTTTACACTCGCATCTCGGTCTCCCCGATGGTTGCGCTAGGTATGATTTTTGGGGTTGTGGTGTCGCTTTGCGGCATGCTCTTCATCCTTTCCCGCGAAAAAGAATTATTCAAAGAAGACCGCGAAAAAGAAAAAGGAACCCTCGCTTCTCGTTCTGAACGCTTGAATCGCTCTACCTCCTATGAAGCTGGCAATGTCTTTGTTTATGCCATTTTAGCCGAATATTTGGCTTTGGTAGGCTTTGCGATTGGCCCAGTTGCCTACGCTCCGGTTTATCTTTGCGCGATTTTAGGAATCGCTTTTGGAACGATTGTTGGTCTAGTTTGCCTCGCTCCGATTTCCATTCGTTTTGCGACTTGGAATTCGAAGGTCCATTTGCCGAAATTCTCTCATAAAAAGAAGCAGGGCGGACAATTGATGAAAAAGAAACGGAGCGGTGAGCCGGAAGAGGCAATCTTCATCGGTATCAACGATTGATATGCCTGACGTCAAAAAACGGCTTCTCCGTTACTATTCTCTCACGGAAGAAGAATACGAAGCCATGGCGAAACCCGCTACGTTTGACGATATTCCTCTTTTGCCTGAAACCCCCGATTTAGTTCGTGCGAAAACCCGAATTGAGCTAGGGATAAAAAAACACGATCGCATCCTTATTTATGGCGATTATGACGCTGACGGAATCATGTCGGCGTCTATTATTAAAATTTGTCTTCGCCAAATCGGATCAGAAGCTCAGGTTTTTATTCCGTCCCGCTATTTGGACGGGTACGGTTTAACGATGGAGAACGCCGTTAGAATCGCCAATTGTTTTGACTTGGTTATCCTTGTGGATAATGGCGTCAGCTCCAGCACGGAAATTCGCTATTTAAAGGAAAAAGGCGTAGACGTAATCGTTTTGGACCATCATGAAATCGGAGAGTGCCCCCCTCTTGATGCGTTTGCCTTTGTTCATCCTGACCGCTTGAAGTACGGCCCGTATCCGATTTCCGCGGGAGAACTTTGCTTTGGCTTTTCTCGTTATTTGCTGAATAAAAACGACGAGTACTTGGCCATTTTGGCAGGTATTTCTACGATTTCGGATTGTATGCCACTAAGGGGATACAATCAAAAACTCGTTTCTCTCACCTTGCATTTGATTGTCAGAAATAATGTGAATCAGATTTTGGATTTAACTAGTCGACGCCATATTGACGAAAAGGTTTTGGGAATGGAAATTATTCCTCAAATCAATTCCGTTGGAAGAATGGAAGAAGGGCATTTTGGCAATAAAATCGTCGATTATTTTGCTAAATCCGATCGTGGGCTTGAATTCGAACAAGCCATGGTCTCTTATTTACGGAATACGAACCAAAACCGCAAAGACGCTACCAAAAAAGCCGAAAACGAATTAAATTTTGATCCCTCGCTTCCCGGAATTTCGGTTGTGGATAATCTTCCAGAAGGTCTCAACGGCCTTTTGGCCAACAAATTACTTAACGAATACGATAAACCAATCATGGTTTTTTCTCCCAGCAGAAAAGAGTCTGGCGTTTTTGTCGGCTCGGCACGAAGCAAAGAAGGCTTCAACGTCATGGAATTTTGGAAAGAAAATGAAAAGATTTTGGAGCGGTTTGGCGGGCACGATTACGCGGGAGGGGCCAGCGTTAAACAGGAAAATCTGGATCTTCTCCAAAAATCCTTCCTGGAGTTTTCAAAAAATCACCCTTTTTCCGTTGAACCTCCCCCTCATATTAATTTGATTCTTAATGACCTTACCCCAGACTTATACCCCTTGATTCGCTCGTTTGGCCCTTTTGGAACCGAACACGAAGAGCCGTTATTTCGAATTAACGAAGTTCCGGCCTCGATGCTTAAAGTTGTCTCCTCGGGGAAATGCATGAAAACAAATTACCATTCCGTGGAGATTTTTAGTTTCCAAATCAATAAAGAACATCCTCTTAACCCTTCCAAACACATCGCGTTGGATGGGAAATTTAGAATTAACGAATATAACGGAAAAACTGCCGTACGCTTTGAATGCAGCCCCGTTATCGTTAAATAGCCCCATTTTTCTTTTTTGTTCCTGTGTTACGATATTTCCATTATGGATGACAGTGCTCAAAAAAACTTAAAACCTCTGCCCCCCAATGGAGGGTACCCCATGCATACCATGGAGCAGCTCAAAGCGATTTATTTTCCGTATATTAAAAACGAAACCGATCGCCAAAAGATTGAAAAAGCCTATGAATTGGCCAAAAAACAGCACGAAGGTCAGTTCCGCAAATCGGGCGAGCCCTATATTCAACACCCGATCGAAGTGGCTTATATTTGCGCGAAGCTGCAAGCGGGTCCTTCCACCTTGGCTGCAGCATTTCTCCATGATGTGGTAGAAGACACGGACACCACGATTGAAGACATTGAACGTGATTTCGGCAAAGATGTCGCCAAAATCGTTGATGCATTAACCAAAATTCAAAGAATGAAACTTTCGCACATGACAGCGGAAGATTTTGAAGCGGAGGATCACCGCAAAATCTTCCTCGGCATGGCTCAAGATGTTCGTGTAATCATCGTTAAACTTGCGGATCGACTTCACAACATGCGTACCTTGGATTCCCTTTCTCCCGAAAGACAGCAAGCTTTGGCCAAGGAAACCATCGAAGTTTTTACTCCGATTGCCCATCGTCTTGGAATTTACACGGTGCAAAGCGAATTGGAAGACTTGTCCCTGAAGTATTTGGATCCTGAAAAGTACCAGCATATTTTAGCGTTAGTTAACGATCGTTTTGAGCACCGAAAGGAATCGTTGGAAGGCTTAAAAAAGAGGATTGCCGACATCCTTTTTGAGCATAAGATTCCTTTCAAGATGGAAAGTCGTGTTAAATCCATCTATTCCATTTATCGAAAAATGTATCAAAAATCCCATAATTTTGAGGATATTTACGATGTTTTGGCGATTCGCGTGATTACGAAAACCACGTTAAATTGCTATGAAATCCTTGGGATTATCCATTCGACATACAAACCGATTCCCGGCCGTTTCAAAGATTATATCGCCATGCCAAAGCCCAACATGTATCAGTCGTTGCATACATCGATTTTGGCAGGGGATGGCAATGCTTATGAAATCCAAATAAGAACGGAAGAAATGGATCAAATTGCCGAAACTGGGGTTGCGGCTCACTGGAAATACAAGGAAGGAAATTACAATCAGGAATCCGAACAAAAAGATATCGAAAATCAATTATCTTGGTTCCGCGATTTCGTCTCGCTTTCTGAAGATAACCAAAGTAAATCGGCGAAGGAGTACCTCCATTCTTTGACTAGCGATATTTTCGGAGCGAATGTTTATGTTTTTACTCCGATGGGCAAGGTTATTGATTTGCCAAAAGGAGCTACTACCCTCGATTTTGCTTATAAAATCCATACAAAAGTCGGGGATTCGGCCGTTGGTGCTTTCGTGAATGGAGTGGGCGTCTCCCTCAATACGGTTTTGAAAACCGGAGATGTTTGCGAGATTCGAACCTCAAAAACGGCTTATCCCAATGACTCTTGGCTTGAAATTGCCAAAACCACCTCTGCACAAAACCACATTCGTCGGGCTTTACAGAAAAAACAAGAAGCCTTTATGCGCGAAGAAAAAATTCGTCAAGGAAAACAATCCCTTCTCGATGCCTTCCGGATGCAGGGAATCGAAGAAGAGGCGGCGATGAAAGCCTTAGAAGACCCTCGAATCGAGAATGAATACCATTTCGACAATTTGGATGATTTATTCGTGGCAATAACGAACCGTAATCCCACACCTGCCTCTGTATTGGATACTTTGAAGATTCGCCGCAAGCCTTCGATTACCGATTTTGCAAAAAGAACGAGACCAAAGAAAGCAGATACTAGTCCGGTTGTCGTAGGGGGCGGAGTGACAGGATTAATGATTAGCCTAGGCCATTGCTGCACCCCGATTCCCGGAGATGACATTGTTGGATATATCACCAAAGGGAAAGGGATTACGATACACCGAGCCAATTGCCCCAATGTGCAGAATGAAAAAGCGCGTTTAGTCGATGTGAAGTGGAAAGAAGAACTCGCCATATCTTCTTATCCCGTTGACATTCAGATCTTTGCTAACGATCGTTCGAATTTGCTGGCGGATATTTTGTCGACGTTCGGAGCAAAAGGAGTGGGGGTCAGCGATCTACGCGCTCATTTAAAAGAAGATACGATGGATGACGTTATTAATATGACCATTACCGTGTCTAATGCCAAAGTGCTGCAAGATTGCTTTGCTGATTTGCTGGGCATCAAAGGCGTTTACGACGTGATTCGTGTTATTCATTAATGCAGCCGCCTGATTGAAGAAAGGCCAGGAATGGCCTATACTTATCAGGCCTTATCAGGAGAGTATTTTTATGCCGTTTATTGCTGTCAAAGGAACCCACGATCTTTATGGGGCCGAAGCCGATGGCTACGCCTACATTGAAAACGTGTTTCGTGCGGTTAGCGAACTGTACGGATATCGCCCCATCGAGACACCAATTTTAGAATATACCGAAGTTTTCGACCGTTCTACGGGGGAAAGCAGCGACGTTGTCCGCAAAGAAATGTATACCTTCATGGATAAAGGGAATCGTTCGGTGACGCTTCGCCCGGAAGGAACTGCGGGAGTCATTCGCTCCATTGTTGAACACAAAATGACTGCCACGAATGATTTGCCTTTAAAGACTTTCTATATGGGGCCGGTTTTCCGCTACGAAAGACCGCAACTAGGAAGATATCGCCAATTTACCCAAGCGGGCGTGGAGTGCGTTGGCGTGGATTCCCCTCGTCTTGATGCCGAATGCATTTGCTTGGCGATGCAGGCCTTGGGCATGTTGGGGTTCAAGAATCTCAAAATCAAGGTCAATACTTTGGGGGACGCTGCGTCTAGAAACGCCTACAAAGAAGCGCTGCGTTCCTTCTTCGCTACAAAAATCGACGAAATGTGTGAGGACTGCAAAGAACGTCTCCGTCTAAATCCGATGCGCATTTTGGATTGCAAGGTGGAACATGACCATGAAATTGGCCTAAACGCCCCAAAAATGCGTGATTTCCTTTCGGAAGAAGCCGATGCAAGATTCTATCAAACCCTTTCGATCCTCAATGACATGGAAATCGAGTATGAAATTGATGATTCCTTGGTTCGCGGTCTTGATTATTATGGTCATATCGTGTTTGAAGTTCATGCGATTTCCCCCAGTGGAAAAGATTATGGGGCTTTGCTTGGCGGGGGCCATTACGATGGAATGCTTGCCAATTTCAATGGTCCTAAGGATTACGATCATGGGGTTGGATTTGCGATGGGGGTCGAGCGCATTTATTCCTTAATGGAAGAACTAGGGCTATTGAAAGATGTGTCCCATCACGTGGATATTTACGCGATGCCGATTGGAGAAGAAGTTTTAGACGATGGTTTCCATTTGGTTCAGGAAATTCGTTCCCTAGGCTACAGCGTTGAGATGCCTTTTGTTCCGTCTAAACTAGGTTCTATGTTCAAAAAAGCCGAACGAAGCCAAGCCAACTTTGCTCTCATCTTCGGCACGGAAGATTTGCAAAAAGGCGTGGTTCAACTTAAAAACCTCAAAACCCATGAACAAAAAGAGGCTAAAATCGAAAACCTTGATGAAATTCTGGATGCGGAATTTGAAAAAATCGACGATGAGGAAGAAAACTGCTGCCATGAACATCATCATGAAGGAGACTAAAAAATGGAACGCACCGATTATAACGGGAATTTAAGGATTTCAGATGTTGGCCGGGAAGTAACGCTTCTTGGCTGGATTGCTACGAAGAGAAATTTGGGGTCTCTCGTATTCTTTGATTTGCGGGATTCCACTGGAATTGTTCAACTTATTGCAAAGGATCCTTCCATTTTGCCCGATTGCCGAAATGAGTATGTGGTAGAGGCAAAAGGTATTGTGGAGAAGAAAGACGTCCCAAATCCTCGTCTTGCCACGGGTGAAATCGAAGTTTCCTTAACTTCTCTGCGTGTATTAAACAAAGCGGAAACTACGCCCTTTATCATCGATGATAAAACGGATGCTCTTGAAGATACACGTTTGAATTATCGTTATTTGGATTTGCGCCGTCCTTGTCTTTTGAACAATTTGAAAACGAGAGCGAAGATTGTTCGCGCTTGGCACGAATATTTTGACGAGCACGATTTCTTGGAGGTGGAAACCCCGATTCTTAATCTTTCCTCGCCGGAAGGTGCCCGTGACTATTTGGTTCCTAGCCGTTTGCATCACGGATGCTTCTACGCCCTTCCTCAAAGCCCTCAACTTTGGAAACAGCTCCTTATGATTGGCGGAGTGGAACGTTATTACCAGGTTGCAAAGTGTTTCCGTGATGAAGACCTTCGCGCAGACCGTCAGCCGGAATTCACCCAATTGGACGAAGAAATTTCGTTTATGGACCAAGATCAAATCTTGGCTTTAAATGAAGGTTTTTTGAAAAAAGTCTTTAAAGAAATCAAAGGGATTGATATTGAGACCCCGCTTCGCAGAATGCCCTATTGGGAAGCTATGGACCGATTTGGTTCGGATAAACCTGACACTCGATATGGATTGGAACTCCAAGATATTACCGACATTTTGAAGCAGGCTCCATTCGGCGGCTTCGAGGGTGCGAATTACATCAAGGCGATTGTTATCCCGTCCATGGCCAAAGAAACCTCAAGAAAAGATTTGGACGCACTACAACTTGAGGCCAGAAAATTTAATTTGAAAGGGATTTTGTCTTTAAAGTTTACCGACGGTGCCCTTAATGGTTCGTTTAAGAAATTCCTAACGGACGAAATGGAAACCAGCCTAAAAGAAAAACTTGGATTAAAAGAAGACGACTTGGTTTTGTTTGCATCGAGCCCCTATCGTCGGGATATCGACTTTGGGCTCGGGGCATTGCGCACCTTGTTCGCCAAGAAATTGCAACTGATTAAACCCAACACCTACGATTTGCTTTGGGTTGTTGATTTCCCGATGTTTGATCCTGTTGAAGGACAACCGGGAAAATATACGGCGGAACACCATCCGTTCACTCGCCCTCGCGACGAAGATTTAGCTTTGTTAGATTCGAATCCCGAGGATGTTCTCGCTTACGCTTACGACATTATCATTAATGGTTACGAAGCTGGTGGTGGAACCCTGCGTATTTATGACCACGACACTCAATGGAAGATTTTTAATCTTCTTGGGCTTTCGGATGAAGATGTTGCCAAAAAATTTGGTTGGTTTATCGATGCCTTCCAATATGGGGCTCCCCCTCATGGAGGAATGGCGTTTGGTCTCGACCGTCTAGCCATGATTCTCTGTGGCACGGATAACATCCGCGATGTGGAGGCTTTCCCGAAAAACCTTCAAGCCGTGGACCCCACCTCCAAAGCCCCAACCCCGGTTTCCCCTGATCAGTTGGAAATCCTCGATATTGCCGTTACCGAAGAATAAATAAGGAGAACAAAATGTTTGAAAACGGAAAAACGAAACAAGACGCGGCGTTGTCCATCGCGGCGATGCGTTCCACAACATTAGACGCCATCAATAAAGCAAATTCCGGTCATCCGGGCATGGCCTTAGATGCCGCTCCGGCTGTTTATGCGCTTTTCCACGATCATTTAACAGCCGACCCCAAACATCCGGATTGGATTAACCGTGATCGTTTCGTGCTTTCTTGCGGTCACGTTTCCTCCTTGCTTTATACCACGCTTCACTGCCTCGGTTATTCAATAAGCATGGAAGACTTGAAATCTTTCCGTCAGCTGGGTTCCATTACTCCCGGCCATCCTGAAGTGGGAATGA